>QFZN01008434.1_pt1 | contig 10472 bp, 8 predicted proteins | sample 1740101 | NCBI WGS metagenome assembly QFZN01 (sample SAMN09210849, study PRJNA391713) | Ciliate metagenome, whole genome shotgun sequencing project. | isolation source: combination of 50 Heterometopus sp. ciliate cells from an enrichment culture... | host: Heterometopus sp. ...
CCCCAAAACCCCAAAACCCCATGAGAGAGAGGCGACACACACAATGCGCGCGAGGTTAAACAGAGGCAAGATTGTAGATGATCTCGCACAGCTTCTCCGACCTGGGCTCTGGATACGCTTTTAGACTCGCGGCCTCGTCGATGTACTTCTGCATCTACAGATATATCGATACAGCAAGGGGAAGATACATCGGCAAGCAGGGCGTCGGGATTGGGGGCGAGAGCGATGTAGCCGCCGGTGCGGAGTTCGCCGGCAAGCTCCTTCTGGTGGTTGTCCATGAGCGAGTCGTTGATCACGCCGATGACTTTCTTCCCGGCGCGCACCGCGTCCAGCAGCGTGCCCGCCCCGCAGTGGCAGATTATCAGCTCCGCGGGGGAGACCTCCTCCTCGAATTTGGTCGTGTAGTTGAAGGCGCGGAATTGTACAGGATCAGCCCCTTCCGGAAGCTTGGGCTCTGGCCCGCTACGTCTCTTGTTACACGGGTGATAGTGATGCCTGCCGTATTGGATGACCAGACTGTTGTAGTCGTTGGAGTGAAGGACGGAAATAGCATTCTTCTGGACCACACTGGCCACCAGCTCGTTGAACGAGGTCGACCCGACCGTCACGAACACGCGTCTCTCCATTTTCCTCCTTCTTCTTCTTTAAATAAAACAATGCATGAATTCTGCTTATCACAGCACGCATATAGATAATCGGTACGTGGAACGCGATGCTCTCATCCGAGGGTTAGGAAGGCTTATTACTGGCCGCGGGCGACTTCCCTTCTTTCTCAGTAGCAGCTGCTGGCGCGGATTTGGCTGGACTCGCAGTTGCCGGTCGGTCCTCAGTCTTCGTGAGCGCGAACAGCTTGATCTTCTTGGTGTCGAACGCCTTGATGTAGTGCATCACCGCCGAGTAGAATATCACAGTCTACATATCACCCCGTCATGAAGGTTCTATACCCAGATATAGTTGGGCATCCAGGCGTCGTTGTTGCTCAGCCAGGTGAATGTGTGTCTCACAATTACGGGGGCATGCTTGCTCACCCCGACCACGCTGTCCGTCTCAATCTTCGCCCGCTTCTACGTCAGGTAGCCAAAATCCTTGGAACCTCGTTGTCGGAGGGAATGCTGTCCAGTCGCTGCGAGAAGTAGTTCATGATGTCGAGCAGGTATTCCACGTCGAAGTAGTCCTGGATGCCCGCGGACTCCTTCTTCCCCTCGTCCTCCTTCGTTTCGTCAAGTTTCTCCTCCAGCTCCCCCTGGAACTTCTCCACTTTCTTCACCACCTCCTTGTTCTCCAGCAATTCCAGCACCATCTTCGAGTTCCCCTACCGATTCGTCGTGGGCGGGCTTACGTGCAGATGATAGTGCACCAGGTACTTGATGGAGAGCAGAGCGAAGGTCAGACAGTTGATGTTGTTCTCCGAGCCCTTGTCCTCCTTCTCCGCAAGATGTCTCAGGATGTCGATTAGACAGACAGAGGCGTATCTGGAGATGCGCTTGATGTACGGCGTGCTATAATCGTTCGCGTTCGCAACGCTAAGGAGTACATGTTGCTCAGTATGGCGAGAAGGTTGGTAGGCAAGTAGTCCAGCTTGATCGCGGGGGACATGACAATGTCGTGCACAAAGACGATGAAGCAATCCGCATACGTGCTCTGGGTGTAGGCGAGCTCAGCGGCTGCAGTGGCCTTGCACTCCTGGTTCATCCCGATCCCAAATTCGCGGCCTACAAGGATGCGTAGCAGAATGATACGTTCAGCGTAGAGCTGGAGCAGACAGAGGTTGAGATAGACCAGGCCCTCTCCGCCAGGACGAGCCGCAAAGTGCGATATGTAGTGGCACGCTGATACCAGCACAAAGTTGAAGTCGTAGTCGTAAAGATAGAGCTCGTCCAGGAAGTGCTTGTTTATTTTTGTGATCTTCACCAACAGAGCCATCGCCTCCTTGAGGAAGTCGCGCTCGTAGTTCTTCTCGATGGACTTGTCAAAGACGTTCTTGAAGCCCTTGTAGAGCGTCGCGAGGTCCTGCAGATCGGCTATCTGTCCCACGACCTCCTCGAAACAGTTCGTCCCCCTGTAGGCAGCCAGGTCGCCCTTGGTGATGACCTGCCGGGCAGCCCAGAACACGTTTTCGCTGCCCATCTGGTCGATAGCCTCCGCGGTCGGGAACTTGGTGTGCAGCAGCACGCACGTCACCTGCAGACAATACATGGCGAGTTGCACTGTGGTCTCATTCGTGGCGCTCCCGAACAGCGGTATCTCCTACCACATGCTAGATTCCGCGGCATTACAAAGCTTCCCAACTCGTAACTCAACCCGAAGTTGAGCAGCGAGCAGAGCAGCTCTTTTCCCTTGGTGCCTTGCTGTCGGCTGCAGAAGACGAAGAGCAGTGGGTCGACGTGTTTCTCGGCAGCAGTGTGTTCCAGGTACAGGATGCTGGAGAACGCAATCAGCATCAGTTGCAGTAGTGCGATCCTGTTTTGGTAATATTGATATTCGTTGTCGTGGACCGTGCTCTTGTATGCGATGCCGGAGTGCCAGACATAATACTCTACACGCGATTATCACCCCGGAAGTACTCTCGGGACTCGGCTGGACCGCGAACTTCTCCTTGAAGAAGAGGGAGACGACGGCGTCGCAGAAGAATTCGGCGGGGGTGAGCTTGAAGGCGGGGTCGGGGGCGAAGAGGAACTTGCGGTAAACCTCTGGAGACTCGGTGAGGGCGGGCAGAAGACGCTGGAGCAGGTTGAGCCCCCCAAGGATGGCTTCAGGTGCCAGCGCCGGGGTGTCGGCGGTGCCCTGCGAGTGGAGGAACGATAGTGTCTAGCGCGGTTTTGCAGGGGCGACGTACCGACGAGACCACGAAGAGGAAGCCTTCTCGTTTGGCGGTGAAGTAGTCACGAATCTCTTTGACGCTGACGGCGTCCATGAAGCGGTCGAGGTCCTTGCAGAGCGTGTAGAGCTTAGGCAGCAGCTTCTTCAGCGCCTCCTTGTCGTCGATCTTCTTCATCTCCTCCCACACACCCGCGCCCTCCTCCTTTGACTCTCCTCCTCCCATTCTCTTATTTTATTTTTGTGATTAATGATAATGTCGTATCCAGAGGTAGTAACAACTATCCCCGGAATCGCACCGGTTCTCCACATCTCTGCGAGGATTATGCGGTTTCATTCCGATCCGCGAGAAACACCTTCAATGGTGTCTCCTCGTGTCCCATCAAAATAATAAGAAATAAACAATCTCACAAACAGAGAGAGAGCAATGCGGACACAACAAATCGGGCTAGTTTACGCACTCATCTTGCTGAAATGCTTCGCGGACCCAAACGGCACGCTGAGCTTCCCACTTTGCACGCACAGTCTGAGTCCTACCGACATCAACCCCGAGACGCTGTCGCCTTTGAAGATCAGTCTGCCGGACCTGCAGCACTACTATGCTACATTGAGCATCGGCACTCCGCCGCAAGAACTCAATGTCAGCTTCGACACTTTCTCCCAGGACAGCTGGGTCGTCACCGAGACCTGCGTCGACTGCAACTTCTCCCGCAAATTTAATCAGAAGGAATCGGTGACGTACGAGTCGAGCACGACCAAGACCACGAGCTATGTAATGTCTGAAGAAAGAGACCATACTAGGTGCACAACTTACACAGGGAAGGTGATGTGCTGGGCATGATGTCGTGGGACTGGGTGGCGCTTACCCAGGAGAAGGGCTTTCGTTTCAACTTTGACTCTGTTTACTCCGACAACTCCATCTACCAGGTATCGTTTGCTTTCGCACTACGACGAAGCTAGGGCCCGGCCTCCTCCGCGACCATTGTACATCGGAATCAGAATGGGTAGAGTCTGAGCCTTGACGCGCTGCTGCGGAACAACAACTCCGAAAGCTTCGTTCAGGCCCTATACGACAGTGTAAGTCTCCCTTCACATCTCGCAGGGCATAATAGACAACAAGACATTTGGAGTGGAGTTCGGAAGGGAGGGACGAGGAATGGAGCCGCAGATAGTTTTCGGCGGGGTGGATACAGAGGTGGCAGACTACGGCGTGATGGACTGGTACCCCGTGGGCAACCAGTCGCTACCCTTCTGGAACCTGCAGCTGGATAATGTCTCAATTGGAGGCACGATGCTCCCCAGGGTCGCACACACGGTGGGCTTTGCGCTGTTCGACCCATTCATGCACTTCCCGCAAGGTAAGTCGCTGTTTTATAGTCTGATGGTAGAGGAGTACAACGCGATCTTCGGGGCTCTTATGGACAGCGGCAAGAACTGTTCGATAACGGAGGAAGGCTACATATACTGCGAGGTTCTGCGCCGGGACTATTCGGCGTTTCCGCAGCTCAGGTTCGACTTCGGGGCGAACACCAGCTACGTGATCGAGCCGCGGGACTACGTCTACTTCGTACTATAGATGTGAAGACCGGGGGATAGGTGTCCTACAAGGGGAGGAAAGTGGCGCTGCTCAGCGTGGTTCCGTCAAAGCGCAATGACTACGTCCTTCTGGGCACCAACTTCCTCCGGAATTATTTCACGGTGTTCGACTGCGAGCTGTTCCGGATCGGCATCATGAAGTACTAGGGGGATAAGACGCGTTTAGGCCGAAGCAGAGCTATAGCACCTGGCCGCTGCTGCTAGTCTGTCTGCTTGTGGCGCTGTACGCGGCCTACTCGATGAATTCGGACAAGAAGGATATCTATATCTACGGCGCTGCAGATAGCGGCTTCTTAAAGACTGACGACGAATAATTTTGCTGCTAATGCGGGGGACGTTACTCATATCGCTCTTATGCATGGAATCGATGCGAATATAAATCAAATTTATTCGAGCAGGATTTGAACCGAAATAATATAGCCATGGGAGAATATTAAAAACTTCATATGCACATTTACACAATTAGTCTATAATAAATACAATACATCGGAGATCAAATCAAACGAAAAAATGGACGAGAACAAAGCTGAAAGCGGAAGGGAGGAGACACTGGCCTCTTCCCATGGCGAGTACACTATCCCGCGACGTGGCTGGCTCGCCCAGCTGGAGGAAGAGATATCCTTCGCCTACATCCACATAATCGACGGAAGAAGGTGCACAACGGCCTTCGCGGCCCCGCTGCTGATCTTTTCCTTCGCGCAGGTCTTTGCCGTGATCTATGATGGATATCTGGGCCTGGCGCCGGAGGTGGCGGAATCCAGCCCCTTTATCAACTCGTTCCTCCTGTGTCTGCGTGTGATCACCATCGCCCGGGTCTACCACAGCTCCTACGTCTTCTTTATCTTCACCTACGCCATGTTCGCCGTGCTGCTCCTGCACATCGTCCTCGTCTACATCATTGCCGTCTCTCGTCCCCCGTCCTTGGGACGGCCCGGCGCGGTCATCGAGGTTGCCAACGTGACCATGCATGTTCTCTACTGGGCATTGGCGATCCCTATAGCGAACGCATTTCTAACGTTCTGCGACTGCTTGAACGTGAGCGCAAAGATCGACGTTACCTGCGGATCCTTCGCCTACTGTGCGCACCTGGTGGCTATCTCCTTGCTATTTTCGCTCTTCATCCTCGTGCTGCTCACAATCTCCGTCTACGGCTTCACCGCGGATCCCTATGGAGCGGACGCATTCGCCCGGTACCCGTGGAGCTTCGAGCCTGTCTACCTGATGGCCCGGATCTGCATCGTGGCAATCGCAACCTTTTTCGTGGACGCGAAGTACCACTGGGCCATGTATGCGTTCACGGCGATTCTCTGTGTGGCACTCGTGACCTACTTCTTCTACTACATCCCGTATTACAACCGGGTGATGTCCGTCTCGTTCTGTGCTGCCGCCCTGGGCTTGTCCTGGACCGTGGTGTGTCTCTTCGCTGGGGACACTCTCAGAACGTTCAATGTTCCCAGGGACAGAAGCAGCTTTGCGGTGGCAGTGGGACTAGTGGTACTCACCTTTGTGGCATACTACCTTCGGCGCTACATCGTGCGTCGCGCGCTTCTCTGGGAAAAGTACGTCGAAATCGAAAACGAGGCCCGCTTTAACCTGATAATGGAGGAATTCGCCAAACTGATCATCACGCCCACAGAAACGCTCGACTCCTACGACTTCTTGCTGAGACAAGGATTCATCATGGTCCACCGACGAGAGTGCGACAACCCCATTTGTCCGCTCTCCAACCCTAGCGAGCTCTACCTTCCAATGTGGGGGAGGACGACGCAGCCCGGAACGAACCTCGAGGACCCAGTGCGTCTGTGGCTCCTCGTTGTCCGAATGTACAGGGTGTCTGAGGCCAAGGCTCTGTTGGACGAGCGACAGGAAAACAAGGACCGAAGAGCGGAGTACATGAACAAGTCAGCAATCCACCGTGGAGCGCCCACGTGTCTCGCCCTCGCTTATTATCTGATACACCACATCGGAAACCTGCAGGCGGCGGCCTCGCAGATCGCGCTGGCTGAAGGAATAACGAAGGACAAGATCTTGACCCGCCATGCGATCAGAGCGGCGAAACTGCAGCTGGTTAGGGCAACGGAGGAACGAAACGCGCGGTCCAACGAGCCGGACATGCGACTGCGAGAAGAAGAGGAGGACAAGAACCACGAGCAACTCATGGGCACCGCGACCGTCCAGAAGAGGGCTGAAGAGCTCATTGATCCGCGCAAGATGCTAATCTACGAGGAGAATTTCCGGCACTTTGAGATCCAGCTCGCTCTCATGATCAGAAGACACCTCGAGTTCTGGAGGGAACTCGGCAGCGAGAGGCCCGACCTTCAGTCGCTGAACGACCGGGGTATCGTGATCCTCGAAACTCGGCCCCTCATCGACCAGGCCTGGCAAGCTCTCAAGGACATGAACCGGTTCTATCCCCCATGCGACGTGCTGTACGGAAGGTACCTCAAGCTGATCCTCGGACTGCGCGAGGAGGGCGAGAAATATTTGACGGTGGAAGGCGGGGGCGAGATGAGGAAGTCGGTCGTGGGAGAAACGATGTCCACAATGGAGCTAATGTTCCACGCCCCCTCGGTGGTCCTTGTGATGAGTGCAATGCGCTCCAGTAAAAGTCTCATCCTCAAGGCGAGCAACAACATCACGGCGATATTCGGGTTCGCAAAAACAGAGATCGTAGGACAACGCGTGGAGGCGGTCATTCCCGAGTTCTACGGGCAGTTTCACGAACAATTCGTGCAGCGATACAACGACACCGGACGGAAGCGGGTCCTCGAGAAGATGGTCGCCACCTTCGGCATGCACAAGAACGGATTTCTTCTCCCGGTCAACCTGCTTGTGAAAAACTACTACGATCTGCACTATCAGTCTGTGTTCACAGGCTTCATCACGCCCTCGATATTCGGGAACGAATACATCATCACAAACCATCTGGGACTCATAGTGGGCACAACAGAAGGTGCCAGCGAGGACTTCGGCGGCATGACTCCTCTCATGCTCTCAGAAAGCGAGATCTTCATATACTACTTCTGCCCGGAGATGCTCATCCGCCCGAACAGTCTTGAGGAGGACTACGCCAAGATCACCGGCTTCACCCGATACAAGTGCATGATACCGCGGAACACGAACAGCCTGAACAGCTTCGTGCAGACGCGACTGGGCTTCGTGTCGCCGAAGGATGCCGAACATAAGGAAAAAGATGGCGACGGCACCGCACGCCTCGAGCAGCGGAACAAGTTCGTCAAGCAGAACTCCGCCCGCCGTCTCGCCGAAGGATCCTACAAGGCAAAATACAAGGATTGCGACGAGAAGGCGATGGAGTTCTCGATAGAGAACTACGACTACCCGGAACTCAACCTTCACCTCAAGATCTTCGCCTACAAGCGCAACTCCGTCAAAGTTCTCAGCGACAACATCGTTTCCAGGGGAGCAAGCGGAACCCGCTGTCGCATCCAGCACGAGTTCGCGAGCGTGATAACTACGGGGAACATCAGCACCGTGCTCGCGCCTCACGGCGAGCCAAAGCTCAACTCACCGCCCAAAAGTGCCAAGAGCGCTAAGAGGCGCACGTCCAAACTAAGAGAGAGGATGAAGAAGCTGAGGAACCGCAACTCGTCCTTCGCCAAGCTTTTCAAGGGCGAGGACGACTCCTCCGATGCCAGCAACACCAAAAGCCTCGACGAAGGCAAGCCGCACCAGAACCTGCCCGAAACTCGCACTCTAGACAGAGACAGGAAGCCGCTGAGGCTGGAGCTGGAGGAGAACAAGGCCGGAGAAAATGAGCTGCGCCTGTCGCTGCATAACCCGCTGCCGATGGAGAAGCTGGACCGGGAAGAGGCCCGGCCGCTGGGCAACGGCGCCGCGATGGAGAGCAACGAGAATTTGAGCAAGTTTTCAGCTCTGGAGCAGAGCTCGCGTGTGAACCTCGTTGTGCCAAAGAAGCAGGTGGAAGAGGGACAGCCTAACGTGGCAAAAAAGTCGCAGTCCACGCTGCAGATAGGTGGAGATGCCGCGAGTGGAAATGAGAAGGTGGTCAACGAGCTCAAGCGGCTGCGCAGTTGCACTTCTGACAAGTACAACCCGTCACTCATTTTGTACATGAATCTGACACTGACGGCGTCGGTACTGGCAACATTGGGACTGGTGATCGCCGGCTTCGTCCTGGAGACCACTTCCAACAGCAACATCCACGACTTCGTAAATATCCACACCGTCACGCGATTCTACTCCGTCCTCAGTATCGCAGAGTCGTCCCGATCGCTGATCCTGATGTCGCCGAAGAACTTATTTGGGAAAAGCGTGATCAGCAGCCGCAACAGAAGCGCGTTGTACGACTATGGCACCCTTGCCAGCGGCTACACCGGCAGTCTCACTTACTCCGAACTGAAGCAATATAACCTGCTGGCGGCCGCGAACGATTTGCTAAAAGTGGAGGAAGAACTGCTGCGGATGAACAAGCAACTCCCGCAGAAGGACGTGCTGGACGTTATCAGCCCAGTTGATACAGAAACCGTATACTCCCTGATGCGCAGCGAAATTACCAACGAATCTGGCCTCATTCACACCGCCATCTGTCTATACGCGGATCAGGCGTACCGACTGTACAACTACGGCGTGAGGACGATCGACGAGTTCAGCTACACTCCGTCGTTCCTCATCAAGAACGGCCTGTATCTCTTAACCATAAAGGTGCAGGGAGTGACGTTGGCGCTGGGAAATGCTATTACGAAGACTATTGAATCGCGCAGCTTCACCGCCTTGATCTTCTTTTGTCTCCTCTCCGGACTTTGCACCTTCACCGTGCTTCTCTTCAGCATCATCATCTACCGAATAAAGCGCAAGAAGTCCGAGTTCCTCCGCCTCCTTCTGAGCATCAAGAAGATACGAATCGTGTACCAGGCGAGGTTGTGCTCGGGGTTCTACAGGAGCGGCAACACGGAGGGCACGCACGAGGCGGGGAACGAGGAAAATCATGTGGGGGAACAGCCGGCCGAGGCGGCGGACGAGACCAGCGTGCTCGTTCCCGAGGGGGAGCGCGAGGACGAAGAAGATCCTGATCAGCACTATAGGAACAGGCGCAACTTCAAGGACTACGTGGGGAAGGTGAAGCAGAATGTGGCGAAGGTGCTGGTGATAATGCTGATACAGCTGGGATATTTCCTGCAAGATTACCTGGTTCCGAACAACTCGTTCAACTATGTGACGAAGAACACGGATGAGTTCTATCGGATAAGCAATGTTACTAAGACCATGTTCGAGGCCTACGCCTATATGATCGAAATGATTGGGACAAATAGCACGACCACGGTCGACGGTGTGGCCATCCCCAGATACTTAAAAACAAAGCTGTCCGGATTGGTAGATGCGATGAAGACGATCGAGGAGAACCATGCGTTGTACAAGAAATACTTCACTCAGGACTACAACTACTACTACAGCCAGATCATGGAAACGAGCCTGTGCTTCGACATAACGAACGCGACAACGAAGGCGGAGTGCACAAGTTTGCTGGGCGGGGTCCTCGACAAGGGCCTAATTCTGGCATCCACAGCCTACGTGAACCTGCTGGAAGAGCTGTTGCGCGACTACATGACACTGATGCTTTCGGGAAAACTGACGGTCACTGGCATAAAGACGCTGCTAAATGACACGCGGATCATCACGAGTGAGATCGTCAAGGAGAAATATATCGGTCCGTACAACTTCAAGCTATTGGACAGTTCTAGTGCGAGTGCAAACAAGATAATAAGCGACCTGCAGACCTTGAGTACGGTGCTGTTTGCGCTCTTCCTCCTCTACCTCGCGATCTGCTACGTAATACTGATGAGGCTGGTGCTGAGCAAGATCAAACGCGACATGTTCTCCACATATTCGCTGTTCGGAATATTGCCGACAGAGCTGATCCTGCAGACGCCGATAATCAAGAACTACCTGCTGAAGAGCTTCGCCGACATGAATTCCAATACTTGATGACGCGGCATGTTTTACTTTCGCGCTGAGTAAATTATTGAGCTGTTCGTGATGTGCGTTGCTGCGCGGGCTGGGGTGTTGGGGTTTTGGGGTGT
>QFZN01008455.1_pt1 | contig 10422 bp, 13 predicted proteins | sample 1740101 | NCBI WGS metagenome assembly QFZN01 (sample SAMN09210849, study PRJNA391713) | Ciliate metagenome, whole genome shotgun sequencing project. | isolation source: combination of 50 Heterometopus sp. ciliate cells from an enrichment culture... | host: Heterometopus sp. ...
CTCGAGACACTGAGTCGTCATGAGCCTGGGGAGACCAGACAGTCACCGCACTCATACCCAAGTTAGTAGTGATCGACAATTGTTCAGGCAGATCCTTCCCAGGATCACTCTGCTCGCAGACATGCTGCTCATACGGAGTCCCCCTAGTGCCAGCCAGCTCATAATTTCCTTGTCCCGGCAGGCCTTCCTCCACAAGCGGTGGCTCGTTTCGTCGCCACGATCGGCCGCATCTCGCTGGACCGTGAGCGCAGTCTTCAGGCTCTCTCGCGTCTTCGTCCGGGTTTCGGCGCAACCTGGGACCCGGAAGAGGAACGGAGACAGGCAAGGAAGAGTGCAGAGCAAAGGCTGAGGAGGAGAATTTCGGAGAGAAAGAGCCAGAACGCATCCACGAACGGAACGGCCAACGGCTTCTTCGCTGCAATATCCCGTCCGCGGGTGCTTCCCACTCCCAGTCCAAGAAGAGTTAGCGAGTTCCTCCCGAAGCCAGCGGACACATCTCCGACAATGAGAAAGAGCGAAGGCGATGCGAAGATGAAGAGGAAGACAGTGTACGCGGAGTCGATAGCGGTTCGCGGCGCGACTGAGGACAGACGGCAGGCAACGAGGTCGCCGCAGAGGGCGGTTCGCAAGTTTTGTCTCGCCGATCTTCTCAAGCAAGTGGAGGAGGAGAAGGAAGGAACGACCAGGTACAAGGCAGAGATTCTCACGGACCAGCGGCTGCAAGGCTTCATCTTCTCGGACGAGCTTAGCCTGCTGCTGGAACGGGCCTCGCAGCTCAAGTTCGTCCTTCAGCGCGGCATCAAGGTAGCCGTCCGCCGCCATCCTGGTAGCTCAAAACCTCTGACGTAATCGGCAGCCTGACTTCCTACGCGTTGCGCGTTTTCGACACAAAACTCGCCGACATCTCCGGCTACCTCTACTACGTAGTTGCAATCCTAAAGGGTAAGCATCAATCAGGGGCATGACTCGGATAGAGACGTTTTCTGTATCGCCCGCTGGGTACGACTGCGAGAAGGCGCAGGACGCACTGTTACGCACTTTTGCCGCCGTGCAATCTCAGAGCTTCCCCTTCTGTGTCCAGCTCCTCTGCAGCGCCTTCGACCTCTTTCGCTGTGTTGCCCAGGAGTATCTGACCCTTCGTAAACGGAGGGAATTCCAACCCGCACGCTACAGGCTGGCGCAGACCCTGCTCGGCATTACAGACAAGGCGCGATACCTTGTGGACAGCGTGGAGATCGAGTACCGGGTGCTGGAGCAGGCCGAGGAGAAACGAAGGCTCGGTGGGGTCCCACATCGTGTCCCCAGTCTTGGTCCCATGGCGGCTGGTAGTGGAACCGCTGTTTTTGACCGATTGGCACGAGGCGATCCCTCTAAGCCTGTCACAAACCTCGTAAAGAAGGCCGGAAAGAGTCAGCCGCGGGAAATAGAGCCTGAGGCTGAGGAAACAGTGGAAGAGAAGACGAACCTGTTTATCAACAAGTGTTTGCACAAAATAATGCCGCTAAGGGAAACGCTGATTCCGGCTAGCGTCGGCAGTCCGCGGAGATCTGTGCAGCAGCTTCAGCAACGGTACCGCGCATGCGATTGATCGAGAGTTCTAGGAAGGAGCTGGAGATTTTCAGGAAACGGAAGAATGCCGATCTGCTCATCAGGTCCATACGAATTTTAAAGCAGACGGCGACGCGGGACAACTCGGAAATGGCTGTGCGAATCGGCGGGCTAATACACCAGCTGGAGTCGGACTATGGGAAGACCAAGCTTCAAAGTCCGCACCACTAGCTAGTCGTCGCTATACTTCGCAATTTTACTCGATTACTCAATGTATAATAGTATCACACACAGGATCGAAGTTAGCCCGCACATCAATCAAATAGTAGTGAGCGTGATCGGAGGGGGTGTTATCCTCATTCGTATTTGCAGTCGACGAAGGCGTCGATGAGACCCTTGCAGACACCCTGAGGCGCCTCGACCCACTTCTTGGGCTTGGACTCCTTGAGGCAGTCGTGGGCTTTCTTGTACTCCACTTGACAATGCGTCTTGCCATTCTGCACCCTGATCGAAGATGAAATCCGTCAAAACTTACAGTCGGTCGAAGCACTCGAGGTATGCCACGGCCTCGTTCTTGCACTGCAGCACGTCTTTGTGCTCGTCCTTCAGTCCTTCCCTGCAATCTTCCAGCTTGTTCTTGTACTCCTCGCACTGCTTATAGCCCTTGTACGCGTAGAGGAGGTGCATGTACCTACAGAACTCGATGGGGCGAATCTACTGATCGGCCATGTGGAACTCGTCCTGCTTGCCCGTCTTCTCCGCCACTTTCTCCGATTTGTCAACCATTATTTATTGTGGATGTATTTATTATTATATTATGTTCCGGATATTCGCCTCGTATGCAAAGCGGAGCAATAAGAAAATAATATATATAACAGGAAAGAGGCCCTCCGGAATGGAAACGAAGGACAGCAAGCTCCTCTTCAGGATCGACAAATACGACATAATCGAGGACGACGACACAAAATACGTGGTACGTCCATCCGCTGTTCACGCCGCAGGTTTATCTGATTGACGTCGAGACCGCAACGCAGACGTGGCAGATCGGACGCAGATACAGCGAGTTCAGGGACTTCAATAACGCTGTATCCGCCGCTGTTTCCTATACCGGTGTCATAATAGGTCGAGAAGTACATCCCCATCGAACTCAGGGAGACTATCGAGTTTCCGGGGAAGATCATCTTTTCGAATTTTAAGGACAAGAGCCTCCAGCTGCGCAGGCAAAAGTTAGAACAATACCTGAACAAGGTGGCCTGCGTGGTGCCGAACCTCCTCGACAAGCCCTTCGCCCGCGAGCTTCTGGGGCTGGCGATCGGTCAGGACCAGTCCCTCTCCCCGCCAGCCAAGCCGGAGGAATCCAAGTCTGCAGCACCTGCCCAGAATAAGGCCCCAGTGTTAGCAGAAACGGCGGGCCCTATCCAGGTCAGCCACAAACGTGCGGAGTCGTCGCTCGTGTTCGAGTTCTTGAGGAAGCTGAACACTTTCCCGCTGGAGATCGCCAACGCGGTGGAAAAGTTCGAGCAGTTCTACTTTGCAAACACGCCACAGCTCACCCGCGGCGACATACAGTTCCTCTTCCTAGGCGACTCAAAACTGAAGGGGCTGCTGAACTTCTGCGGGGACGCAAACAACTACATCGCCAGCCGCTCCTGCATCCAGCTCTTCTGGAAGCTTATTACATACGACTACAACTCGATGGAGGCGGAGAACTTCGCGGCGGTGTTCTGCTCGATCAAGCCAGAGGTGATCCGGGAGATGAACCTGGGTTACGCCATCCGCGAGATCCGCGCCCAGACCGGCATCGGCCAGAACGCCCTCTACCAGTACCTGATCGGCAACCCTTACGGCATCTCTGAGCCAGGCCAAATCATAGAAGACAAGGTCGCCATAGAGGAGTACGATAAGTGGATCGAGAAGAAGTCCACGACAGGTATACGATTTGCGCAAGAAGCAATCCGGTAGAACACGTAATAAAAAAGGGTGGGGCGTCGTTCTCCAAGGCGGACAACGAGGCCGCACATGCCAAGATTGCCGAGGCCGAACGCGTTAAGGCGATGCTCGAAATGAGTCTAGGACAGACCAAGATGACCAAACTGTTGGTCGAGTCGTCGAATCTTTCGTCGCTGAACGACATGAAAGAGTTGATGGACCAGCTCGACAACTACGCAGGGTGGAAGCCTGCGGACCCGCTGGAAGATGTGCAGGTGTACACGAAAGGGAGCAAGAACCTGCGTTTCACCCTCAGACTTCACACCCCCGATGCCAAGCTTGCCACAAAGTTCATCTACGAGGTGGAACGACGCGCCCGCTGGGAGCCGATCCAGTGGGTCACTTTGAAAAAGGACAGTCCATATCAGGACATCGTTCAGGTAGTGTACGAGCAGCAGGTGAAGAAGGCGCAATATGTGGAGTATGTGCTGTTCCGGAACATCGGGAAAAGTGAGGACGGGAAGTCTATCATCATCATCTCGCGTTCCATCATCCTTCCGCCGTCCAGTGTGCCTGCGATCAAGCGCGTTCACGTAAACGCGTGCGTGCACAAGCTGAGCGCCAAGGAGGGGTATACCGAGTGCCAGTCGCTGTGGCGGGCCGATGAGGGCTACGAGAGCATGGCAGAATACGCTATGTGGGCTCGCAAGTTGCTTGAGGGGGCGGTGAGGAAGCTTAACGAGCTCATTGGCGTGTCGAATAACTAACTTGTGTCTGAGCGATTTTATTATCTCTTGCATCCTCGATGTTGCACCAAGTGCATTACGGCATAGAGCGAGGAGAGGACACGAGACACAGGCGAGTGTATATTATTATGCAACACAAGGCTATATTCTCAAGCAGCGTGCCCGCGGCCAAGCAGTCTGCGCTTTCCCAGCGCCTCCCTCTCCTCTTCGGCTTCATCTCTTCCTCGTGCTTTCAGCGAACTCCTATCCGTTTTTGCTGATTTCGCATACCTTCTGCTGCTGCTGACATCGCGGCCGCAGTTCTTGTAAGCATGACGCATGTTCTTCAGCAGTCCCAGGATCAGATCTGCACTGCCTTCGTAGATCCCTTCGGCCGAGTACGCGTAATATATTGGGATCGCGTTCTTCTTCTCTAGCACAGTGAGGGCACGACGAATGTTGTGGAGAGCGCTAGCCGCAGACTGAGGCTTGGGCGACACCCCCTCTACGGTCCTTTTTTCCAATGAGCTGACGATGTCGCAAAGAAGCAGACCATCGCGGAACTGGTTGAGCACCGGTGCCTCCAGCGTAAAGTGTGGTGGAAGTCTCACCCCCAATGATTTCAGCCACTGGGTGAGCGTCGCCTTTGTGTTATCCGCGGTCTGAGGCTGCGATTGAGACGGGTCTTCGGGCGGGTCCCTCATGCTGCTCTGCGACAGCCGGTTGCTCGGCTCGATGTCGGCGGCTCGTTCGAAGTTGAACAGGCGTCTTCGGATCGTTCCTTGCGGTTTGTAAAGCGAGGAGGCCGGCAGAGGCTGGCGAGGAGGAAGCGCCACTGAAAGATCCTCTCTTGGTCGGAGGCTCTGATTAAAGGAGTCGCGCTGGTTCGGCTGAGTCAGATCCGTGATAGGATTCCTTGTGACGAGGTCATTGCCGAAGGTCGACTCCGGGACAAGCGGCACTCTCTCCGATATGAGCATGGGCATTTCTGCTGCCAGAGTGTCGCTGGTTCTCATCGCGTGAACGTTGTCGCCTTCGTCTCGACTGCGACCGAGGGCACGTGTCCCCTGAAAGGACAGCTGCTGCTGCGGATCCTCGCCCGCAGAGTAGCTCACGTTCATCTCGATCTCCTCCCTACTGTTCTCACAAACTAGGAAGCATACTGTCCGAGATAAGGTGTGGCCGGCATTGCCGGACCCGAGACTCCATCGTAGTACCTGTGAAGCTCCTCCAGCAATCCAAGGATGGCGCCGCGGTCCCCTGCGAACAGCTCCTTCTCGCTCCACATGTATCGACTACCATCGTGAGAAGAGTCGCAGGTACTTGTGACTGATGCGGGGCAGGCAGCGGAAGCACTCGAGCGACTTGCTCAGATTCGCCAGCGCCGTCGCATCGGTCTTTGGCGACCTGAACACTCCGTGAATCCTTCGCTTCGACATGATCTCTGCGAGGTCGCAGAGCAGCGTCCCGTTGCGGATCTCCCTCTCGAGTTCCAGAATGGTGACAAGCTTCCCATTAGGCTTCTCCGACACGAGGCCTAAAGACTTGAGCCAGAGGAGGAGGGAGATCTCGAGCTTCCGCAGCTGAGGAATAGAGTAGGGCAGCCCAGTGTTCGTGAGGTGGAAGTACGGCTGGTTCCGCGGCTCGGTCTGCGGGTATGCCTCTCGTATCGCGTTGAGCAGCCCCCAGACAACGTTTCCGTGCCCGCAGAGCACTCCTCGAACGCATTCCACGCTGTCCGTATAGTAAAGAGGCAAGGCGCCAGGCTTCCGCTCCTGGAAGACTCTGAGTGCCCGCTGGATGTTTTGCTGCGCCTGCCGAACCGCTGTCGGCTTCCGCACCTTCCCCTGAATCCGGGTGTTCTCCAGCAATTCGCAGAGCTATCCTTGGAGCCAAATCGATACCTCACAGAGGAGCAAGCCGTTGCGATATGGGTTCCGCTGTATGTCCTCGCCCTCGTCCACCGAAAACACGGTTAGGTTTAAAGACTTGAGCCAGAGACGGGTGAGCCGCTCCTTCTCCTCGCCGACCTTGGGGAACTCTATCAATCGCTTGGGCGAGGTACTTTCGCACTCGTCACGGTAGCTGTTGGCCGCGGACCGGCTCCCCCTGGAAGACTGGCGCGAACTCGCCTCCGAGGTCCTTTCCTCACGTCTTGAAATCCGGGTGATGGAGGTCCGTCTGCTGTGCGCTCTGTACGGGGAGGGCGAGCGCACTGGTGACCGAGAGTGGATCAAAGAGTAGGAGCCGCCCCGGCCGGTGGCCCTGCGGGAGGAACGCAAGGATTGTTCCAGGAAAGGGGAACGGGACTCGGGGGCCACAGTCTTCTGCGGCCTCAGCTCTGTCCGCGACCGGTCCAGGGTTGGCGTGGCGTATTCCTCCATCCCGGACTTCTTCCTCCCGAACGGCGACCTGCTCCTGCTTTCCCCCTCGCGAGCCGATTTGTGGGCGGAGACGGGCGAGCGGTCCCCGGGTCTGTGGTTGAAGAAATGCCAGAGGTCGTCGAGAAGGCCCCAGATAGCCTCAGGGTCGCCCTGGACAATATTCTGTTCGGCCCACAGATACCTGGAGTTCATGCGCTCATGCCCACCTCCCCTGAGATGTTCCAGACACTTCCTCACGTTCGAGAGGACCACGGTCCCAGTCCGCGGGTTGCGGTCGATTCCCTTCAATGTGGACTCTCTCTATGACAGATTGGTAATATCTGGCAGCCGTACTCCTTCTAGTCTGGCAATGAGGTCGAACAGCAGGACGCCGTTGCGACAATAGTTGGGGAACTCCGCTATCGACACCACTCGTTCCTTTATTAGGCGAATGTCCTGGAGCCAACCGAGGATTCTGTGCCTCGTCTTGACCGGAACCTTCTGGATGCCCGCCGTCTCAGCCGCAACAATCCTCTGAGAGCGAGTAGACGTGTACCTCGCCGGAGAAATGTTCTCCCTCTCGCCGATGGATTGGCGCCGCGTGGACGGGTTGCGCACGGAGCTCACCCCTGACCGTTTTGTGGCATCCACACTCGGCTCCCTCGAGGTCTTCCGCATGGGACTGGTCTTCCCCGAACTCGCCACGTGGCTGGGAGTCCTTCTGCCGGACTTTTTCCCTGTGTCCCCCGCTACACTCGGCTTGACCGGCGTCGTCTTCTGTGTCCTCGCTGCGGACCGACTGCTGGGTTGAGTCTGCCGTGGGACCGCGAAGCCGCATTTGCGGGTTGCTCGCGTCTCGAACTCTTCCCGTGCGGAAACCGTGGAACGCAGGCCGGGGTCGGCGGCGAACGAGGGGCTTTTTGCGGTCTCTGTCAGCGCATCATTCCGGCCCGCAGGAAATTCGCTGAGTGGGAACTTGGCTGTGGTCTGCTTCTGGTTCTCTATCGCCGTTGATGTGTTAGCAGGCACAGTCGCGGCCGGAGGACACGAGTTGTCGGTAAAGAGTTTCCGAATGCTTCTCAATAACTCATACATGGCGTCCTCGCTGTTGTAGACGTCGTTAGGAGCCAGCTGGGAGGGCAGCGGAAATCTGGCTTGGCGACGCAGCTCGGAAAGGGCCAGGGCGATGTTGTTCAAGGATTTCTCCGCGGTGGACGGACCCTCCCTGGAGACTCCGCTCAGGGGCGCGTGGCGGTACAGGCTGAGGAGTTCGCAGAACACCACGCCATCCTTGAAGTCGTTCGAAGTGCTTGCTAGCAGACAGTAGGGATTATTAAAGGAGTTGACCCAGTAGATCAAGGAGCGGCGTTCCTAATCAGAATCGTGAACACGAAGGTACGCCCTCCTTGACACTCTGGGTGATTCGCTGCTGGACGGGGAGCTGCTCCGGGGCCGGCTCTGGGGAGAGCGCATTTGCGTACTTCAGTTCCATAACTTGCGATTACGAATTTTAAAAATTGACTAACCGATATTATATGCCACCACGCTGCAGGGCTGCTTACACCCCCTGACATACACACAGCGTTTATCTTATCTCTCCCGGCCTCACATGGTGGTGCTGCAGCAAGTGACACCAAAAGTTTGGCACGCGTCTATGTATGAATAGTGGTGGCTCGAATTTATATTAATTAAAAATGAGAGGCGGATAGGGTGGCCGCCGTATATATGCACGATTGTGAGAAAGGCACAATGATGATTTAAGTCAGTTCTGCTACTGATCCTCTTTGAGGAGAAACATAGACTTTCTGAGGTGCCACTTTTGCATTCTTTTATACACGTTGTCAGTCACTTCATGTTCTGTGTGTATATTCTCTCATCTATATCTCTCCCTTTTCTTGTTCTACCGCTATTATACGCCGGAGGAAGACCCGAGCTGTCCGCGAGCCGGCAGCTTCTGCGCCACAATTTTCGTTGGCTCGGCCCCCGGCAGCGGGCATTTGGTGGCGAAGTCGGGTCTGCGACTGTCCCGGCTGGAGATTGGTCCCTTTTCCCTGCAGTACGACGGCATCGCTAGTCACTACGGCCTTATAGTTTGCCTGCCGATTAACACTCCAAACTATTTAGTGCTATACAATAAATTATGGCACTAGCGCATTGCACGAATGCACATATATATCGAGTATATTGCTTCTTGTCAACGATAATTTAAATAGAGGAAAACGGCGGAAAATTGCACTCTTACTATACATAGAAATTCGCCTTGCTCTCCTCCCCCGCCGCACAGCTCTTCTGGCTGGCGCGGCTCGACACGCTACTCTTTGCCACCATCTTGTACACGTTCTCCTCCGACTGTCCGCTCCTCCTTTCTCTACGCGGTTCTGTTTGTTGTGTTACATTTCGGGCGCATCGCGCAGCAGCGACCCTACACTGCTGGAAGGACCGAGAACCTTCCTCGCGGTCCAGCTGAAGGAGACCTTGTCGGCCCCGCATTGGAGCGGGTTCCGGACCGGCTGGGGCACAAGACGCTTCGCCACGCGTTCTGGCGGCTGCGGCTTCCCGATCGTGGTGGCCAGCATTTGTTCCTTGTGCTGTCTGCGGGCGGGCCTGTCGCGTTCCGCCTCGGTCGTTAGGTCGTTGTACAGCTGCGAGTAGTTCTTATTTGCCTTGATCGTCTATCGCAGTGAGAGATTCGTCGGGTACGCGCTTGTAGTGAGGCTCGAAGGTGCAGGCGGTGTACTTCGCGTGAAACTTGTCCGACATCGACATGTCCTCCGGCACTGGGACGCGGTTGATCTTCATCTTAACGATTAGTTTGTTGTTATGTACTATGATTATGTTTTATCTCAGTATCGCACATACGGCGCTATCACGCTGTTTCTATTTAAACGTCTGACGCTGCGCCGAGACTTGGCCGATGTACATTGATTAGTTGTTAATGTAGACCTTTTCGTAGCAGTCGATGGAGCCGCGACACAGCGGGCACTTTTCCAGCCGCTCGACGCAAGACATGCAGAGACACATGTGGCTGCATGGGCGAAGGAGCACGCATACTGGCCGGTCTCTGCACACTATGCACTTCTTGATGTTATCCAGCTCCTTGCTCAATCCGGTCTTCTCCTGCATGATCCGCTGGTACCGCTATCCATGTTGCAGCAACTCATGGCGATAGTACAGATTCTTTCTCCTCGTGCAACTGATCCAGGGCCAGCTTCAGTCGCCTCTCAGCGGAGTCCAGCTCCGAGTCCGAGACATCGTCAAGACTTTCGGAGCCGAAATATTTTAGCATTCGCTCGCCCTCAGGGTTTTCCCGCACCGGACACTCTGTCTCCGCAAGCCGTCGCTTCAGTTCTTCGTTCTCTCGTCGCAGTCGTTCGCACTCTGGACAGTTCTGAGGGGCAACGCGGGGGATCTCCTCGCCCTCAGTGTCCTCGTTGTTCTGCAGGGACATTGCAGATACTCGGCTGGGCTCGACGAAATCGTTCTGCTGGTGCAACGGTTCTGGCTCCGGGTCGTTAACCACAATGGGCTCAGGCGAGTCTGCGGAGACCGAGAGCAGCTCCGGGTCAGGCGACACATACTCAAGCCCGGGATCGCCCTCGGCGCCCTCAGGAAGGGCCTCGGCAGCGGCGATGGAGCTCTCGGCGGCGTTGAGTCGGTTCAGCACCAGTCCAATCATCTCCCGCGACAGCGGCGTTGTTCTTATCTGCTGGATGAAGCCCTCCAGGTCCGCTTCGGATTCCATTAAATCGATTTAAAAAATCAACAAATAAGAAATGCAGAGTTGCCGCTGCGAGCCGGAGCCGATTATTCTCAGGGGATGCGTCTGCACATCCTGCAGGGGTTTTGGGGTGTTGGGG
>QFZN01008466.1_pt1 | contig 10420 bp, 17 predicted proteins | sample 1740101 | NCBI WGS metagenome assembly QFZN01 (sample SAMN09210849, study PRJNA391713) | Ciliate metagenome, whole genome shotgun sequencing project. | isolation source: combination of 50 Heterometopus sp. ciliate cells from an enrichment culture... | host: Heterometopus sp. ...
ACCCCAACACCCCTCGCGCGAGGCCCCGCTGGGAATTACGGCAACGGCATCAGCAGAGAGAAGAGAAGAGCTTTTAGAAAACCTTCTGATGAGGAGTGCCGGCCCAGAGCAGACGGTAGAGCACAGCGGCAAGAACCGCCACCACCGTTGCAAGGATGAAGAAGGTGATGCCGCGCTTTGAGAAGATCGTGCTGACCCTCTCGGCGCGTTGGCGAATCTCCTCAATTTGCGCCAAGATCTGCTCGTGCGTAAGCCCTGGATTCTCCTTCAGCATCGCTTTGCTCATGGGATGCTCCCGGTCGGCCAGTAGTCTGAGAACAGCCGGAATCACGTCGGCGTTTCCCTCCAGATCTGCGAGCGCACCTGAGAACTGCCTCACCTTCCTCCTCGCTACACATTCGCCAACTCTCTCTGCTCTGTCCTTCTTGGGCACCTCCGCCAATTCCTTCGCCTCCTGCTCATCCAGTGCGATTCCTCCCTCAGCAAGAAACATGCTGCGTATTTCGCCCATCTTCTTCGCCTCCTCAATGGGGTCGTGCAGAATCCTCTCCAGTTCCGCTGATAGTCTGCCCGCCAACTTCTCCTGGCTCTCCGCGGGTACCATTTCCAGGCAGAATGCTCTCACTAACAATATTTGCACGGCGAAGACATACGTTGGCCGTCGGTGCTGGGCCAGATAACGATGCGCCGCAAATGTTGTCTCGCCTTTTCCACGTTTCCCAGCTCCTTATACGCCGTGGCTGCCCTGTAGTTTGCCTTCGTGTTGTACCGGTCCTTCTCCAACAGCTATCCGGGTTGTACTCAAAAGGGATACATGGTCGGCCGCTTCGATGGCCTTCGGGTACTGCTTCAGCTTGAGGTAGACCAGCGAAAGGTTGAGATCTAGGGCGGACTCCTCAGTTTTGTCCCCCATCATGGGAAGCTGATCCACCGCTTTCTTGTATGAGTTCAAGGCATCGGCATATTTCTGCTGTTTCACCATGGCGTTGCCCTTGGCCTTCAGACACCTGAGTTTCCTCGTGGCAAAATCCTCCCGGGTCACCTTCTCCGAGAGTTCTCTGTACTTTTCGCGGATAGCATCCCCAGCCCGAGGATCCTTTCCGGCAAAACTGGACTTGATCTCCTTGTCCGACATGCTCAGCACCTGGTGACATCCCTGCTGGAAGTCTTCGAAGGTCATGTTCTCGAGGATCTCCTGCGGGATTTCGAGCAAGTTGTCGTGGTCCACCATGTCTGTCTGCGTATTTTATAAAATGATTTCACGCGATTTTGAACCGTTTATTAAGATCGCGCCGCTCGATATTGTGGCAAAATTAAGCTTGGCTATGCCTCGCCGCAGCGAAATAATAAAAACAGATCAAACAGCAGAAACGATAAATTATCCTCTCATGATGATGCCAACAATCGTCCTGCAGCCCCGTCTCCCCTCCAACACCTTATCCCCCACAAGAGGCATCAAGCTGAGCCCAAACACGAGTTCTCGCCAGAAAATCCTCCGCATGAGGGCTCGGCTAGCGCGGGAGAAGAAGTCCATCTCCCCGCAGGCGCCCTCGCTGGAAGCCATCCTCGCGCTGATCCTCGATCCTGGGACCGCAAGGTCCCGTGTCGACGCTCCGACAGAACGGATACACAAGCCCGCCATGGGGAGGAACCGGGTAGCGGTGCAGCAGCTGACGCTGGATATCGGGAGTCGTGCAGGGCGTGAGGAAGAGAAGGTCGCAGTTTCGTTCCGCACCCGAAATGCGTCAAACGAGAATGGTGGGAAGCAGAGGTTGCTGCCCCCGATAAGGCCCACGCAGGCGGTGAAGACGAAGAAACGCGGGGAGGAGGCGAGAACGAAGGCGAGGCAGCAGATCGTGATATTGCTTGACAAGCTCACCACGATAAAGGCGGTGATGCCAATTCCTGTAATGAGGGTGACGGTCAAGAACAGTCGCACCAACCCTGCAATCGCGGAAACTATGACGGTGCGACATGTTCCCGCTGAAAGGCGGTCGTTCCTGGGCCAGAAGAGAATGCAGGGCTACCGATCCCGGGCGGACCGCGCTATCTCCCCTCCGAAGACCGAGACTAAGTCTATCGATCCTGCTGAGGGGGAGTGGCGGCCCAGTCCCTGGTGCAACAAGAAGTATGAGTGGGATTCTCAATCAGGGTCCGAGGACGCGAAGTAGCGTCTCTTAGCTAGTAATTTATGCTACTGTCGTAACCGAAAAGAAGGAGCGATATATGGTTATGTGTGGTGAGCAGATAGGTTAGCTTCCCGATATAGCTGCTCAATTAGCTTTTCGGCCTTCGCCCTGACTACGAACTTCCCCTTATCCTTTTCCTTCGCCTTCGGCTTGGCCCTCTCCCGCGACTGCCTCCTGGACTTTTCCCTGGTAGCCTTGGGGTCGCTCGACGGGACCTTCGAGGGGGAGCTCACCTCAGTGACCTCCTTGATGTAACTCAGCTGCAGCTTCCTCTCCTCAGGACTCATCTTCTCCTCGCTGCACACCGCCTTCTTCAGCTCCTCTACTCGTTCTTTGCTCGAGCAGTACTGATGGCCGGACTGATCGAGGCCACCTTCGCCGGACTAAGGGAGCGCGTCTTCTCCTGGGAGCCGGAACGCATGCCCGGATTGCGACCCTTCTGCACCTGCTTCGGGACCGCGGGCTTGGCGAAGCGGATCCTCTGTCGCACCTCCAGGCGACTGCGTTCCCCCAGTTTAATCGTCTGCTGCCCCTGCGAGTCCATTTGCTTTCGGCCGGACTGCGAGGGCTGCCGACGCTTCCGGGCCTCGTCGCGGACCATTTCGCGGGTCTTTCGCAAGTTCGCGTCCTTCTCCAGTCGCGAGTACACTGGCTCTGCCTGTTTGGGACCGGCGCCTGGCCTTTTGTGCGGCGAACTCGTGCGCACCTTGTTTATTTGCGGAACGAAGTACGTGTCCATCTATGCGGGGGTGCGAAACGTGACTCTAACCTCGTCATTCTCCTGTTCCTCCTTTCGTTTTGCGGCATCCATCATGCGCTCCCTTCTGTGCTTGACGTCGTCATCCATCCTGTCGACCAGTCTCGGACTTTCCTTGTAGCTTATGGGATTGTGGACGGAGAAGAATTTCATGGCCTTGCGGTCCTGCGCCTCTTCTTGCTGCATGATCGCGACTTCTTCAACGAACTCCTTGATCTTCCGCTTCTCCTTCACCACGCTGTCCCGCTTCTGCTGCTTCTCCACCCATTTCGTGTACGTCTTGTTCGTCTCCTGAATCGAGACCGAGGCCCGCCCGAGGGACTTCTTAGCGCTGCAGCTTGTGGGGGTAACACCACGCGTCGGGGAAGCCTGGCGGAACAGCTCGATCTCCCTGTCTTCATCCACCCTCTCCTGAACGTCTTTCCGACGCACGGAATCCTTGAAGAGTCTATTAAAGGTGGCGTTGACGGCCTCCTTGGGGAGCCGCTTCTTGTGGGCGTCCCAAAGGCTCGTGAAGCGTTCCATCCGTGTCTTCCGCTTGTACACATCAAAGGTCAGGCGGTCCTCGAAGGACTTGTCGCGGTCAAGACGAATGCGGGAATAGCACTTGTTGAACTTGTCTGCAAACACGTTCTGATTCAGGTCTCTCGCGGCCTTCGATTTCAGCCGCGCCTGGGACTTGACACTAGCCGGATTTCCCTATAGACAGGGAGGGACGGAGAAAGGTACCGATTGGGGGAGAAGCCGCTCGCCGGCGCGAGAACACGAGGCCGAGCTGTTTTCCGCTACGAGTTTTGCCACGGAAACAATACAAACGAAGGGCGCTAGCAGACGCATCATGATCGCGTCGTCGTCCTCCTCCTTGGATCCGGTGTGGTCTTTGTTCGAGCTCATACGTACAGCTGCAGTTGGAGATTTATTACTATTGTGTTTTTTAAGTTAAAGTACTAACTAACTAGCTGCCGACCTAACGACTGCGGCGATGTGCAGGGAGAATTTATTCTGATGCACTTAACTCGCGCGATGCCACTTTTCGGCTGAATTGTCGGCACGTGAATATGCGCTCGAGGGTCACTATGAGAGAGGCGGCAGATAAAACTGCGTAAATGTTGGCGGTATCTCATATTGGGGGAAGAAGCACAGAATTCATTTTAAATAACAGTAGAGTGTTGCTTCAGATTATAATACGATGCGTTCTTTCAATTATTATGGCTGTTCGGTATCGCAGATTTTGGATTCATGAGTATTCTATTGTTGTATAATCGATCTAGCGATAAAGCCTACTATTATTATTTTTGCTGCTGTTATTCCTAAAAATTCTTATAATCGAGAAAACGAGTCTTAATATTTAACGCGGACCGTGGAGCTATCCGATTAATATTGCTGTGCAGTCGATATCACATAGTATCGTACGCTGGAATTCAGTAAATGCTAATGTATATCTAATGGAACAGCGTCTTTCTGCCACGTGGCAAGAATTGGCATGAACGGGTCGTCCACGATGGGAGACGTATACGTTTAGCAAGATGAATAAATATTAACCCCAGACCCGATAATAGTTAGCGACCGGCAGCTGCACCTGATTAACTGCGGCGGGATACAACCTGATACATGGTGCTGGAGGTCCACTATATACGTAGCAGGCCTGCGAAGGAGGCAGCGGCGGCAGAATGGTGTACTGTACAATCGAGGTCGTCGGACACAGCACCGCTTGTGGCTGTGCTGCAAGAGGAACAATCTGAGGAGAAGGCGGAAGGGGCGGCAATGGCGGGCCGAGATTGGGGAAGAGGAACCCGTTGGCCCTCGCACTGGCCCGGTCGCTGTTCTTCTTGCGGCCCCGCTTGGAGGAGAGTCTCCGGCCGTAGATGATTGCTGCGTCCACAAACTGTAGCAGGCTTCGTTTGCACTTGTAAAACCCCGTGTTGTAATGGACGGGGTCCTCGAGCTGGGCCTGGGTGGCCACGCGCTTTAGAGTGGTGTAGAAACGATTCTTGACCTCGTTCTCGGTCTTGTCCGGGAAATAGTTGGCTATCACCGACCAGTGGCTGCCAATGCTCTTGAAGAGGCCAAGGAGCTGCTGAGTCTCGACGTCGGTCCACTCGGTCTTCCTCTTTTTTGCGCACTTCTCGGCGCCGTTCCCGCCGGCCGAGGAGGGGCCCGGACAGTCAGCCGCCCTCATGTCGGCCGATGCAGATGCTGGCGGAGAAATCACGCGTGCTTCAGAAGCGAGGGGACGTTTGCGGCCGTGGTTCTATCTCATGTTACATGCGAGAACAAGGAATGGGGCGGATCGTGCCGCCGGGAAGGAAGGCAGCCTACCTTGAGTTTTGGGCGTCTGAGGCCTTCCGCGGGAGAAGTGTGCTGCTTGGTGGGGAGCACTTGTACTGGGGCCAGGGATGGTGTCTTCGGATTCATCAGTCGTTGTTGTCGCTCCTTGTCTTGTTTATATGGCCGACATAGGTCAAGGGGCCTTTGAATAGACAAATAATCAGAGGACTATAAGAAATCAATCAGTGTGTTCATGAATATGTATTAATATGCAAAATGTCCGCATGTATATGCTTAAGCTAGATAGGAAATTAAATTCCTGTTATGGGGGTGTGATTTTATATAGTTAGCTGGCTCGCCTAACTTTAACTCTTTCCTCCTAATAAATTCTTAATGACTTGAAAAAATTGCATGCGTAGTGTTCATATACCGCTGCGTCTCGATACCGTCATAGCTAATATAACCTTTCGAATATTATTAACGTTAAATCCTAACGAAAAAATATATCGTTCCCGCCCTTTGAATAATAGTATAATCCTTAGTCCCCTATATTATAGATAAACTATTATATTTCCCTAAATAAGAGGGACTAACATCTCCGCAGGGTGTCTACTTTATGTTTCTGCCGCAATGTTTTCCTTATTACATAGACTCGCTTGTCCTTGCTGTTGCATAAAGTGAACTTGTCGTGCCATCTCCTCTCTAGCTCTGGGCCAAGTCTGATCGTTAATCAAAAGCAGCACATGCATCTACTCACAAAATATCAATACTCTCTTCCTTGTTACATTTATTTCGTTATCCTCTCTTCAATCCTAGCAGCGGCCGGTTCGGCTTATCTACGATCACATCCTACCTCTTATTACATTGCATTTTTATACCGGATCTGAATGCCTCTTCTCATCCGGACTGCCGCCACGTTTTCGCACAACCTTCTTCTTTTTGCCCGACTGTATACCAGCCTCGCCGAGCAGCGAGGTGGCGTACTTCCGGTCCTTGGGCCGCTCTTCGTCGCTCGTGAGCATGCTGCGGGTCTGGGGCGAGGCCGCCTCCAGCTTCTTCCTCTCGGCATTCAGCAGTCCCAGGCCCATGTCGTACTTCGAGAATGAGATATCCAGGATAAACGCGAAATTTTCCAACATCAGCGCCTTCATTACCCGACCTACAGAGAGAAGGGTTAGCCAACGGGATTACTGTAGGTCTCGAAGGCGTTGAGCACAAGGAAGACAAAGATGATGCAGGGGAAATATTGCTGGAAGTTCTGGCCGAGGTAGGGCACCAGGTCGATCACGCCCATCACTTGTTCGAACGTTGTTTTGCCGTTGTACATGGACACGAGGAGCAGGAAGTTGTAGCAGATTGGAAAGGCCAGCTTGGTGGTGAAAAGGGCGGAGTAGACCAGACTGCAAGGGTCAGTTTGGTGGTAAGGGAAGAGGCCGTAGAACTTGGAGAGACGAAAATTGAACAGTCCGTAGCAGGTGTACACGAGGAACATGCACAGCGAAGGAACGGTGACCAGGAATGTTATGAAGAAGCTCTTGTTCGACCCGAGGATCGGGCCCAGCGGCGATAGGTATGCGTGGAGGTCAGGATAGACTAGAGAGCACTCGCCAAGAACGATGACGATCCCGTATAGGCCGAAGAGCAGCGAGAGGATTGTGTAGGCTATGGGCCTGATCACCTTGTACCATTGGAGTCCTACTATTTATCGATGGAAACTCACTTAGAGACTCGACGAACTTCTCCTTGCTGGTCTCGGGCTGCCGCTTCCCGGGCTCGAATATGTACTTCTTGCCCGTTTCTATCGACACTATCAGGTTGCACAGGAATATCCCCTCCATGACGAGCCGCTTGTATTGGCTACGCACATAGAGCACATCGCGAGATACTCTTTGTGAACGGCGTACTCGTGCAGACACGACTTCATCTTGTAGTGCAGGTCCGCGATTTTCTCCCGCGTCTCCTTGTGCGACGTCCCCACATCCACGTCCGGACTAATGGCTCCGGTCATCGATCGGAAGCTGGTCAGCTCTTCGGGGATGATCTCGTATATTTTGTTAATGTAGGCCTTGTTTTCGACTGTGGTGACGATTTCGATGGCCTGCAGCTGTTCCACGCATTGCTCAATGGTCATTCTGTCCTCCTCAAGGATGTCCTGGCCCTGAGTCATCATGCAACAAACGGTCTTTAGCCTGAGTTTGTTGCTGGAACGCCGCCAGAGGTCGCGCGGGACGTCGATGATGCCGTTGCTCAGAAATAGAATGATCTGGACCAGGGCCCAGGCGCTCGCGAGGGCCATGAGCAGTCCTTTGGCGCCTTCAGCATTTGCACCGTCCTTCAAGGCGAAGTACAGTATCCCGAACACGAGGACGGCGCCGATCTCGACGACGTAGTATATCATGTTGAGCTTGAGGGAGTATCGCAGCTTGTCCCAGAAGGTGAACTCGCACGAGTCCAGGTAGCTAGTGAGAATGGGCAGAACGAGCCAGCACATGACGAAGCTGACCCAGTACGCCGCGCTCCATACTGTGGCGAGGACGCTGGTGACTCCGTTCAACGTCTATCCCGATTCTCAGTGCGCGAATTACGATGTAGATGTCGTAAGGAAGGATGACGATGAGTGTGCAGGCGAAGAACCAGCCGATGAAGGTGGCCGCGTAGGCTATCAAGGGCGTGTCTTTTCTGGCGTAGAAATAGACGAGGAAGGCGGCGACGCAGAGGGTGAGGATTGTGAGGATGACGTAGGGCACGTATTCCATTCGAAATTCAGAGAAGTTTATATTCTGCTTTCTTCTTATTCTTCAATATTAATGCCAGTTCTGATTCAGACCCTGATGCGTGTTTTAATTAATTTAATATGCGGGGCTGCAAAGCTGCCACTCATACAGTCGTTATATTCGCTTCTCGCATTCGATACACGAGTTTGTCCTACTGACAATCGTCTCTCACATATCACAAGCATCGCACACTTCATTCCCGCCTTGCATCTACTCTATCTTATCGCCATCCGCGCCGACCCGTTTCGACAGCCCGTCGAGCAGCCTCTGGAACACCTGGAACTCATCCATATACTTCTGCCTGACCGGACAGTTGCCGAAACCTTCCATCAGCTGGGCTATCTTCGCCTCCTGCGTCTTTTTGTACTCCTCCAGCACCAGATTGAGCAGTTTTCCCTGTCTGTGTCCCGTGAGGCAATTCTTCGCGATCTCCGCTATCCTTATTAAGAGCGGCTCGTCGAGGGTCCGCCGCGAGTCAGTCGTCCGAAGCTTTTCCAACATGAGGATCAGCCCCTCGGCGACCTTCGTCCGCATGTCGGTGCTGCGAAGTTTCGTTTGTGCCACGCTGGGCTGAGACTTGTATAGCTTCAGGATTTGTTCAGCAGCCGCTATGGTCTGGCCCTTGACCCAGTCGCGGCTCGCCTTCGTACTCACCGTTTGTCGCTGGTACAATGGCACCCTGGATCTCTTGTTCGCAGAGAGCACGCCAGTCCGGATCATGGGGGTCGACTGAGACTTTTCCCCGGGTTTCTCCTCTTTCCTTGTCTCCTCCTTCTCTTCCTTCTTCTCCACAACGGCCTCTTTTTCCGCTGGAGGGAGGGGAACCGGCTCTGCGGGCGAGTTATTCTTCTGTATCTCCTGAACGGCCATTTCCGGTTCTGGCTCAATCTCTTTCTTCCCCTCCGCTTCCGCCTCTGGCTCCGGCTTAGCATCCTCATCCCGATCCACGGCGGAAGCACTGCTCTCTTCCTCATCCTCATTCCCGTATTCGGGCAAGATCTCAGGAACCTGCGAAGGTCTGCGGTCAAAGACGGCACCCTCTGAGATGTTGCTCTCGTCGACCTCGCTCACCTCCCCTATCTCGTCTATGGGTGCCCGACTGGGCGATTTCGCGTGCTTCTCCGGGTCCTCGAAGACTATCCTCTCGCTAGCATAATCTGGGTGTACATTCACGAATGGGAAGGACGCCGGCGATGGCCGCGAAGTAGGTTTCCCTGCCCACGCCCGTGGGACTCTTGTACGTTCGCGGCAGGTAGTTCAGGTACAGTCGCATCAGTTCTACCTCGTTCTTCGTTCCTCTATGCACATTCCCTTATTATCTTTGCCATACGTTTGCGTGACCGCCTTCCTCGCAAATGGCGACAGGTGATAGTAATAGAACATCTCAGACCTCTCGGTTACGCTCGAGGTGAGCTTGGCGTCTTTGCGGAAGGCGGGGAAGCCGACCTCGATGCGGTCCTCGTAGCTGACCCCGTTGAGCATTTCCTGATCCTCCTGCTCTTTCAGCCCTTCTCGCAGCAGTTCATATATGGTCGTCCTCGGCATCCCGTTTGCCCCCATCGGGGCCGGTCCCGTCGCTGTCTCCCGGTCTGTCTCTGCCCTGGTATAATCTCTATATCATGATTCTGTGCCATCGAAAATACAAGATGAAGTTCATCCCATATTCCTTCGCGACGATGTCCCCCGAGGAAAGAATCGTTTTCCGCTTCGGGGGCTTGAGAATAATCATCTTGCTGGCGCTGGAGACATTTGCAGCGGGGGCGGAGAGCTCGCCCTCAGACCTCTGGGGGTCTATTTCCGAGCTACCCTTAGGCAGCGCGTGTTCCTTGGCCGCCCGCGTCTTCGGTTCTATTCGTGGGAGTGCGCAAGGTACTGTTCTTGAAGTCGGTGTAGAATTGGTCGAGGCCGCGGTGGAAGGCGTCGTATGTGGAAATTTTGGCGGTGTGGTTCTCGTCCTTCCAGCGCTCCATCTTTTCGGCAAGTTTGGCCCGAATTTGCTACCTGTGGTGAAGAGGGGGAGATACGCCGGGACCTTCGGGGTTCATGCGGTTGAGCAGTTCTGCGTCAAGTTTGCCTTCCGCCATCTTCTGGTCTAGGGGGAGTGAAACGTGCTTATTACAGCGGGCGAGGTCGGCGGCAGTGACGCCTTCGCTTTCGGACTGATCGTGAAGGGCGGGAGTCTGAGGCAAGAGCGTGCTGCTGCCGCCGGCGGGCGAACGGGGGACATACTTGAATATGTCCTCTTTTGCAAGGGACTTTGCGAAGTCCTCAAGGCCGGCATCTGCATCGTTGTCCTCTTCCATGTGTGTGTTTCGGACTCTCACTTTTGTTATTATCCTGGCGATAATTATTTGTTTGCTACCAATTCGAATTTCGGGAGGAGTTAGTCTCTGGCTTCATGCGTTCTACTGGGGTTTTGGGGTGTTGGGGTG
>QFZN01008477.1_pt1 | contig 10412 bp, 7 predicted proteins | sample 1740101 | NCBI WGS metagenome assembly QFZN01 (sample SAMN09210849, study PRJNA391713) | Ciliate metagenome, whole genome shotgun sequencing project. | isolation source: combination of 50 Heterometopus sp. ciliate cells from an enrichment culture... | host: Heterometopus sp. ...
CCCCAAAACCCCAATGCGGTCTTCGACACCAAAACATAATATATGATGCACAAATCGCACACACATCAAAATAGCGAAATTAGAAGATATTGCAAGACCGCTTAGCGAAGGGCGAGCTGTACTCAGCCCGCTTCTCCACGCCTTTCATTGCCTCCCTTGTGCTATTCAGACACTGCTCCTTCCCCGCCTTGTCCAGCCCGCCCTCGTATATCGCGATCGGCATCAGCGGCGTCATCTTGCAGAACTCAAACGTGCTCGAGTTTATTATGTGGAACAGCGCCGGCTCGGAGCCCGCGAACTCGGCCCTGGCCATCTCCGCGGTGTAGATGAACATGGCCTTCCTCCCGCGCAGGCTGCTGAAGAACCCGTAGGCAAATCCGAATGAAAACACTCTATCCACCCAGTTCTTCAATATCCCCGGCATGAACCCGTTGTAGAGTGGGAAGACGAAGATGAGCAGGTTGCACCAGGAGAGCTTCTCATGCTCTGCCTTTAGTTCTGGAGCAAAGGCGGAGAAGTGGAAGGACTTGTTGGCGACCTTCTGCTCGTCCTGAGGCTTGAAGTACGCAGGGTTTGAAAGTTTCACGAAGTCCTGCTTTGACAGCGGGAGATATAGCTTCGACGCGTACAGGTCGGTTACCTTGACCTCATGTCCTGCCTCTGCCAACGAATTGACACATGACTCCTTCACGGATGTGCAGAGGGAGGCAGCCTCAGGATTCGCATAGACTAGCAGCACTCGCAGTTTTCCCATATCTTCTGGTCTATTTCCGATTATATGAAGGTTCTGCGAGCACGCGATTTATCGACGTCGAAGAAAATGGGCAAGCTGACACCATGCGTGATCTCCTGGAGGACAGAGGCAAAAAGGCCGCGGCCGGCAAGAAAAAGAACAGACGAGACTAGAAACAATCTCGACTGTCTAAAGTTGCGAAAGCGCACGCTTAGTTCCGGTAGAGTATGGTGTTGGAGGGATAATAAACCTCGGGCCGATGATGCAGAACGTTTATGGTCGTGTAGTTCAACACTCAGAATTTATTCCGAATGTTCTCCCCCGGTGACAAGACACAGAGACACATCATGCGAATATGTGTGGAGCGGGTGAAATACGCAGCCTTGCGATGTGGGCTGATACTGTCTCTGTCGCGGTCTCATATTGGCTTCTTCTGCCATATAAGGGGGTCTTATTATTATTTAGCAAAAAGACTTCATAATGGAACGAGATGGAGTGATGGGATTGTTTGGAGGAGAGGACGACAAGGAGGACGAGGAGACGAAGGATCTCCGACAGAAGGAGAAGGAGAGGAAGAAGGCGGGCAAAAAGGAGGGAAAGAAAGAGGCCAAGAAGGAGGAGAAGAAGGTGGCGCAGCAGACAAACCGGCACGCTGCGGAGTACATGCGTCCCCTGACCCTCTAGCATGGCCAAGGTCTACGGCGGCAAGAAGCGCCACGCCAAGCACAAACCGGACGAGTTTCCCGAGGAGCCCGTAAAGGACCCGCTGATCGATGAAGCCACCGCCTGTGTTGCAAGCATGATGGCTGGGAGGAAGATCGACGGCACGGTCACCGAGAACATTGGCCCCGAGCAGTATTATGGCAACATCGAGTACAAGCTAACGCTCTACGGCAAGGATGTCCCCCGGATGAAGAGACTCAAAACCCAGATGAACTTCCGACTCAATGAGGGCAACGGACAAGCCATATACAAAATCGGAGTCGAGGATAACGGCAACCCGCGTGGCATCAACGACGAGCATCTAAACGGCTCTCTTAGTAAACTTTCTCATGCTAGCGTGTGTGTCATAGCGACTCTTTATATGATGGCGAAGTCGCAGGACGCAAACATGATAATAGAGAAGCTGTACAACGGTCAGAGCGGGAAGATCGTGTTCGTGTTGTTCCAGAAGCGTCTGCTGGAAATGCAGAAATTGGACGTGCGCGTGATCCTCCTGGGCGGCACTAGCGTGGGCAAGAGCACTCTTGTATCCTATCTCATATCCACGACCTATAGATGGGGGTGCTTGTCAGCGGGAAAAACGACGACGGCTCCGGCCTCGCCCGCGGCAACGTTGCTCAGCACAAGCACGAGAAATACTCCGGCTTCACCTCGTCAATTAACCAGCAGGTACGATGTACCGCGGAGACAGTGTGCGTGGTAGATTATTGGATTCGACGCGAAGGGCGACATCGCCAATAGACCGCTACTTGGACTGATGAACTGGCCGGAGATACTGGAGGCGAGCAGCAAGATTGTGCGCTTCGTGGACGTTTCTGGGCAGGAGAAGTATTCCAAGTCGATGGTATCCTCCGTGGCTCGACTCATGCATTAGTTATCGGCAATATGCACTCAATATCCGGACTACGCGGTGCTGCTGGTCTCCGCAGTGGAGGGCGTCACCGAGATGGCCGAGCAGCACTTCCACATTGCGCTGACATTGAAGGTGCCAATGATCGTGATGGTCACCAAGATCGACCTGGTCGAGGAGGCCCAGCTGCTCAAGGTGCGCGAACAGCTCAAGTCCCTGCTGCGGAGTCCGGTGGTGTCCCGCATCGGGTTGGTTGTGAATAACAGCTCGGACGTGGACCTGTTCACGAAGAGCTTCGACACCAACATCGTGCCCATACTGTTCGCCTCAAACAAGACCGGACAGGGCATTGACCTGTTCATCCGCACCTTAAGCAGACTGCCGCCGCACAACGACTGGTCGGCTATGACTCACGACGTGGCCGAGTTCCACCTCACCGACGCCGATGTGGTTCCAAAGGAGTCGCCTGTGCTCTGGGGGACGGTATACAAGGGCACGATCAAGCTTCGCCAGCGCATGCAGCTCGGTCCTACAAATGAGGGCAAGTTCGTGTAAGCGTTTCTGCAGAAAACTGGCTAGGGCGGTCGAGGTGGAGTCGATAAGGTGTCTGAAGGAGCCTGTGCAGAGCGTCCAGGCCGGGCAGATCTGCTCTATCGGGGTCAAGCTTGGCGCCAGTGCCGACGCCTGGCTCAAGGCCGGCGGACAGATTCGGCGCGGCATGCTTCTAGCCGACCTGCACAAGGCGTACAGGGCCACCCGGTCCTTTATGGCCGAGATTTGGACCGCCGACGGGACCAAAAAAGAGATCACAACGACCTACCAGCCGCTAATAAACTGCCACCACATCAGACAGGCTGCCTCTATCCAGCTTCCCAGGGAGCCGCCTGCACTGGAGAGCCCGTCGGAGATGAAGAAGGAACATGCAGAGGAGGATGAGGACAACGACGTCGAGGACATGAAAGAGATGGTGAAGCTGAAACACCAGAGGAGCAAGAGCTACCCCAAGAACCTGCAGAAGGGCGAACGCATAGCCCAGAAGGTGACCCTCAGCAGCAAGCACGCCAAGCTCCTCTGCAAATTCCTCTATCATCCCGAATACCTCGAACTGGGAAGCAAGTTCGTCATAGCCGACGCATCGATGCTGCATGCCTTTGGCGAAATTAAAAACATATTTTACGACATATAACCAATTACCGGAGCGTATTTATTGCGGATCACAGTGCGCCTGTCCCGCCTATCGTGCCAAAACGGAATATAATAACCAAGCACAACACTATGCTGCGACCGACGGTGATTTATCGGGACTTTGAATGCTATAATAAACAATTTAAATTAGCTCTTGCAACAATGACTGGAGTTTTCCACAGTCCCGACGGCCGTGTGCTTACAGGACAGACGGGCCCCGTGTTCGGGAACAACGTGGTCTTCAACATCGTCAACTCCTACACGATCAATCCAAATCTGCCCGACCAGGCCCTCGCCCAGGCCGATCCGGCCGACGCCACCAAGGTCCTCACCCGCAAGCTGCTCAACCAGGCGAAGATCCGGGACAGTTCTGAGCCCGCTGAGTCCGGTACCTTGACCGGAGTTGCGAAATTCAAATAGGCTTCCGGGTGGTCTACACGAAGGCCCCTTCCCATCCTCAGACCCAGTCCAACCCGCCCGTCAATATCAAGTCTTCCTCTGTCAGCAAGTCGAAGTCCAAATCCAAAAAGCCACAGAAGCTGGCTGAGAAGGTGCAGAGGCCGCAGACGCAAGGACAGAAGGTGCGGGATGCGAAGGCAGATTCCAACTCCGGGAATAAGGCGCCAACTGAACAGCTGGTGGAACGCGCCAGAAGGATGATGCGTCTCGGGGCCACCACCAAGTCCCAGGATAAGAAGCCCGACAAGAAGGTCGTCGGCTCCGGCTCCAAGGCCAGAAAGAGGAAGTCGCGACGGTCTGCGAGCAAGAACAAGGACAAGGAGGGGAAAAAGACGGGCAGCCCGATCCCGCACAGCGACAATCGATTCAAGGGGAAGTACGAGGAAGTGATCCCCCTGCAGTTCCGCGCCAAGAAGGAAGCGCTGGAAAAGGCCCGTCTTGCCAAGGCGAACGAGCAGGACAAGGCCAAGGAACTGGCCGATAAAGTCAAGCTCGAGAGCAAACGCATTCGTCGTGAGAACTTCTACCTTCTCAGAGAGCCGAAGCCTGAGGATCGTTACGTGGACCCCGAGATCAAGAGGAAGGAGGCCGAGAGACTTCGCGAGAAGCAGGAGGCGATCAGAAAGCGAAAGGAATGGAAGGCAAAACTCGATAACCGGAGGAGAGAAATGGGCCTAGAGTTCATCAAGTCCAAGAGTCCGGAGTCGCTTCGGGAGGAAGAGAAGCGGAAGAAGGCGGAGAAGGAGAAGAGCCGGAAGCAGAAGGAACAGACTCGAAGGCCGAAGTCGGCCGCCGTGACGAGGAAGCTATTCGCCAACGAGAAAATTAAGGCACTGTTGAAGGATGCAGTGGGATCTGTTCCCCCGAAGGCGAAGCTCACGAACGAGGAACGGCTGAAGCGCAAACAGCTGGTCCAGGACCAGTACGTCAAACGTCTCATCCAGCAGTCCGAAGACGAAAAGGCAAAGGAAGAACAGAGAGAGCAGCAGAGCGAGCGGCTGAAGAAGCTTGACGAGGACCGCAAGATTATCGCAGAACGAGCCGCCGCCCGGGCCAGAGTCAAGAAGCGCAGCAGGGCCGAGACGCAGAAGTTCTCCGCCGGGGACGAGGAAGAGCTCACTGTACTGCAACTAAATCGCTGGATAAAGGAGGAGCAGGGCGAAGACCCTGATTCAGAGCCGATGGGAATGCTCGCCCGTCCTCACTCCGCAATGGATGTTCAGCAAGAGAATGAGGGAGAATCGGACGAGGAGCGTGTCGAGCCTAAGGGCTATTCGGGGCAGAAGTCCAAAACAAGCAAGATTGTGGCCAGACAGCACTCGGCGGTGGCGCGGAAGGCTGAGATGCTTCGGCAGCAGCAGCTCGAGGCGCTGAAGAGCTCCAAGCCCTCTGCAGCAACTTCGTCCCGCCCGGTCCCCGCCTTCCGACTTTCCAATGATGAGCGTGAACGCATGCAAGCGAGGATGCAGTCTATCCAAGACAAGCTCCGCCGCATCGAGACCGCCGAAAACGTTCGTGGTCAGCCGCATCAGAATGCGACGATGCCAAGAAGAGAGTTCCACCAAACGGAAAAGACAGAGCATGCCGTTGGTCCCGATCCTGCCGAGCAGGTGCAGACCGACGAAAACGCGGTCAACGATGAGGGGGTAAATACCGAGTCGCCGGCAGCGGAAAACTACGGATTCAGAGAGCCGGAAACGCCCCAGCAGGTCCAGCCGCGGAAAGAGTTCAGTCCTATGACCCGCACCGAGTCCAAGGCTGGGAAGACGAGGCGGATCGTGGACGAGTCCAAGGGCACCAAAGATCCCGAGCCCGCCCAGCTTCCTGGCGTGCTTCATCTCAAGGAACACCTGAGGAAGACGCGGATGCACGATTTCGCGGCGGAACGGCAGGCGGCAGTTACGATACAGCGGCATGTGCGAGGCCACCTTGCGCGTCAGGGGGTCATGAAGCTGAGGGAACAATTTGAGGGCATCGACGAACAGATGGGCTTGTACAGCAAGACCTCTGCCCAGCCGATTCAGTTCCCGGACTTCGCCCCAATGACAATGAAGCTGGGAGCGTTTTCGGGGGAGGAGAATGACGGACTCAGTATGGTGGACATATTCATGAAGAAGAACCGCGGCCTAGTGAATCGGATGCTGAATGGAGAAGAACCCCAGCCCGCGACCATAACGACTGAGGAGGTCAAAGAGGAGATAGTCAAGCCCGAACCTGGGGAATCTTCCTCGGCCTCAAAGTCGAGGACCAACGTGCTGCCCGCTGAGGCGCAGAAGAACCAGCCGACGAAGACCCCGCTGAAAAGTTCCCTCAGGAAGAGCCATGCCTCGGTCTCCTCAAGCATTCCTGAGGAAATCGAGTCGATGAAGGACAGCGTTACTGCTAAGAAGAGTGTGGGGAGAGCGAAGAGCCGGGACGCGAGCTACATTTCGGAGGTGCGCGACTCCGAGGTAAGCCCCGCGGGCGAGGACCGTTCCATCCCCGAAGAGCTTGTCAAAGGCTCGCAGTCGGCCTCCGTCTCCGCTTCCGCCAGCAAGAGGGAGCCACAGGCCGCAAAGACTTCCTTCACGGAAGAGAAGAAGCGGGACTCTATCAACGTAGTGGAAGAGGCTGCACCCGATCTCAGAGAGAAGGATGATGAAAAGAAGCCCGCTGTTTCGGAGGGTGCAATGCTGGAGAAGTTCATAGAGGTCACAAGGAATATGCAGGATCGGAACACAGAGCAGATTACAACTGTCATAGACAAGTTGTGTGAACATCTGAAGGACCTCGCACGACCCACGATTGTGCAGATCAGCAGGGACCAGCTCCAAGGCCTCGATTCCGCTCCCGTCCCGCCCAAAACTCTGCCTCTGCCCGCGACTCCGGCTAAGGTCCCAGAAGCCGAGACGGAGTATGCGGCGGACTTCGAGGAGGAATCGGGCAAGTTCTCGATCAAGGGCAAGAGCCAGCATAAGGTGGACATTGAGGGAAGCATCAAGGAAGAAATCGTGGGCTCGTCGGCCGGGAAGAGGCAGGTACCGCAGGAGATCCCTGAGGAGGCCCCCGAAGAGTCGATACAGGAGTCCATCAAGGGAAGTGCCACGACTCCTGCTGCGGTGACTGCCAAGGGCAAGGACGAGTCGGCGTCGATAGAGGAGAGCATAGTTGCGGCAGAAAAGTCTGAGGACAAGGAGAAGTCCAAGGCGGCCACGCCCTCGGTGAAGCAGCGCAAGAGCGAGGACGAGGGCATCGAGGAGGTCGACATAACCGACGAGGAGAGGGAGAAGGAGCAGAAGATAACGGGGAGTGCGAGGGTGATTCTGGGCTCGGAGAAGGCGGTCCGCGAACAGAGCCAGCGGGTGGTCGAGGAGCTTGGCGGGGAGGACAAGGAGGAGAAGAGCTCGGACTCAATCTTCGAACGGAACTCGTTCACCGACTTCGCCTTCGGAAAATTCAAGGAGATCCTCCAGTCCAACAAGGCCGATGCTGTCATGAAAATGCGCGAGGACGCGATCAAGAAGAAGTACGACGAGAAACTCAACGAGCTAAACGAGGAATACAGAAAGCAGGACATCTCGCCTAGGACGAGCCAGCGGAAGAGGAAGGAGATCGAGCGCTGGTACAAGGACGAGCGACACGCCCTGGAAGCCGAGTGCACCCACCAGGTCATGACTGCCATTAAGCAGAGTGTGACGCTGATGGAGCAGATCGAGAAGGACAAGGAACGGACGAAACAGCTGATGCGGGGGAAGGAGGAAGAGGAGCCATCAAGGGTTGAGAGCATCCGAGCAGAGAGTCTTTCTGACCTCCCCGAACTCACTCGGGAAGTTGAGGAGCTCCAGAAGGTTAGGCCCAAGGAGCCAGCGGACAAGCGGAGGAAGGAGCTAATGCAGAAGCGACTGGCCGCAGAAAAGCTTATAACGGAGAAACAGAAGGCCATAGAGGAGGGGGTGAAAGACAAGATACTGAAGGTCGAGGAGGAGGAGGCTGACAAGCTGTTCAAGGCGGCGGTCCAGATTGATGTTAGTGCGGAGATTGAGAACAGGGCGAAGACGGCGGTGGAGCTGCTCAAGGCGAAGAAGGAGGCGACCGCGCAGAAGGCTGCCACGCCCCGCTACTTGCCAAAGCCATCTCAGCAGCCCGAGACCCGTCCGCAAACTCAGGAGACTAAGGCACAGAAGTCGAACGAGGCCTCAGACTCCATCCAGGAAGAAATCATGGCCCAGAGTGCTCAGAGCATCAAGGAATCCATCGGCAAGGGCAGTCTTAAGTCATCGGCGCAGAAAGTTCCTACAGTGGTCCCGCAGCCGGAGAAGAAGCCTCAGACGAAACCGCAGGCACAGGAAGTCTCAGCGGAAGATTCTGTCCAGGAGGACATCGTGGCCCAGAGCGTAAGGAGCATCAAGGAGTCCCTCGCCGAGAGCAAGAGCAAAGACAAGCTCAGCGGAAATCGCGCTGCCGCAGCGGGGGCCGACGAGTACTCGATGTCTTACGAACAGGAGAGCCAGGCAGAAGCCTCGAAGAGAGAGTCTCAGCGACAGCCCCAGACGCAGACCCCGCAGCCGGTCAAGAAACTGTCCATGGATGACGGACTGTCAGACTCGCAGAGCAAGCTGTACGGCAGCTCGGAGGATGTGGAGGCCTTGGCCGGTTCAGACATCGATTGGGTGCTCACGCTCGAGGCTTCTCCTCACGCCCAGAAGCAGATTCCGATCCCGACTCCCGCACCGCAGCCCGAAGAGAAGAAGCAGGAGGAAAGGAAGCAGGCCCTCCCCAGTGTGCAGGAACAGCGCGAAGACGAGGAAGAATCCCGTCACGACAAGCAGAGCAGGAAGGGCGAGGGCGAGTCAGAGATTGCCGAGTCGTACGTGGGAGAAGACGAGGTGGCCGAGGAGGAGTACCCAGAAGATTTCGAGGGGTCGTCGGCCGGCGGGAAGACTCCGCGCGATATCAAGGGCCGGACCGTGGAGCCGGAGTCGCCATACTCATCGGTGGACATGAGTCTGGAAGGATCGAAGAAGGAGCTCAGTCACACGGGGTCTGGATCGGCACAGTTCAAGATCTCGCTGGAAAAGCTTACCAAAGGCGACGAGGCCGCAAAGAAGCCCGTGGAGGAGAAGAAGGTTTCGTCCTTCGATAGCAAGGCGGAAGAGAGCGTAAAGGAATCAATCTCTGGCAGCGCGAAAGTGATTTCTCCCGAAGATGCTATCAAGACGGAGGAGACGAAACTGGCCGAGCCTACGCCTCAGGCAGCAAAAGTCGAGGAGAAACCGGCTCCAGAGGTGAAAAAGGAGCCGGAGAAAACTGAGGCTGAAAAACAGCTGGAGGAGGAGGAGAAGCAGAGGAAGAAGATTGCAGACATGTATGAGCGAAAGCACAAGGCCGACATGACCAAGCGGGCTGAGCAGATGACTGACGCCATTATCTCAGAGGTCCTCGACGGGCTCCGTGCCCAGCTCTTCCCCAGTCGAGATCGGCCTCAGGAAGCCCCGGTCGCAGCAGCTGTGACAGCGCCAGTGCCGACACCAACCACTGTCCAGCTCGAAGAGAAAAAGGAGCCCGCCGCGAAGGAACAGAAGGAGGATGCGAAGCACCACATTTCTGGGATCCGCACAGCGCTCGAGAACGTGGAAAAGTACATCGACGATGTGTATGCGGAGATAATGAAGAACCCGGAACAATTCGTGCAGAGTCTGTCGCAGTCGCTGAAACGCGATTCACTGTGCGCGCTCGGACAGCTACAGAGCGAGAACGCCGACTACTTCGCCGGCATCGAGCAGGACGTCACCCAGCCTGTCCTCCCCGTCGACCTCTACCTCGAGATCGAGCACAATCGCAAGGTCGACTCCGTGGCCGACCAGCCCGAGGACGCCCGGCACGCTTCCATGCTCACAGAGTGGTCCAGCATTCACAACAAGTGCGTATTTGACACAATCAACGACGCGCTGGACTACTACAGGCCGTATGGGATCCGCGGACCGCCGACCCCGTGGAGCAAGCAGACGAGGGAACTGACGTTCAGGAACGGAGCGGTGTCGTCGATAAGGGAAATCCTGGCAGCGGTCAAGTCGAAGGTGATGAACTGGGCGATAACCAACGCTGGAATGCTCACTCTTCCTCCGGACAAGAAGGACTCATCAAGCGTGGTGAACTCGATAGCGGCGGAGAAGATCAAGCTGGACCAGTGTCGGGAGGAGCGGCTCGAGGCGGTTCTGTCTGTAGAAGTGAACGAGAGCGAGCCCAACTGGGTCAACTACGAGCAGGAGGAGACCCAGGCCATTCTTGATACAGCCGACATGGTCCTAGAGCAGCTCGTCGCCGAGACCCTCAACGTTGTCAATCGGATCGAAGCCGAGAGAAAAGAGGATAAGAAGGATGACGCTAACTAAAAGCAGACAGGATAATTAAAGCGAGTCTTTTGCTATCTTATGATTACAAGTCTTCTCTGAACGGGCGCACATGATATCCTTCCGCGCACGG
>QFZN01008498.1_pt1 | contig 10407 bp, 14 predicted proteins | sample 1740101 | NCBI WGS metagenome assembly QFZN01 (sample SAMN09210849, study PRJNA391713) | Ciliate metagenome, whole genome shotgun sequencing project. | isolation source: combination of 50 Heterometopus sp. ciliate cells from an enrichment culture... | host: Heterometopus sp. ...
CTGTGCGTTTCCTGTCCGCGAATTCTCATGCGGATTCAAAAAAGAAGGAATAATGATAAATTAAATAAATAACCATGCTAACAGATAGAAAGGACGCATGCGTGGCGACGGGGGACGACGAGGAGCCGCTGAGGGAGGCAGCGAAGATAAGCGTTTCTTCTCACCGCGCGCAGGCCAAGTTCTTCTGGTTCCGCCCGGCCGACCCCGGCCCCGCAAAAGAGTTCAAGGCGGCCTTCAAGTACTCTCCCAGCCGACTGCAGCGGAGTCCGCTTCCATTGAGCCAGCGAGTTTCCCAGTCGAAGTCTCGGACCCGCAACTGCGCCATCATTCAGCTCGACGGCAGCAAGGTTTTCTCCACTGTCCACGCCTTGCCCCTCGCACATCCATCCAGGGAACTGTGCATGGCCCTGCGGAATAAGAAGTTGCGGAGTCGGTCCGTGGCTGGCATATTGTCCAGTCTGAACCCAGGTCTCGAGGAAGAAGAAGATGAGATCTTGCACGCAGGAGCAACGCAGGCGTGGCTGGGACTGAGAAGGGCGGTTCGTGAGACCGTGGCGAGGGAACGGGTAGCGGGGACGTTGCATGTGAGAATCAAGCGGCCGTGCTTGGCGGGGCAGGAGCGCAGGGGGCGGATGGCTCCAGAGGTTTCCGTGGAGTCGAAAACGATTATGTTTCAGAACGAGCGGATAAAAGAGTTAATCCTCGACGCGAAGTTGAGACACGATGTCGATACTGGGAGCAGAAGTCGGATGGTGTTTGTGCGGTACAGGAGCCAGAAGCTGCTGACGATGAACAGACGAGTTTCGCACAGTGTAAGTCGAAATGTCAGACCAGATGTCGGGCCAGGTACCCAGCGCAGTAACGAACGCAGTGACCGCGTAAGGGAGGCGATAAGGCGGCTGCTGCAGGATAAGGCGCCCGTCTTTTCCACAGTTTGTTTGCGTAGATGTAAAAATAGTAATACCGATCGTAAAGTGTTTATGCACGATGAATACGCAGTTCGTTTACTTGTGCTATATTATCATGGTGCCGAGGAACCCCAGGTCGATCATTTGGACGGCGGACGATTGATGAACCGGCTGCAGAGGATCGACATGGCTAGCTGACACATCTGAGTCGTGCTCATCTTGTTCCCCTCGATCGACCTGTAATACGCCCGCTGCGACGAGTGCGCCCTTCCCAGGCGTCGTCCCTTCTCCGAGTCCACGTTTCTTATGTCGTCCTCGTTCGCCAGCACCGGCACCCTTGTGTGTTTCTATCTCAGTGCCACAATTAGGGATACGATTCTCCGCGAGAACTTCATGTCATTGGTAACGGCCGGCTCCCGCTCGGTGCGGGGCGTATTTATTCCACAAGAGAGACGCTCAGTCCGACTCCGCTCCCTGGCGGTGGCGCTGCCGGTCATCCCGCGCGTTCCTTTAGAACTACCAAGCCGGAACTCTTGGCTTGACGGCTGTTCCAGCCATTCCCCGCGCAGCGCATATAGGGCGCCCGGCTGCACCGGGCTGTTTAGCAGCTCCAATTTTCGCTGGAGTGCATCCCCCTTGAGATGGAGTTCGTTGAGCTTGTTCAGTGCGATAGAAGATTTGGTGAGAAAACAGCGCTTGAAGGCGTCTTCCTTGGTGAGGTGGTCCGTGTTCCCCAGGGCGAATTTCAACGAGAGAAGGTCCAGTTCTCGCACCGGTACGTATTTCTGATTGTTTCTGACTCGCATGTCGTATTGCGGGAACTAGCTTAGTGCGTGCTAGTGGGAGACATACGGCTTGGTTGGTTGCGGCGGGAGACTCGTCGTCCTTGTTTTCCGGATTGCCCGGGTTCGTGTAGAAATTGATGAACCGTTCCGGCTCGTTGATCGCCCTCTCGAGTCTATACCGGCACGGTGAACAAACAGAACATGCTTTCTCGAGGGCGAAGGGCGGGCGGCGCATTGGCTAGAACTTCTTGCCGAGCCTCCAATCCGCACTGTGCTGCTGCCCCGAGGCCTTTGGGCTTGGGTCGTCACCGCGGCTGTGATTCCTTTGGTCGATCCTGTGGCCTGGAAATGCTACCCCAGACGATATTATGCTGAGGATACCTCCTGTCGCATCTTGTCGATGGTCTGGTAGGCACGATAGCAGCTTTCGCAAATGCGGAACTGGTCGCAGAAGTTGGAGAAACGCATGTGCTTGTATTGAGGCTTTGTCATAATGTCCACGAGGCTCGTGACTATGCGTGTTGAGAGTGAGAATAAAGGAGGAATACATTTCCGGCACTTGAGCAACAGCTGGTCGGTCTCGGGGTCTATGCCGGGCGCACGATGGTAGTTCTTGGATTCCTCCCTGTTCAGCACCAGAGTCTTGAGGTCGACCATGCCCTTTCCGGCCTCTTGGCCTGCCGACTCCTTCTTCCCCTTCTCTTTCAGCGGGGGCGCGACCCAGTAGTCGATCTTTACAGTTTCGCGGTCGTCGCCGCCCTGGTCCTCAACGAAGACCTGCTTGCTCCAGTTAACCGTGCAGAAGGCGCCAGGACATGCACGCACCCTGCGGTGCACGACGTGGACCGGAACTTCCGTGTACTCCAGTCTGCACACGTTCACCAGCCAAAACTAGAGATGCGATACCCTCGGGGAAGTACATTGTTCATGACATCTTTCACGAGCTCGATTTCCAGGCCGCTCACCTTCTACTCTGGCGTGTAACCGCGGCAACTGACCGCATGGGAGAAGTTCTTGAGGAAGAGCAACAGGCCCTGGAGGATGCGGTTGCACTTGCCGAGGATCAGCGTCGAGCTCGTGTGTCCGGTCACGTAGTGGTTCTCCTCCGTCCCCTTCTCCTTCGCCTGGCGCATGATCTCCTCGACAAAGGCCATCTTGTCGCCCTGGTTTAGCTCCTGCGGTCTGGTATGAGGATGAATGGGGAAAAACTATACGTGTATTCCGGAGTGTTCATGGGCATCACCGCGGTTTCGTATTTCGCCTCGTCTCCATCGGCGCAGGAGTATCTGGCCCGAAACAGTGAGCTGTTCTTCTATCACCGCATGAATCAACCACAAAATAGGTACGACGCTCGGGAGAGAGCTGAAAACGTAGTTCCAGAGACTGCGTTTGTTCACATGCGGACAGTGAAGGAGCATGTAGGGGAGGCTCTCCCGACTGATGCGTCTGATCTCGTTCTAGCTTCTGGTGAAACGGCAGCGCAAAACCTGGGGATCCTTGAGCTTGAGATAGCAAGCACAGTCGTCGTCTTTTGCTATGTCAGTGAAGTACTTGAGAATCTTCTCAGTGCTCTTGCCCTCGGCGTCGTGGCGTTTCTGGATGCTCCCGTGCTATCGTTCCATACGGTAATTCTGCTTCAATAATACCTTGTCGGTAAAGAACCAGCTGTCAGGGTTCCCTCCCTTGAAGAAGACCACGTCCGGGATAAGGATGTCGACGTGGTAGATCGCGCTGATCGGATACTTGCACCGGTTGAGACTTTGCAGCAGCTGCTCGAATGCCCAGTCCACCATCTATTCGTTTTTATTTCTTTCGCCGCTTTATGCGCTTATTTATCATAGTGCTGTTCAGGAGCGATTGAGTTGGTGCAAAGAGATTTAAATGTCACGGGCTCTGCAATGCGACGATGAGTTTGGTTTGAGAATAAACAGAGTGTGTGCTAAATAAAGAAATATAAATGGAGCAGAAGAAGGACGGCTCTGAGCGGCTGCTGGCGATAGTCTCGGAACAGCTGGACAAAGTTATATCCGAGAACAAGGACTTCTACGACAAGGGCGGGGCGCAGGGAACTTCTGCCAAGGATCTCCCAGTGGACGAGGACTCCGGCGCCCAAATCGAAATCGTCTCCAAGAGTCTCAGCCGCGGGGACGCCTCCCGCGACGGCGACCAGTCCAAGCCTCACCCGGAGGCCGCGGTGAAGGTGGTGGAGACAGTGGGGGCGAAGCTGGTGGCGGAGCCTCGGGCCAACGCGTACAAGTCGGCCGGCGGCAGTTCGCACAAGCATTCTAGAGTCATGGCCGACGGGGAGAGCGAGAAACCGGTGCGGGTGGTGAAAAAGGCTGTGGTTGAGGTTGCCAAGCCGGCGGAGGAAAAGAAGAAGGAGGAAAAGGCTGATCCGATTAATGATAATATAAAGGACGACATAGAAGAGGAGGACGGGGTGCTGCCGATCGAGCAGCGCAAGGACCCGCCGCAGAAGGACGACGACTTCGACTACGACATCAGTGCCCAGCCTGCCCCGCCCAACAATCCCGCTATCGTGGAGGAGGAACGTAAAAACGCGCCAGACAAGGACCCCGCCGCAGAGAAGGAGTCGCCGGACTCAAAAGTCTCGCAGCAGGCCTCGCCCAGCCCAAAGTCAAGTGCAACAGACACAGATGCCAAGATGAATTTCGAGCTTCAAACCATGCTGAGGGCGAACCTGGGGAAAAAGCCGCTCGCCGGGGCCGTGGGCAGCGAAGTTATCCTCGAAGAAGGAGACGAGGGCGAGTCGGCTGCTCCAAGCAAAATTCACAACGTCCGACCCTCCCTCGCAGCCCCGGTCCAGGACGAGAACAAGGAGAGAGACTCGGGCGAGGAGGCCTCACAAATTCAGCAGCAACGGCGAGGGACCGGCGCCTTGCCCATCGCGAGGATCATCGACGCGGAGCTCTCGACCGTGCCCCAGGGGCCCAAGAAGGACAAAGTCCCGGATCCTCACAAGAAGGAGATGCTGCGACAGATGACGGAAGAAAAGGCCCGTATCAAGCTCAAGGAGGAGAAGCTTCGTGATTCCACAATGGGAGGAGTGTTCATGAACAGCCTCTCCACTCGGGCCAACGCGATTATCCAGAGCAAGGCGAACAACGTCCCGGCCCCGGTCCCAGTCCCTGCCAACACCCTCACGAACCCTGACGACAGCAAGGAGGAAGAGAAGGGGCTGCTGGCCAAAAAGTCCTCCGGAAACCCCGCCGCCGCTGCTCTCATGATGAAGAAGCAGGCGGAGATCAAGAAGAAAACCCCAAAGAGCGTGAAGGTGGGCGAGGACGAATGGGACAAGGCGAATGAGCAGCGGCACCTGGAAGTTGAGCGGGGCGAGACTGACGAGGACAAGAAGGCTGAGGGAGTGACCTTTGCCTCCGCCTGGGCCGAGCTGCGTTCCCAGGACCTGTCTAAGGAGATGGCCATGATTGTGCGAGAGGACACCCGGTACCTCAATGTCTTCCAGAAGCTCTTCGTCGGATGCATGACCAGATTCAAGCTGGATAAGAACCTTTGTCTGGAACGCGATACTATCCTGGCGCTAATGAAGGTCAAGGTCTCCACGGATTTCCATTCCTGCATGCTGATGAGAGTGTTCCAGCTGATTTCGATGCATGCCCCGCCGACGGAGACGAAGAACTGGGTGCTGATAGGCTTCCAGGGGGCGAACCCGGAGACCGACATTCGCGGGTCGGGCATGTTTGGCGTCCTCCAGGTGCTATATTTTGCGGAACGGTTTCCGAAGCTCACGCAGCACTACCTGCTGATGTCCATAGACCCGGTGCAGCGGTTCCCGCTTGTGGTCATCATGTTCGGACTCACTGCCCTTTCCGCTGAGGCGCTGCGGGAGGGAAGACTTACCAACCTGTGCAACCGCAAGGGCAGTGTCATAGATATAGTGAACCAGTTCTACGCGGCGGCGTTCTGCAGACTGATGGCGCGGTGGGAGCGGGATAAGCTGACGATTGTGGACCAGGATGCGGCGAAGAAGGAGAACAACGCATACTGCAAGGCCAATGCCAAGCAGCTCATCGAAGAGCTCGGAGCCCAGATGCATGGAAAATGAGTCCTTCCCTATGTGACACGCAATTTATCCGCATAATAATACGCAACCTAATTTAAAACGCACTATCATTATCAGAATTTTTGAAGCCGATAATAAAATGTGCATTATATGGTATAGGGCAAATCAAATTAGCAATATATTACGACTCAGTACCGATACTATAAAATTATGAAGAAAATTCTAACTGAACGAACTGGCGTGTTGAATCTCCCACGTCCCGCCTGTGCCGAAGGCGAGGTTGGCGAAGAGCTCGACGAGGGCATAAGGGAGAAACAGACGCCACAGGCGATGGTAATCCAGAATAAGGCGGCCATGCTGCCTGTGACCCGCATCATCCTCAACGGCCGGCCCAAGCTTCATGACCTCGAGGACAACCAGTCCCCCAGCCAGCGACCGACCATCAAGATCCGCAGCCGCTCGCCCAAGGGGTTGGTCCAACTGCCCTTCCGTCTTGGCGACACCAAATACAATATGAAGCACCTGTCCCCACAGCACGCGAAGTCGCCCCAGCTGTTCGCCCGGAACAACAACGATCCTTCGCCATGGGGAAGCGGGAAAAGTCCGCGGACGAGGAGTCCGGGACAGACTCGCCGGCTCCAGTGCCAGGAGGCGGTCAAGAACCTGCTCAATCCTTCGCCCAGGCACGCTTCTCCGGCGGCAGAGGCCGGCGGATTCAAGCTGGTCGAGTCTGAGGAGAGCCAGATGCTCGAGGCTTTTGCCAAGCGCAAGAGAAAGGTCAATGAGGAACTTTGGGTGGCGGCAGCGTGCGGCGATGTGGTCAAGATCGACAACCTCCTTGCCCCGTAACATCTCAATCCTAGCGATAGGGTCCGAAAGGGCGAAGATCGGGCCGACGTGAACTCTGTGGGCATGGAGCACAAGGCAGCAATCCACCTCGCAGTGTGCGAGAACAAGGCTGCTGCAGTCCGGCTGCTGATTAGATACGGCGCGAACATAGAGGCCAAGACCGACAAGGGTCGCACGCCGCTGCACATAGCGTGCATACTGGGGGAGGCCGAGACCTGCCAGCTGCTGCTGACTTCGGGCGCCTGGGTCAATTCCCAGGACCGCGACGGCAACACTTCGTGTCACTATGCTGCCCACTATAGTATTCGTGCTAAGACATCGATGGTAGAAAACATTCGGATTCTGCGGCTCCTACTGGAGAGGAAGCCGGACATCACGCTGAAGAACAGCAAAGGACAGACACCAATAGACGTGACCTCGAGCAAGACCATTATCGCGGTCTTCTGGAACTACCTCGCGGGAAAACTGGGCGGGTCCGGCGAAAAAGAGGACGAAGTCGATGCGGTCCCCAGCGAGAAGAAGCTGAAGCCTGCACTCGTATTTTTCAGCTCGTGATCTCCCCTGTAGGACTCGGCAAGCGGGACGCCAAGGAACGCGAGGCCGAATGCCTTGCCGCTCCCCGCTTCGAATACTTGCGGGGGCAATAAGATCGTCTCCCATCAAACGAAGACGATTTTCACGCAGAAGCGGAACAGCGGGAACGTCTCGGCCATGTCCAGCACGGGCGGGGAACCGGAGAAGATCGGATTGCACGCCTTCGACCCGATACAGATGCTGGGAAAAGGCAGCTTCGGCGAGGTGTATCTGGTTCAGCGCAGGACCACACTCAAGTACTACGCTATGAAGGTTCTCAACAAGAAGATGGTGCTGAGTCAGAATCTCACCAAATACGTGTACACCGAGAAGAATGTGCTCAGTTATGTGAGTCACCCCTTCATCGTGGGACTGCACTGCGCCTTCCAGACACAGAACAAGCTTTTCCTCGTGATGGACTATTGCCCGGCAGGCGACCTGGGACACGTGCTGCAGCGGGAGCACAAGTTCGCGGAGGACCGAGCACGCATATACCTGGCAGAGGTGCTGCTGGCGATCGAGGAGCTGCACAACCGGGAAATCATCTATAGAGACCTCAAGCCTGATAACGTGGTGCTCGATGCGGACGGACACGCTATGCTCACTGATTTCGGACTCTCGAAGGAAGGAATAAAGGACAACGACTACACACAGTCCTTCTGCGGGTCGATCGCCTACCTCGCGCCCGAGATGCTCCGTCGCTGCGGCCACGGCAAAAGTGTGGACTGGTACCTTCTCGGCGTCCTCCTCTACGAAATGCTCGTTGGCATGCCCCCTTATTTCGACAAGAACAAGTATCGTCCTCCCTGAAAAACAACAATAGGGCACATCTGTTCGAGAACATCAAGCGCGGACCGCTGCAAGTGCCGCCGGGGGTGTCGGAGCGGGCGCTGGACCTTATCGTGAAGCTGCTGAACCGCGACCCCAAGCACAGACTTGGCGCAGGTCCTGCCGACGCCGAGGAGATCAAGCAGCACGAGTTCTTTGAGGGAATCAACTGGGAAGATGCCAGGAACCGGATGCTGAGGCCGCCCAAGCCTCATTTGCTGTCTGTGATCAAGACTGGGGTCACCTTCGATCACATGCACGATGGACCGGATACAGATGTGAGCAGACTCAACAAGTGGACCTTCATTGCTAACGACTTCTCCTAGACGAGGGGAGAATGTTTAATACTTAACTTATTAAATAATCCCCCTATCAAACTGTCCCACACACAAAGCAGAGTCTCAAACGAAAAATTCTCCGCCCTAAATTATTTTAATATAGTAGACGATGAGGCCCACATTCTTTTGCGTGTTCCTCCTGCTCCGGTTCGGTCTGAGCATGGAGGAGTCGTGCGGGAACTGGATAAAGGAGGACGACGAGACGACCTACAAGAACCTGCTGCAAAGTCTTAACGATCGCGCCCAGGTTCCCATCAAAGCGTACCTTGCTGCTGTTCTAACCGCGCTTAGGTGTGTCGAAGAGTTCATAAGGAGGAACTTCGAGAAATCGGGTGGATTGCTGATGGAGACGTTCCCCGCCACGGACTTCGACGAGGCCGCCAACGCTGCCATCCTCAATGTCCGCAACAGCATCGACAAGTGGTCCAACATCCTGCACAGTCGGAAGCAGGGCGAGAAGAAGACAAAGAAGGTGCAGCTGGTGGCGCCCGCATTTCAGTGGGCTCAGAGTCTCAGCCACGTCTACCTCAACGTGAAGTATTCCGCCAAGCTCGACTCTCCCGGCTACCTCGAGGTCGCAAACGAGACCGTGAACTTCACCAGCCAGGGCCTCGCCTTGGTCGCCGACGTGGAACGTGTACAGTCTTTCCAGAACTCGAACCCTGTCTAGGACTCCAACCTTCTAAGATTCATGCTGAGCCTGGAAACGTACGACGAGATCGTGCCGGGGAACTCGACGTGGACGCACGAGGCGGTGGGACGGGCGTACATCCAGATCGAAAAGCGCCTGCCCGCCAAGTGGAAGCGGCTCACCAAGGGCGAGGTCAAGCCCGCCAACATGCACTCCTGGTGGAGCATGCAGGAGAAGTACAGCGACGAGATCAAGCCTGACGATGATGAATAACGACTCGCAGAGCACTATGTGTAGACGGACTATATATCTACGGTGTGCAGAAGTCGCTTGATCACACGTGGACGCGTATTGTGTGTCTGGCGGCGTGAGAATAGTGAGGCAGTGAGCGACCCAGTTAAATGCTGCGAGATATTAATAATTATCAGGCATTTTGGTTGACGCTCTAATAAATTTAGTAATATTTTGTGATATTAGCAGTATGAGCAATATAAAGCGCAAGCCGGCAATAAAATATACACCGCTGCCAGCTTATCGCTCAGCTAATGAATAATTATTATTAGGAAAGGGAGGAAGATAGCTGAGAGCCTAACTAGTGTGTTATCTTTTCCCCACATCGTCCTTCAATATTTTGTTGATGCGGAGAGCGACCTTCTCAGTCCGGGGAGCCGATTCGTCGGGTGCCCGCGACTTCAGATCTGGACCTTTGACCCCCGCACGTTCCAGGTCGGTCTCGGCCTTCCCTACGCCATGAGGCACTTTTGATACGTTTTCCCTGCGGCGGCGCCGGCTGTCTCGCGGCCGCTTCCTCCGTCGTCTGCACGCTCTGCTCGTACACTCCGTAGGCCGGGAACATGAAATATCGGGCCTCGCTAAGACGATGGTATTGGAGCGACTGGGCGAAGGAGGGGCCGCGCCCTTCCTCAGTATTGATGGCGACCGAAGTGCGCTTTGATTCGGCTTCGGTCAGGGAGGGTATTGACGTTGAAGACGACTCCAGGTCCACATTCGAGTCCTTATGTTGTTGCTTCTTGCAGGGTTCTGACACACATATCGCCTTGTATTTATTAAAATACTCATTGAAGATTGATTTGTCCAAATAGAGCCGGTCCTGATTGACAGATAACATAGTCCGTTTTTTCAGTGTCTTAGGACTTCGTTTCGCATCTGGTCTCGCTCCAAGCATCAATTCCTCTTCCCTTATAATTATTATTCTTTATATTCACGGCTATATCTTTCTTCCCATAACCGGCCCAGCTGTCCAGTCTATCATGCTGTATGATGAACTATTTAATATCTATGTGTGCTGCTCTCTCTTATATTTTCTCTGCGTATTCCACTATCTCTCTTAACTTTAAATAAATTGTATGATGCTTCGCTGTGACCCTGCATAGCATCTCGCTGACGCACTTGTGCTGCGCCGCCATCGGGGGTTTGGGGTGTTGGGGTG
>QFZN01008532.1_pt1 | contig 10403 bp, 10 predicted proteins | sample 1740101 | NCBI WGS metagenome assembly QFZN01 (sample SAMN09210849, study PRJNA391713) | Ciliate metagenome, whole genome shotgun sequencing project. | isolation source: combination of 50 Heterometopus sp. ciliate cells from an enrichment culture... | host: Heterometopus sp. ...
CCCAACACCCCAAAACCCCTAGCAACATCGACATTAAATCTGAGTCGGCACACAAACTCGAATAACCGAGGGAGATGTTTTGAATAACAATGCCTGTTACTTGATCCCGAATACAGTCAGCGAATTGAGCGCATCTGTGACCTTCCCCGCGAACGCGATCACGTTCTCGCCTTCCTTTCCCTTCAGTTCAAAGTCGGCCACGCTAACGCTTTCCTCCTTGCTTCCTGCCTCCACAACATTCCCCATGCTGGTCCTCATCTCCAGATACTGGATCGAATCAGTGTGCTTGTTGCGCTTGCCCTTAACCTCCACAATGGTCTCGCCCTCGTCCAGCACCCTCATGGCATGCAGTGTCGGCGTCATCGGGTTGGGCGCCACATGCTTCAGCTCCACGATTTTCCCTGTCGGCTTCGCGGGGTCGCGGATCTCGTATTTCAGTCTGTATCCGAGAACGACTTTCTTGGGGATGGAGAAATACAGCATGATCTCCTTCATGGTGACCTGCTTGCCTTCCATCAGCGGACTCTTTATCGCCGATCCGTAGTCATCAAACTTGCCGTAAGTGGCCGGGTCGTAGAGGGCCTTCTTCTCGGTCATGGCACTCAGAGACTGGGAGGCATCGTATGAGGCAGACTTGGAGAATTCCAGCTTGAACTCTTCGGCCTCCGCAGATGCTGAGGCCGGCTTGGGTGCCAGCGGCGGCGAGGGGAACTGAACGAAGGCGAAGTACGCTCCAACACTGTGGATGAACTCGCCGACACCCACACTCAGCGCAGCAACCTTGTGGTTTTTCTGTAGAAGCTTGAAGAGGGCGCCGGAAGGCTGGCTGCTGCCAAAGGTGATGGTCGTGCCTCGACTTGTGCGGAAGGTCAGGCGCTCAATCTTCCCCGAGGACTGGCCTATGACCTCAGTCAGATATTCCCTATCGGCCATCTTGAGACTGGCACAGTGGGGCGGCTCGGCCTTCTTGCCTGCCTCGCACATCGCCTTCATGATTAGATCGCCGTGGGAAACTTCGAGGCCGAGGACGCCCTCGTCGCTCCACCACCCGGTGATCTTGGAGATCTCCTTGAGTTCGGTCTTCGTCTCCTTCGTCAGATCGAGCATCGTGGTCTCCGGATGACGGGCGCCGCCCTCCTGGTAGGTGAACTTGCTCTCCGATTCCATGTGTCGGGTCCTGAAGATGCGAGTGTTTGTCGAAGTTTTAGAAATATAATAACAAGTTCGAATCTTATAGTATCCACTCGTTGTTTAACACGCGGCACAACATGTAGTTATTGAGCTGTTGCGCAGCGAGGATACTATTCGCCCTACATTGACATCGACGATGCTAATAAAGAAAGTAAAAAGAACGATCAGACCTTAAAGTAGTTATCGATTATCACACACACACACAGAGCCGCTTATCTGGGGAAGGATTGCATGATCTTGGTGCCCCAGAGCTCGGCCTCGGTCTTGTCGCACGCGGGGACCCTCCGCAGGTCGAACGCATACGGCACCGCATACTCCGGCTTGGCGAACTCCTTTACCCTGCCGTACTCGTTGAACTCGCTCGCGGTCATGTGGCAAAGGAAGCTGGAATGGGCCACCACCGCGACCTGCTCCGGCCTAACGCCCTTCTCAGCTATGAACTTGCGCAGCCACTCTGCGAAGATCTGTCCTCGCATGCGGGAGTTGGTGTAGGTCTCCAGCTTGGTGTGATGCCTTCCGCCAAGTCGCTTCTTCTCGAGCATGGTATCAAGGACGGCCTGAAGGTGTCCAGCAGTGCCCTCCTTCTCGACCCGGGCGAAGGCCTTCTCCCGCGTGTCCTTATCGAGGGTGTGCACAAAGTACAGGTCCGGGTCTGCCAGCGTCTCAAACATCGAGAAGTCGTAGTGCATGTCGTTCAGCTTCCCGAACTCCTCCCTCGTGTCCCTGTAGCTCCAGCAGGGCACGTCGTTCATGCTGCTGATGGTCTCCCGGATCAGGGGCACCACCACGAACTTAATGCTCGCCTTCTTGGGATGGGTAGCGAAGAGTATCTTGGAGGTTTCCATGGCGCGACGTAGAGGCGAGACGAAGACGTACTTTATGTCGAGGGTGTTCACGTGCTTCTGTCCGGCCTCCGCCTGTGCCACGCCGATGTGTGCTAGAGGCGGGTCGATGAGACGAAGGTCAAACTTGAGGAGCTTGTCGGAAGAGAAGTGACGGTCGGTGGAGACGATGCTGGAGATAAGCTTTGACTCGCAGTCGGGGAGCTGGTCGAGGCTCATTTCCTTGTGCATGAACTTGTCGAAGACGTTGTGGAGGGACATGCCGTGACGCACGAGGTAGACATTAGAAGTGGGCCTTTCCATAGTGCGAAGGTGGACACGTATGTGTAAATATGAATGGCCAGCGCGGGTTATCTATATGTTCTAGATGATTACCGGTAGGTACTGCGTGCCAGCGACGACGATTTAAATTTTGCCCACGGACTGATGTGTGTTCAGGGGAGCGAATAAATATCACGCGCAATATCGAGGTTGGAGTCACAATAGTTTAAATTCATTACCCGCCAAATGAGACGGGATATAAAAGGATGTCTCTTGTCCTAGCAAGCCATAATAAACACATGACCAGCAGCAACGAGACGGTGGAGAAGATCTATCAGAAGAAAACCCTCCTGGAGCAGATTCTCCTGCGACCTGACACCTACATCGGCAGCGTTGAGACCTTTGAGCAGTACTTATGGGTCTACGAGTCGAAGACGAAGTCGATGCAGTACAAGCGAATCAAGTACGTCCCGGGGTTGTTCAAGATCTTCGGTAAGTCTTCCCTCCCTACAAAGTAGACGAAATATTGGTGAACGCATCCGATAACTATCAACGGGACAACACTATGAGCTTGATTGAGGTCGAGATAGACCAGGACGCAGGCAGGATTTCTGTGAAGAATAACGGCAAGGGCATTCCATGCGTTGTTCACAAGGATCACGGCATCTATGTCGCTGAACTGATCTTTGGTCACCTTCTCACCAGCAGCAACTACGACGACACCCAGAAGAAGGTCACCGGAGGGAGGAACGGCTACGGAGCGAAGCTGACCAACATCTTCTCCACGAAATTCGTCGTGGAGGCTGCAGACGGCAAAATTGGCAAGGTCTTCAACCAAACTTACACCGACAACATGTCCAACAAGACGGAGCCAGACGTCAAGCCATATGAGGGCAGCGACTACACCAAGCTGACGTTTTTCCCCGACCTGAAGCGCTTCGGGATGGAACGCATGGAGGACGACATCACCGCCCTCATGACCAAACGTGTCTTCGATATTGCAGGAGTCACCCCGGATGGTGTCAAGGTGGTCCTCAATGGGGAAAGGCTAAAAGTTCGCAGCTTCGTCAATTATATCGACTACTATCTCAAAGCCGCGCCTGCCAAGCTAAAGGATAAGGATGACGACAATGAGACCTCGGTGGAACGCATAGTGAAGGTGTTCGAGAGGCCGAACCCACGGTGGGAGGTGTGCGTGTCTGTGACTGACGGGCAATTCCAGCAGGTCAGCTTTGTGAACGGGATTTGCACGGTGAAGGGCGGCACGCATGTGAACTACGTTTGCGATCAGATAGTCGACGTGATCCAGGCGCACATCGCGAAAAAGCACAAGATAGACCTGAAGCCGCACCAAATCAAGAGCTACCTGTGGGTGTTCGTCAACTGTCTCATCGAGAACCCCACCTTCGACTCCCAGACGAAGGAAACGCTTACCTTGAAGCCCGAGGCGTTCGGTTCGGATTGCAGATTGTCGAGCGGCTTCATTGACAAGGTCATGAACTCCGGTCTGGTGGAGACCCTGGTGACCGTGGCCGAGGCCCGCGACAAGGCCAGCCTGGTCCGCCAGCTCAAGGGCAAAAAGACCTCACGCATCCTGGGCATCGAGAAACTGGAAGACGCAAACTTGGCAGGAACGAAGAAGTCGGACGACTGCGTACTTATTATTACGGAGGGGGACTCGGCAAAAGGACTGGCCATGAACGGGCTGGAGGTCGTCGGTCGAGACTGCTTCGGCGTCTTCCCGCTGCGAGGCAAGATGCTAAACGTCCGCGACGCCAAGAACAGCAGCGTCAAGGACAATCAGGAAATCCAGAACCTAATCAAGATACTCGGGCTGCAGGCTGGAAGAATTTACGAAGACACGAAGTCGCTGAGATACGGCGGCCTCATGATTATGGCCGATCAGGACCCTGACGGGTCACACATCAAGGGCCTTGTTCTAAACTTCTTCCAGGCCTTCTGGCCCTCGCTCTTCCAGAAAGGGAACTTCCTGATGCAGTTCATCACTCCGATCATCAAGGCGACCAAGGGCAAGGAGGTGAACCAATTCTTCACGCTGCCTGAGTATGAGCAGTGGGCCCGCGACCGCCAGCTGAAGGGCTACAAGATCAAGTACTACAAAGTAAGAAACGAGCACTTACACGGGAGTGTAGGGTCTGGGAACCAGCACGGAGACCGAGGCCAAGGAGTACTTCCGGAACATAGACAAACACAGACTGAACTTCGACTATGTTGACGGACAGGATGACGATGCAATCGTGATGGCCTTCGGGAAGAAGAACGCCGAACAGCGGAAGGACTGGATCAACAGCTTCCAGGAAGGCACGTGCATTAACTACAACCAGAAGTCCATCCGCTACAAGGACTTCGTTGACCAGGAGCTGATCCTCTTCTCAATGTACGACAACATGCGGTCGATCCCCTCGATGTGTGACGGATTCAAGCCGGGGCAGCGCAAGATTCTCTACGCCTGTTTCAAGCGCAACCTTACCGCAGAAATCAAGGTCGCCCAGCTTTCTGGTTACATCGGTGAGCACACGGCCTACCACCATGGAGAACTGTCGCTGTCTGAGGCGATAATCGGCATGGCGCAGAACTTCGTGGGCTCGAACAATATCAATCTTCTGATGCCCCTCGGCCAATTTGGCAGCAGGCATCTGGGCGGAAAGGAGGCCGCCAGTCCGAGGTACATCTACACGATGCTGTCAAAGCTTGCAAGGTGTATCTTCAGACCGGAGGACGACCCCCTCATGGAGTATCAGGTCGAGGAGGGACAGAAGATCGAGCCCTTGTGGTATCTCCCGATCATTCCCATGATCTTGGTGAACGGGTGCGAGGGCATCGGCACAGGGTGGCGCAGCACCATCCCCAACTACAATCCCAGAGAGATCGTGGCAAACATCAGGGGAAAGCTGCACGGGAAGGAGTTCGCGAGAATGACCCCCTGGTTCAAGAACTACAAGGGTGCCATCGTCTACAGCGAGGGGAAGAAGGACAAGAGCTACACGTGCTACGGAATATTCAATGTGAAGGACGAGAGCACGGTGACAATCACCGAGTTGCCAATAAGGCGGTGGACTCGGGACTACAAGGACTTCCTTGAGTCCCAAATCGAGGGAGCCCCGAAGGTGAAGGAGGCCAAGAGCAAGAAGGAAGGCAAAAAGGAGCGGAGGGGGAAGAAGGGGCGAGACGGGAAGAAGAAGAAGGCGGTGGCGAAGGAGGAGGGCAAGGGCGAGGAGGAGAAGAAGGGGAAGGGCAAGCGACGCAAACAGCAAGATCCGGGCATCGTGGTTGAGGATATCAAGGAATACCACATTGGGCACGACATACACTTTGAGGTGAAGGTCAAGAAGGAGTGTCTCGCAGAACTCGTCAAGGCCAACAACCAGGAGCTAATGTACAAGGCATTCAAGCTTACGACCCACATCCCGATGACGCAATTCGTCTGCTTTGATGCCAACTGCAAGCTGAGGAAATACAAGAACGAGCTTGAGATCCTAGAGGAGTTCTTCGACCTGCGACTCGTAATGTACCAAAAGCGGAAGACCTACCTGATGCGTCAGTTTAACAGGGAGCTCAGCATTATCGACAACAAGGTCCGCTTCATCCTTGGAGTCATCGACGAGAAGATCATTATTAAGCGACAGAAGAAGAAGGCGCTTGTCAATAAACTGCACGAGATGAAATTCACGCCGTACTCGGAGTTCGGCAAGGCGAGGGAAGAGAGCAAGGAGGAGCGTGTCCTGGTCGTAAACTCAAACGAGGAGGCGCCGGCAGAGGGCGAGGCGCAAGTTCCGGAGAAAGAAGAGGAGGATGAAAAGGGCCAGGTTGTCCCAGCGAAGGAGTACGATTACCTCCTCAGGATGCCGCTCTGGGCCTTGACCTATGAGAAGGTTGAGGAGCTCCTCGCAGAAAAGGACGCGAAGCAGAAGCGCAGGGACATCTTATCAGTCAAGACCGAGTCCCAGCTGTGGGAGGACGATCTGGACGCGTTCCAGGAGATGCTTGATAGTGTGGAAAAGGAGGAGGCGATAACGGCAGCGAATGACGCGACTGGGTCGGCGCCGGTCACAGGACTGAAGAAGACCCGGGCGCGGAGGAAGAAGCCAGCGGGTGCTGAGGGAAAGAAGGAATCGAAGAAGGAGAGTAAGAAGGAGGCCAAGAAGGAAACCAAGAAGCGTGGCAAGTCCAAAAAACGCGATGACGCCTCCTCCCAAAACAAGAAGGAAGGTCTTCTCGACAAGTTTGTGCAGAAAGAAAAGGAGGTCACGGAAACGAAGGTCGCAATGGTGGAGATGTCGCCGTCCAAGAGGGTGAAGACGGAGAAAACCAGCACCGAAGAGCGGACCGTGACCATAACAAGGAAGGTCAGCGAGGCGAGGTTCACTGATGACGCCAGCGACAAGGGGATGGGCGTTGACGACGACGAGAGTTCTTCCAGCAGCGGCGACTCTAACGAAGAGTAAATGCAGGCAAGCAAGTAAGTAAGGGACTAATTATTTATCATAACCGCAACCTCCGCATCTACCAGGTTGTCGAAAGGCCAATGTGCTGGTGCGAGTGCGGGTTGCAAGCGAGATAGTGATGCCCGCTTAAAATATCCAGCAATAATTTTAATCATAAAAGGCGACGGAGAAGGTAGCGAAGGAACCAGAAATCTGTCTCCAGCTCGACATGGACCTGCTGGAGCCCTTTAAGCTCAAGATAGAGGTCAACGTGCTGTTCGGCGGAGAGGGTGCCGTCCGTGAATACGTGGAGCTACTGAACCAACGCTATGGGACGATCAAGGTCGACGGACGCACCGCGCTCGTCAGGTTCTATAAAGAAGGATTCGTGTTCCCGTCGCCGCGCTTCGAATGGCACCGGAACATCATCGGACTTCTCACCATCTGCGACTGCTCCTTTCTGGAACGTTATCCAGACCCTGCGGACTTCGTTAAGCAATACGCGGAGATAAAGCAGAGAGCGCCCACAAATGTGGACGTGAAGAAGCTAATAATGCTGGCCGATGCCCCGATAGACCTGGCCGCGCTGAATCCAGAGAACGAGAAGGGATGGAGCGAGGTCTCGGGGGTGTCACGCGGCAGGACCCGGGCCCAGAAGGTCGAGCTCATGCAAGATCTAGTCGCAGAACTGATACGCGGGACGCTATGCCAGGTTGCGGACAACACAAGGATCGTCTGGGACCCCTCCAAGATCAACTGGTGGCTTGCCGAGGAGCAGACCATGGACCAGCAGCATCTTCTTAGCAAGAAGAAGGGAAGGAACGAAAAGTGGCTGCTAGATTTGAAGATTATGCACCAGGACGGCGAGGAGGCCTTCAGGATGGCTGACTCCGTTCGGGCCGAGTGCAAACGGCAGCGCGATCCCATATGGGTGGCCAGCGTCGACACTGCAAAGGCTGCCTGCATTCTCGTCTCGAGGCACTTGCAGGGACAGCCGCTGATCAAGGAGAACGCGGAGACCGATGAGGCCGTCGTGGTGGCCGAAAAGGCCCTGAGACGCTATGGAAAGCGCGGCAAGCCAGAGTTCGAGCTGGAGGTTGCCTTCAAGCTGCTCAACACCTATCGCCGCGCCTCGAGATATCGCGAGATGTTCACGACGATAAAGAGGATCACCGACCAGCTCGTTCCCAAATGGGCTGCAACAAAGCACATTCTAACGATTTACGCGACGCTGGTCCGCGTGTGCGAGTCTGTGGGGGCGCACCGGAAGGCTGCGTTGTTCACACACCTGGCAGGATTGGCGCAGAAGACGCAGGACGAGTCCAGACTGGTCCGGCTGCTGGACACGCTGGAGAGCTTTGGAGTTGCCCGCGACCCGGCCCGGCTGGTTTCTGCAGACTACGAACAGGCGGCTCGGGTAATGAGGCTGGTCCAGGAACGCAACTACAGGTTCGTATACAGGACCAGACTCAACCCGGGAGAAGAGGTTGTGGCCACACGTCGTCTCCCGCCCCGGTGCTCGGTCTTCTTGAAGGAGAAGGACCCAATCATAAAGTACAACCTGGAGGGCGCGCCCTGGCCCAGGATCGGGCTCAGGCTGCTCAACGATGTCTTCGAGTTCAGCTACAAGCACAACACATCAAAGTGCAATCTCTCCCTGCAGATGTACAGTCGCGGTCGCAAAATCGTAGGTGGGTTTACTTCAAACTAATGGCGCTCGAACTGGAGAGTATCGAGCGGAAGACGAACGTGCGGAAGTGGAAGCACTTCGAAGACCTGGTAGAGCTCGTCACGTTCCTTCCTCAGACCCTTAGAGTACGCCAGATTTTCCCACTCACGCTCGGGTAGATGCCGTGCTATAAGATTCCGCTGCTCCTCCGTGTGGAGCCGCAGCTGCTGGGCTTCGAGGTAGCCGACGAGACCGGCCAGCGTCCCACCAAGGGCGCCAATTTCATCTATAAGCCCTGGAAGAACCCGGGGACGAAGTCGGAGTTTGTGTGGCACAAGGGCGAGACGGGGACCATCCGGGTGTTCGTGGAATATCCGCTAATGATAGACATGACGTTCGACCGCGTGTGCGCCCTCCTGTCCGGCGCCAAGGCCATCGCCTATTATTCCAAGGTGCCCTTCAAGGCTCGCAGGGCCCCTCACGACGTCAGCATGTTTGAGGTCAAGGTCAAGCCGCTCGAGTCCGGAAAATTGCTCCTCCGCGGGGTCTCGATCAGCTGGAACAACGTCGTGTGCGAGCACTATGTCAATAGCAAGGGCGTTGGAGTGTACGCCACAGACTACGAGACGAGATACAAGCAGGACGTGTGCGAGATCCAGGTGGTCGAGGGCATCCCGCGGCTGAGTTCACGAGTGGAGGCAATCCAGATCACGAACGGCAAGCTGGTGGGTCTGCGGGACGAGCTTTGTCCTGTGACTACCGTGATCAAGAACATCAGTCCTGGCCGGCTGGGTCTTTCCCGTCTCGAGCTCCAGATCCACCTATACACCACAGATGTGCTCAAACAAAAGGAAAAGAAGAGCCTGTTCCAAAAGGTGGACCTGATGCAGAAGTTCGGCAAGATCGAGCACGACCGCTGGTACGAGGTGCAATCGGTCATTCCAATACAGGAGGACACGCGGTACGACTTCGAAATGTACTTCGCATCGGAACCCGCGCCGGTGATCGTGGAACGGCACCAGATCGCAGTGACTGTAAGGCGTTGCGCAGCAAAGTTTAGGCCGCTAACTCTCTCTCCTGTGAAGACTGGCGATGGCACGCGAAGCTGGAGTGGCGGGAAGTCGTGCTCTGTGCAAGCGGGCTGGTCCGGGGCGGGAAAACCGCGCTCGTGTGCTCTTCCACGACGAAGCACGTTTTGCAGATGGTAAACCAGTCCATGCACCCCATCAACGCTGAACTGCTCTATCAGGACACGGTGGTAGCACAGTTCGTGGTTGACCCAGGCGCAGAGCACAACGTGGCCGCTGAGATTCCCTACGATCCGGACATGTTTATTGCTGTAATTTCGGTGTCACATCGGGGTTAGGACAGGACAAGACTCAGGTGGAATCTGCCAAATCTCGGCAGGACCGGGGCCAGTTCTTTTCCAGCCCTGGTCGCACGTGAGGGCCGAGTCAGTCTTCCAAGTGTTCCGAAACTGCCACTGAAAATGGAGCTGTCGGAGGGCACTGATACGGGGGAGATCAGGACGGGCACGAGCAAGATAATAAGGGGACACGTGGGCGACACGTTCAGAGTGCGGCTGGAGGTGAGGGAAAACGGGCACGGTGAAAAGTTGGCAGGACTGTGCTCGACCATCGTCCTGGCCAAACGTGTTGGCGGCCAGTATGAGGTGCTCAACGATCGTCCGCTGGACCTGCCAGTCTCGGGTGAGCTGACGAACTACGTGCCGGAACTTGCGGCAGGCTCTGAGTGCACGCAAGAGATTGAGCTGCTCTTCGTCTCGCGCAACACCTATCGTGTGGGCGCCGTGTGCGACTTCGAGGGCTCTCAGAACTTTTACGTTTGCGGCCAGGCAATCACCTTCGAGATCATCTGAGCGCTCCCTTTGCTATATTGCTTGTCGTTTTCGTCTCCTCTTCTCATATTTGTTTTTTGCCTGTCTGCGACTTCTCAATCGCATGTGCACCTTTGGGGTTTTGGGGTGTTGGGGTT
>QFZN01008543.1_pt1 | contig 10372 bp, 6 predicted proteins | sample 1740101 | NCBI WGS metagenome assembly QFZN01 (sample SAMN09210849, study PRJNA391713) | Ciliate metagenome, whole genome shotgun sequencing project. | isolation source: combination of 50 Heterometopus sp. ciliate cells from an enrichment culture... | host: Heterometopus sp. ...
CCCCAACACCCCAAAACCCCAATCCGATGATGCACAGCGGCAACGACTCGGATTCGCTCGCGCTTAAAATTTATAATCGGTTCAGCTATCCGATTTAGAAATCAATCTTGCCAATGGCAGAAGATAAGCCACTTAGTAACTCCTCACATGTTTAGCCATTAGAAAACGCCTCGCCGGCGCCCAAGATGGCCCAGACCATGACCCCGCCCAAGCCGGCCGCAGTCCCGAAAGCCGTCTCGTTCTCCAGTATGAATCCGCCTATGATCTCTGCATAGAAACCATGCGCCCGAAGCTCCGGTCGATGAGTCGCCGGGGGAAGGACGTTTACAGTCCTAAAGAGCTCTACTCGCCTCAATGCACCAAATCAAATGGAGCCTTCAGAGAGGCCGACCCGTACCGCGGCAGCAGATACAACGATGTGCTCTCGACGTTAAAGATGGGAAGAGGAAGCTCGCTGGGAGAAGTGCTGCGACGGTCGGTAGAGGTGAGACAGACGCTGGCGACGACGCTGAGACAGCAGCGGGACGGAGAGTACCTGAAACGGCAGTTTCTTCCTCGGGTGCCGGCGAGACGTGCAGGTCCCATGATTGTTCAGACGACGATCTGTAAGAATGTGGCGAAAAGGTCGGAGAACGCGGCACACAGCGAGGTCACGAACGGAGGGTATACCAGGACGTCCTACGGAGGGTTCTTTATGCACTAATGTCACTGGCTCGTGTGATTCACACTTGCGAGAGACAGAGATGATTTTAGCAAAGCGAGAGGTGGATAATAATCAAAATGTATAAGATGGATGAAAGTGATCTAACGGTGAACTTTATTATGAAGGAGGAATGCTACCCAGGCTTGAAGCTGATGGAAACGTTCAGGAGAGACAACATGCACGAGGTCCACAAGGTTGAAATTAATGGGAAAGCGTATGTGCTAAAAGTTTTTTTTCCGGAGAAAATAACTTTGAATCCGGAAAGGCAGAGGCGAATCTCACAAGAGAAGTGTCCAAAGGAACGGAATATGTAGCAAAGGTCATAGAAACAGCCGGGGACTACGATAGGTGGGAAATATTGTACGAGTTCGGAGGCCGATCGCTGTTCAGCTTAAAAGAGCAAGCTTTGGATGAAGGGATGTGGCCCGAGGACGGTATCACATGCAGATACTTTACAGCCTCTCAATGGATTACTATCATGAACGATCTGCTGCACGCGTTGGCTTATCTGGAGAGTCAGGGAATTGTGCACTCAGACATAAAGCCAACTAACATTGTGTACGACGGAAAGCATGCGAAGATAATCGATTTGGAGTCTGCATTCAGAATTCCAAACTGGATGGATCCCTTACAAGCATACGCATTCGGCCCTGATCATCCGATACTAATTAGGATGGTTACAGCTAAGTATCTGCCTCCAGAGCTATACCATGAAATAGAAAAGTGCGTCTACGCAAGTATTGATATCTACTGCTTCGGTCTGAGTCTCTATATGCTAATGCTAACTAAACAAATCAAAGATTTCGACGAGGAGTACAAGCAACGATACCAAAACACCAGCGGAAACGAATACCCAGCATTTCTCAACGAGGTGCGGAAGCTCAGACTCCTCAATGATCCTGATAACTGGCTCTCCTCCCACATTATAGAGTTCCTTCTGTCATGCCTAGACTACGAACCACGAAAACGCCCATCTTTCCGCCAGGCATACACGCTATTTGATGCGTTTCGTGGAGAAACAGGAACGTTCGATCAGAATCAGAAAGCCTTGCTGAAGCAAAAGGCGAAGGTTTTTAGCACGAAAGAGCTGATCTTTACATCTACCCACATCAGAACTTACGAGACCTTCCTATTGGCCCGAAAGATTGAGAGCATGCCAAAACTTCGGGAATTATTTTTGTCCGGCCAGATCTCAGACTACGAGCTGATCCTGAAAGCTGTATTAGGGAACAAGTCACTTCGCACGCTCAATATGAGGGTGGGGATAAATTCACAAATCAGAAATGCATGGCTCATCCGCAATGTGTTGATCTGCTGCGAATCTCTGAAGAGCCTCTGCCTTAGCGGAATAGCGCTGTGTGGTGAGGACTTTGCAACTGTGTTCGATGGTGCCGTCGGCGAGTCCGAAATCGAGGACCTAAGGCTGATCGATTGCAAGATTCCAGACGAAGGGATTATAATGGCGCTGAGTCAGTACAAGGATGTACATGGCACATATAAGCAAAAAATGTACCCGAAGAGCACGCTCAGATATCTGAATCTCAGCGAAAACAAGATAACCTATAAGGGGGTCGAGGAGATAGCGAGGTTTGTTGAGGGTGGGTACGGCATCAAGTACATCGGTCTGAGGGGTAACAGGCTGTGGTACAAGGGAATCAAACGAATGATGGAGATGGCTGCCAAGGTTCCAAATATCGTACTGTCTTTGGAAGACAACGACCGCACGCTTGATCAGTGTGAAGAGATAAAGGAGAACTGTTCCAGAGTGCAAATCTAATCTGTGATGACGTGCATCACTCACTTATTTAGTTTATTCTCTCTGGCTGGCTGGTTTGCACAATGGCACGTGTCTGTCTCTGCATTATGCGCACATAAAAGTTGCGGAGTGTTCGTTCTCCCTTAGTAGGGCTGCATATAATATATGTAACATATTTATGGTGCCAGATTTCTAAAACGTGACGCCGAGCATATAATAAGGCGGCAATAAATTATCCTTGAACACGATTATAGCTCATGAAGTCCACTTATGAAGAAACGTGATAATTATAAACAGATATGACAATCCGCTTTGCTATATAGATTCTAGTCTCTAATTTAGCATATAATTTACAACGATGATAATGCCAGCTGAGCATGCCGGCGACACCTTTCAGCGTTGCGTCTGCAAATACACCTTAATCTTCCGCAACCCTCAGGAGGAGTTGAACTATCAGATCACGGCCGGCCAAGGCGTGAATTCCCCGCGACTCGCAACCGTCTTCGCCTACCTCTGCCTCGGATCCCACATAATCTACCGTGTTCTCGCCCTCCTATCCAACTACGTGAATGTGGGCATGGCTGGGGCCAGTCCGCCGGTTGAGCTCACTCTGCTGCTCCTTCTCCTCCTGGTCTACCTCATCGAGACTCTTCTGCGTCATTTTAACACGATGGTGCACGTACACGGGTTACTGCTGTACACAACCCTGCCCATCGTCGTCGTTACCGCCGCCTTTTATGTGCACACAAAGTCTCACGTCGGTCACAATCAGGAACTGGTTCATCGCGGCCATCGGAAACGCCATCATCACGCTCTACTGCATCGCCATCTACATCGTTCTCTTCTATAGCGTGACAACCCCCAGTATCACACCATCCGTTACTCCAAATTAGCGAATAAGATCATGATCTCTTTCATAATAGCCCTCGCAGTCAACTTTGGCACGGTCTTCCTCTATATATACGAGAGGTCGTTCAGAAGACTGTACTTCATGGAACGAAAGCTCCACGCCGTAATCAGGAGCGACTATTATCCGTGGGGTAGAGCAAACTGCGCTGGAAGGCGGTACTCGACTTCTTGCCGATCGGCGTGGTCATCTCCAAGGGCAACAATCGGATCAAGCTCATGAACAAGGAGCTCGCTAGAGCGGTGCTGCCTGAGCCTGTGGCGGCGGAGACGGAGAACGTCACAGAGGAAAATTTGCAGCACCGGACGTCTGTGACCGCATTCTCGCCGCAAAACTTCGATGTCCTCTCCTCGATCGCGAAGCCCGGAGGGATCACGCTGAAGGATGCGCTAGCGGGAGAGCAGGTGGAAGGCGGGTCCGGGGGACACGTCCGCCGTATGGTTCGTGCCGACAAGGTTTTCGAGGTCAAGACCAAATATATATCGATCTCGACAACGCAGAGCTGCAAGATCGCCGTGGTCAAGGACCAAACCGTCTACGAGCATCTGATCAAAGAGGAGACCCTCGAACGTTACCAGCGCATGCTCCTTTCCTCCATCACGCACGAGATAAGGAACCCGCTTAACGTTATCGAGGGGAATCTTGCCATGATACAGGAAACCGAAGAAAGGGAGCAACAGGAGAAACTGACCGCGAAGATCAAGTCAGCGGCACAGCAGATCGACTTCATAGTGACCGGCGCCTGCGACCTTCTGCTCAGCGAGAGCAAGACGTTGATTGTGCATCCCTGCGACTTTCATCTTGAAGGAGCGGTTGACGAGGTCATGGCCATGGTTCGCTCCTCAGCCGAAGCTAAGGGACTGAAACTGGAGGCGACCTATGGCAAAGAGATGCCGAAGACGCTGATGACGGACGCGAAAAAGTACAAGCTGATCCTGTTTCACCTGCTTGCGAATGCAGTGAAGTACACGAGCAAAGGGTCGGTGTTGGTGGACGCCGGGTACTCGCGGGAGACCGGGACCCTCACCACCTCCGTGGCTGACACCGGCGCCGGAATCAGGGTTGAGGATATCCCGGGGCTGTTCCAGCTCTACACCAACGTCAAGAAGGCCAACTCATACAACCCGCAAGGGATGGGCCTGGGCCTGCCGCTGTGCAAGAAGCTGTCGCGAATCCTCGGCGGAGACATCGTGGCGACCTCTGCTCCCGGGAAGGGGAGCAGGTTCTCGTTCACGATCCAGAACTTCGAGGACCAGAGACTGCCCGGTCCTGCGGAAATGCGGCTGGCCGGGCCCCGCGGCGACGAGATGCGAGAGGTTAAATTCTTCATGCCAGCGACTCTGACCGCAGTCGAGTGTGCCTCGGAACGACAGATGCTCCTGCGGAATTGCGGTTGTCCAAATGTGCTGGTGGTTGATGATGATGCCAACAACCGGATCGTGCTCAGGAACTTCCTTCAGAGCTTCAAGGTGAAGGTCGAAGAGGCGGAGAACGGGTTTGAGGCCCTTCAATGTGTGAAGCGAAGACTCGGCTGCGACTGCTGCAAGCGATTCATGCTCATCCTAATGGACATAAATATGCCGGTGATGGACGGGACAGAGGCGACCTGCAAGCTGGTATCGTACTGAGTGTGTGTAAGCACGATGCTAGTCCGATATATTCTACGAACACTCGGAGGCTCTGGCGCCAATAGTGGCTGTGACCGCAGCGAACGTCCAGACCCGGGCTGATGCTCAGCGGCTGCTCTCGGTCGGCTTCAACGACATCCGTACCGTCTCTGTTGCAAATCGTATAGTGCAGAAGCCGATATCGAAGACGGAGTTCATAGCCCGGGTGACGCAATACTTCGCCTGAGGGTCCGCCCGGTTTATAGTGGAAACCTGTTCGGGCCTCGTGAATTTTTATATCATCATTAACATCGAACTCACTCTTTTTCGATTGAAATTCCGCGCGGAAACATGGGTTCGGGCTGAGCGAGTTTCTGCAGTTATTATTCGGTTGGTGCCAGATCAGCAGACCGAATCCTTATTATTAAAATAACCGAAATGGAGGAAATCGGCGGAAAGTCTGAGTCGGTTGCCCAGGAGGCCGGCAGATGCCATTTGGGCTACCGACTCTACAGCTACTGTCATCAACTAATCGAACGGAACATGTGGGGACTGTTCATGTGCTCCTGTGCCAAAGCGTGGGAAACCGCGCAGGTCGCCTACATCATCTACCTCTTCTTCGAGGCCAAGACCAGAAACGCCTCCTACCAGGAGCCGCTGTGGGCCGGCTTCTTCAACATCCGCGTACTGCTTGAGTACGGCTCTTCCATTCTCTCTATGGCCTGCGAATGCGCGATGTACGTGAACATAATGCTGATCCCGCTGGGGTTTCTGCTGCAGCTGCTGGTGTCGCGGTTCCGACTTACCTTCCTCCGCCAGACGTACAAGGTCGTTACCACCATGGCCAGCGTCATGCTTCTCAGTCTTTGTGGCCCCATTGCTATCCCTGCGCTCATCATCCTTCTCGGTGTCTTCGAGTGCCACCTGAGCCTCGACGCAGGACTTATATCCGGCACCTGTTGGCAGAGCATGCACATTGCGATCGCTTTGACCAACGGCCTGCTGCTATGTCTTCTTCTAACGATGTTCGTGCTGGCGGCATTGTTCGTGTACGACGACTTCTTCCACTCGAGCTTCCCCTACTCCGGGCCGCAGAACTACAGTCGGCTCCTGTGCTACGCGGACAAGCTGATCCTGGCAGGGGCGTGCGTTTTCGACTACGGTGGCGCCAACATGACCGCCCTATTTGCGGGAGTCCTAGCGGTCAAGTGCATCCAGGTGTACCTGCACCTTACCCAGCCGTCCATGTGGCACTCCTTGTTTCACGACGCGATAATATTCTGCGACGGCTTCATAGTGCCGTACCTGGTGTTCTTCTTCTTGAACTACTGGCTGCTGGACATTGACGTGTCCGCACTAATTTTCTGCATCGTGATCCTAGGCTCTGCCGCCGTTGCCCTTCTCTTCGTCTTTGTCAAGGTCGCGCTTAACAACCAGTGCCTGTACAACAAGACGGACCAGGCGCGGAGCGCTGACTCGTGGCTGCTGTACCTCTACATGTTGCTCCAGCTGTTCATCCAGGAAAAGACAAGCGACGACGCCCGCGTAAAACTAGTCGGAGTCCTGTCTGCGTACCAGGAACAGTGCAGGGACGAGGAGTGTCGTTGCACCAGCTACGACCTGGTGCGAACAATGAGAAGAACGCTGTCGCGGCTCAAGTCGACGCACAGTGTGTCGGAAGAGCGGCCGCTGCAGACCGTCCACAGCGAGGATGCCGGCCCGCAGTTTCGAAACAAGGAAGAGCTGTATGCTAGGATCATCCACGAGATTATCAAGACTGCGTTGAGACAGTATCCTCGTCACATCGACCTCAAACTGCTGGCAAGCTACTTCCTCAAGGGCGTGCTCAACAACCCATACAAGTCGGCCTACGAACTCGCCGCGGTCAGCGGCATGCGTCCCAACCTCCTCAAAAGCTTCGCGATATACCGGTACAAGAAGCTGATAGAGAACGACATCAAGAAGGAGTACAGGCGCTCGCTGGAGAACGGCGGAAGCACTATCTCTGTGGAGAACGCCGTGCAGATGGAACGGATCTACTATTTGTTCCGGAAATTGATGGAGGACACTGCTACCACCGCGGTCGAGTTCCTCAACTGTGTCAAGGAGGAGAACCTTAACGGCGACCGCATGGAGGCCCTCGCCGGCAAAATCGGCCTCCAGAACAGCGAGCTCGCTCTCATGTTTGAGTCCTTCATCAAGTCCTATCCCTTCCACTGTCGCATCCTCTCAGACTACGGGAAGTACCTGCAGATGGTGCTAAACGGGGAGGCGGAGGCAGGACAGCTGTTCACGAAGGCGCAGGACATAATGCGGCGGGTGCGGGAGGAGCGGGTGGCGGCGAGCAGCGGCCATGTAGATCTCCAAGATCTCTCACGCAACAGTCGTGTGGCCGTCCTCGTTGTCTCCGCAAATGCGGGGAAGATGGGCACGATACTGAACTGCAACAACGAGGTCTACGAGAACTTCGGCCACGAGACCCGTCAGCTGGTAAACTGCAACATATCGACGCTGATGCCAGGATACATGCTGAGGCCGCACTCGGAGCTAATAGATAAGTACTTGAGCGAGTACAAGGGGCTCGGAGCAGAGGCTGCATCCGCAAACCTGCTCAGACTGTGCACGAACGCTCGCGGGTACCTCATTCCATGCAGGGTGCAGTACCGGTTCTACCCCAACCTCGATCGCGGTCTGCTTTTCGTTGTCTTCGCACAGCGGATCGACAGGCTGCTGCCGCTGCTCCCGATCAAGGGGAACATAAAGGAGTCCGACGTAGGCATAATAACGTGCGCGCAGGACGGGACGCTGCTGGGCCTCACGGAGAGCATCTGCAACAACTACGGCATCCCTGCCAGTGCCATCCTCGCCAGCGCCCGTCTCGACTCCAGCACCCAGCGCAGACTTAGCATAGAGGACGTGCTGGTCGGACTGACCCTCGAGGACTGCAAGACCCAGTCGAAAATTCTGAAGGTGAAGGTGAGCAACTCGCGCGTGCGTGCGCTGGTGGAGTGCGAAGATCTGCAGCAGGAGCCCGAGGCCGCGAAAAAGTTCGACGAGGTACTACACCCGGCCTTCGCCGTGATCGAGAACAAGGCCTACCCCGGGCTCAACCTTTACCAGATCACCGTGGTCAGCATGAGCGAGCAGGGCTCTGATGGCAAGCTCAAAAAGCACCGGGACCTCGGCAAGGAGGCCGTCGACGATCTCTTTAAGGCGGACATAGAGTCGACAAACACGAGTTCCTCAACCGACGACTCCAAGCGCTACGTGCCGCTGCTCAAAACCCTCAAGGAAAGTGTGCGGACTCACGACTCGCCAAAGGTGAAGATTATGACGCGGGTGGGCGTGGGGTTGGCGGTAGTACTTTTCGCGCTGAACACCGCGGCAATGGTAATCAGCTCCAACAGCATTGGACTGAGCCAGGACCGTGTGCTCATCGTGGACGACTGTTGGAACCGCGTTGTCGAGCTGGCCAATCTCAACATGTACCTCACCTCCATGATGAACATTGCCAGCGGAATTGAGTCCGACTCCATCCACGACCTTGATGGCAGCAGCGACAACAGCACGGGAAGGTTCGCCAAGATACGGGTGAAGTACGCAGAGTCACTGGAGAAGCTGCGAACGCTGCAGAACGGGCTCCAGAAAAAGGACACGAATTTCACGGGAGAACTGCGACACTACGTACAGGACACGGTGATGGTCACATCCCGGCTGAGTGCTTGGGGCGTGGTCTACACTGAGAATCTCACCTTCACCATGGCCATTGCTCAGTTGATCACAAAAGGAGTCGAGTTTGCCAACTACAGTCAGGCGAATTTCTTGGCCAACATCCGTTCCGCGGACTATAATTCCTTGTTCAACAAGAGCATAAACCTGAACGAGCGCGACTTCTTCTACATCCGCTGGAACACGCTGAACTATTATCGGAACGTATCAGTCACCTTCTCGTTGCTGATGGAGCAGTATTCAGCGGATGCGGCGAGCTCGCAGCTGGCGACCATCATAGTTTTCGCAGGAGTCTCCGTGCTCCTCATCGTCATCGCCGGCGTCGTGATGATATACATAATCATCAACATAAAGAGCACGAGACTGCTGGTGCTGGCCTTCTACGCGCAGACCCCGCGCATCATCCTCAGTCAGATGACAGAGGGAACCATCGGCTTTCTCAACGCCCTCGAGACCAACACCAGGGACCCGGAGGGCGACCACAGCACTCCTGGCGCCAAGTGCACTCCCGTCCCTGCCCCCGGCAAGTCGGAGACCCCAGCAGAGGCGAAGGCTGAGATGAGTCCTCAGAAGGAACATAAGGTCGACGAGAGTCGCATCGAGCTACTGGATAAGAAGCCGGAGAGGAAGGACGGGGAAGAGTCGAGATCTGAGGACGAGGAGGGCGTGAAAAAGGAGGAGACCCCTGCCGAGGCCGCCCTCTCCCCCTCGAAGCTCCAGGAAATCGTCAGCACCAAGTTCACGGCTAGCGTCAAGTCGCAGCGGTGGTACATAGCGTGCCTGATAATGATGTTCGTGCTGCTCTTCGGACTGTACACGGCGTTCAACGTCGGACTATACTGGGTGTCTGTGAACGTGGCGAAGAGCTCGTTCGGGTACACGGACGGCTACCTCAGACTGTACTCGGCGCTCGCCAATTCTATGTCGCTGTACGACAACTTCTTGGTCTCGCAGAAAGCACAGGCCACATACGACCACGATGATGCCCTCGACTTCTATGTTCAGCGGACCAGGGACAGGCTGCTGGATGTGATCAGTCTCAAGCGACAGGACAGCTCCTGGCTAATCGGGAAGGTGGTGAAGCTGCAGAACGCGCTGGACACTTCGGACGGCATCTGCGACCTCTACGCGGGGAACAATAAAGAACTGTTCAACATCTGCTCGGAAGACTACAGCAGTCTCATGGCGATAGGGCTGACAAGCCTTATGTCGCGGACCCTGGACGAGATCAGCACGCAGTACGGCAAGTTCACCACCAGCAACAGCACATTCAGCTTTTCTGACGCCAAGGGCCGGTTCGACCAACTCCTTCGTGTCAAAGAGGAATATGTGAACATGTGCACGTCGGACATTCGCGAGACGCTGAGGGAGGAGCTCGAGTCCTGCTTCGGAGTACTGAACGTGGTATCGAAGGCGGTGTATGCCTGCTGGGTGGTAATCATGGTGACCGCGTACTTCCTCTGCATTCGGTTCCTCTCTCTCTCGCTCAACAAGGACATTCTGCGGTCCAATAACATCCTGAATATGCTCCCGATGGACTACCTGCTGGCGATAGTCAAGGACAAGGCCGGGGTCGATCTAATAAAGCAAATATTCCTGTGATATTTGCGATAACTTATTCTACACTCTGCGTCGAACGAGGTGTTGGCCTTCGCTTTCGGGATAGGGGT
>QFZN01008554.1_pt1 | contig 10366 bp, 11 predicted proteins | sample 1740101 | NCBI WGS metagenome assembly QFZN01 (sample SAMN09210849, study PRJNA391713) | Ciliate metagenome, whole genome shotgun sequencing project. | isolation source: combination of 50 Heterometopus sp. ciliate cells from an enrichment culture... | host: Heterometopus sp. ...
CCCCTGACGTAGCCCATGAGGACTCAAAGGCGAGCATAAACGACTGTTCGACAATTTAATTAAAGAAATAGATCTGTTACATGCTGCGAATGAAATTGACGCAGAAGCACGTCGGCTCGGGCCCTTACACGGACTACAGCTTTGTGGCTCCCGACACCAGCAACTACAAGCGCAAGGGTGCACATTCGGTTGACAAATATAACCCGAAGGCATACCTGCGGAAGGCGGAGACCGCGCTCAACCTGAGCACTTCCAAGGCTGAGCCCACGTTTTACGAGTACCGTCTGCGCATCCGCACCACCAGTTCTCTTCCTCTTGGCCAGCAGTCTCAGCCGCAGCCGCACGGAAGACTGCCCTCCCTTCCTCCCTCCGTCGATCTCGATCATCAGGCTCTGTCCCCGAATCCGGATGGCCCTCTGCAAAGTCTTCAGCCAGCTCAGAACCCCAAGCTGACATTCGACTCTCCCTATAGCAACACAAAACTCCACGACATGACCACGATTTCCAAAGGCCTCAACCGCAGCTGCATCTCAGACCAACGGGTAGTCCCATCGGCCCTCTCGGTTTCAATAATGCCGAAGACTGAGATCATGAGCGAAAGCGTCTGCAAGGGCAGGGCAGAGACCAGGACGGACGAGAATGTGGACGAGCACCAGAAACGCATGCAGCGAAAATGGCGCAAGCTGTCCAAGCGCACCGTCTTCTCCTTCGAGCTCGACATGCTTAACGACAAGGTGTCGATGACGCGGGAGAAGCGGCCAGGGGTGGAGGACGACGCCGATGAGCGTGTCAAGGAGAAGGTCAAGCAGGACGGTGTCACTCTTTCCCCGCATATCCAGAAGAAGAAGAGCATCGAGGAGCGTCTGCGAAGAGCGTCGATACTGGTGTACTACAACACCAAGGGCAGCACAAACGAGGCCCTCGAGCAGCCTCCAATAGCACAGGTGAACGCCGCACAGGAGCTGCCAGCGATGGTCCTGAAGAACAAGCTAAGGGACAACCTGAAGATAGGGATGAAGGTGCGAAAGTTCCTGAAGAAGGGCACGCTGGAGACCGCGTTTGACCTGGAACGCATCGACTTCAAGAAGATGGATCCAGCCAACTATCTAACCCTGTACCTGGCGATAAAGGCCGCCATCGCGCCCGCCTTCTATTGCTCGGGAAACGAGGAACTGAACAAAATCGACCCCGACATCGCGGGCCTGGTTCAGTCCCACAAGCCCGAGGAGGTAGGCCTCACTCCTTACGACTCCTCCGTTCTCTCCACCTACTATTCATACCTGGACCAGGTCGAGAAGGACCAGATACTGTCCGCGTTCTGGCAGGTGAGGAAGGTGTACGGGAGCAAGCCGACGTGCCGCGAGTCGGCATCGATGGTGTCCTTCGAGGAGAAGTTCTACATCTTCGGCGGCTACGGCGTCGACCGCATGAACGATCTTTGGTGTTTATCCGCGCAGACTGAGTCGATGTGGAGTTGGACACTCCTGCGGCCGCTAGGCACGCGAATCCCAGAGAAGCGCTACGGGCATTGCATGGCCGGATGGAAGAACAACGTGTACGTTTTCGGCGGGGCGGCCGAGTTCTTTACTGGGCTCAAGATGCGGGCTGCGCTTGGCGACTTGTGGAAGTACTCGATCGAAGACAACGTGTGGCGAGAAATTGACACAACTGCCGCAAAGTTCGAGAAACGCACCTACGCTGCCTCTTGCGCCATCGAGGGACTTTGGTTCGTCCACGGCGGGACCAACGGCTCGAACCGCAACGTCCTCTCCTCCACGATGGTCTTCAACTTTGGTACGAAAAACTCTCGCGATATAACGCCGTAGAGTCGGAGAAGTTTGTGGAATTCATCGTGTCGGGGAAGGTGCGGCTGTCAGATAAGATTGGGCCGCTGTCTCACCATTCGGCGGTGTCAGTGGTCCCACAGTGGCTGACCCAGCGGGCAGAGAACAGCAGCTTCTGGGTCAACTACCACAAATGGGGCTTCGCACAGAACGATCCTCTGACCGTATTATTAGCAAGCTGATAAAGTTCATTGGATAGAGCGAACGAATTGGCATATACCTACTGGGCGGGATGGTGAATCAGTACGAGTACAACTCGAACGTCTGGATAATAAGATGCAATTCGCAGAAAACCAACGCACTTCTCCAGGCCGATCCGGCTCGGAACCCAGCGGGACTGAGCAAGTACATAGTGGAGGTTGAGCGGCTGAAAATCGAGGGCCCGACTCCTCCGCGCAGGATACTCCAGACCGCAGTTTTCTGCAACAAGTTCATCGCGGTCTTCGGCGGGCGCAACGACAGGGATTCCGGCATAGGAAGCTACTGCATGAACGATCTGTGTCTGCTAGACCTGGACACACTCAGATGGCAGATGGTCGTGGTGTACGGGTTCACGCCGAGCGGCCGGTGGGGACACGCGATGGGCGCACAGAAGGACTCGCTTGCCATCTTCGGCGGCGTCAGCGAAAGTCGTCTCTGCAGTGCTTCCGTCTACACTCTCGAGCTCGGTACTATCTTTGCCGTGATCTCCCGTAGATCGCAAAAACGTGCGCGACAATCTGGCTGAGTGCAAGAAGGTGAAGACGATCATGGAGGTGGAAGCAAAGAAGGTCGGTCTGCTCGCCTAGCCACGGACAGTCTCTATTTACGTTGATTGATGTGTGAATACTAAGCGCGACTGCGCAACGAAGACAATGTGAGCGATGGGACTGTTTAAATGAGCGCATAATAATAGCGAGAAATAAAATAGGATAATCAAATGCAGACTGCGGCGAAAAGGGAGGTCGTCTGTCCCGCGCTAATCCAGTGGATACTCGACCACCACCACTTCCTCCTCTTCTCCTTCTTCACCCAGGACGAGCTCGAAAACCTGCTTCCTTACATTTGTCACAAATTCAACCAGAAGGTCATGTCCATCCTCATCTGGAAAGAGATGATGAACCAGCTATCCGGCAACATGGGGGATATGGGCCCCGCGGGCAGATTAGAGAGCTCGCAGGCGATGGAGAGCACCACGATTGCTCCAAGCGAGGTGCCCGAGGAGTCGCTGGTCAACTTTGAGGACGAAGAGTCAGAGGATCTCCTGCTTTCCTCGCAGCTCCTGGAAACTCCGGTCAGCGTTTCAAAGGCCGTCTCTGCCAGCGTCGCTCCTATCCGAAAATGGTCCGACGAGGACCGAGGGCGGGAGAAGGCAAACGCGGCAATATCAGCAGCAGCAGAAGAAGAGATCAAGGAGAAGCCGGCGAGCAGAGGACATGCGACAGAACGGATAGGGGAAGAGAGGAAGCGGGGCGGCGGGTTTGCGCGGAAGAAGTTCCTGGCAGAGTTCAGCGTTCCGGGCGAGTTCCAGTGGGTCGACCTGGCCGCTATCTCTCGCATCCAGCTGCTCCTGCCCGAGGCCGTTCCAAGCAAGTCTGAAGCTGAGGTCAGACAGTGGAACGACCGCATCGCCGCCTCTCTGCGAAAGATCCACTCCACCACTCCTGAAAGCGTATCACATTTTCCGCCTTAACCTGCAGAACCCTATAGCCGAGATCCACTATTGGAGGGACGTGGCGAGCATCTTGGGGGCGATGCAGGGCGAACTCAGTAGCCCGCAGATAGCGAAGTTCCTGGAGAAGATGCAGGGGTGGAACTGTGACTCCACAATTTTAAAGGAGTTCGAAACGCACCGCCAGCAGGTCCTTGCAGGGGCGCTGGAGGCCCAGACAAATTATGCGCTGCTGAAGGACATGGAGCAGCCTTTCTTGACTTTGACGAGCCAGAGCGGACTGACGAATGCGCCGCTGCTGTATCCGGGGATAATGTGCACGCTGCAGGCGCTGTATGCCAAGTCCGCGTTCTACAGGGAGAGTCGGCTCATCAGTCTGCTGGAGAAGGTTGTGCATGCCATTCTTGCCACGGTCGAGCGGCAGGTCACCCCCAAAGAGCTCTTCACGTTGTTGCAGCAGTCGAAAGGAAAAGCCAAGAAGGTCTCGATTCGTGTGGCACAGGCCCGCATGATCATCAACATAATCTCACAGAACATGTTCGTTAAGTCCTGGCTGGAGGACAAGAAGAATGTCCCCGACGGTACACACAACAAAACCTGTAATCTTACCTTCGCGCAATCACTCAAAATAGCCGACAAGGACATCGACTACCTGAAGTTCGCAAGACCGGAGACAGCGTATATACACGATTCGGCGCCGGCATCGACGAGGGGATCGTACGTGCAGATAACAGACAAGAAGCTCGCCCCGCACCGAAGGATGGAGGAACGCATGGCCATCCTCTCCGAGAAGAAGATGTGGTTCGGCCACGTCGAAATGCTCATAAAGACGGTGGAATACGCAAAGAGCGCGGCGGCGAACATAGAGGCAATGTGCGGGACCTTCGCAGAGCTCTGCTTCCTCCTGACCACGCTCAATCCGAAGCTAAAGCTTTTCTCGGATGCCGCAGATTTAGTGACGATGTACATAGGACATGAGCTCACCTACACTATCTTCGAGCTGACGTCCGCAGAGACCTTCGAGTCGTTTGTGGTACCCTGCGGAGTGCGATATGGATAGGACACATTCAAGGAGAGAGCGGAGAAGCTGATGAAACGGGCGGAGAAGAGCAAGCAGGAGGGGCAGAAGAAGTTCAAGGTCAAGAAGATCGTCCACAAGGCTTCCACTCCGGCAGAGGAAGACACGGGCGTTCTCCCTCCTGCAAAATATACAATCAAGTGAATAACGGTCATGCTATATCCCTTTACTGTGTCCCATATACTGGCATACTGAATAAAATAATGCACGACACCTTCATAGCTTAATTGTGATAATAAAATCGCATTGCTAGCAACGCAAATCGCTCATTCGCTGGCCTTGGGCTTGATCAGATACACGAGGAGCTCGGGACCGGCGAGGGCGACGACCATTCCGTGGGCGCAGAACACGGCTCCCTGGAACGCATGGTACGAGTCACACGCCAGATCAATGCTCTCCTGTCCCGACTCGTCCGCATAGTCCACCACCTTCAGTCTGTTGTTCTCCGTGCCAACCAGGATATGCGGCCTGCTCGTGTTCACATCCAGGGTCAGCAGCGGCGAGTCGAACGCGACCCTTCTCAGCACCTGGTGCATTACATAGTTCCTCACAAACACGTTCATCGATCTCTTCTGTGCACATATGACCACCCCGGTCTCCGTATACGCGAAGTCGCCCATCACCTCTCTGGCCAGTTTGTCTGCGCCAGCAGTGGCCCTTGCGGCCGGGTTGGAGGCGGCGTAATACGTGTTCAAGCTCTTGTCGGCCGTCTTGGTCTCGGAGAACCCGTTGTTCTCATATTCCGAAAGGTTGAAGGTGTCCATGAGGACGAACTTGGGCGTCTCGTCGAGCGCAAAAGCCTCGTAGTTTGCAGAGGTGAGCTTCCGCCGATTGACCACGCTCATCTTCCCGGCCGAGGTGCAGAGCATCACCTTCGAGTAGGGCTCGATGCTGGAAATGCGGATGGAGGAGAGGGAGGTGCGGGAGTTGAGGACGGTGGAAACCTTGATGGAGAGGGGCTCGAACTTCTCGATGGTGATGAGGTCCAGCAGGCCGGCCTTGCTCGCCGTGAGGATGTGCGTTCCGTTCGGGAAGAACGCCATGTCCAGCACCTGGTCGTTCTCGTTAACCATGCACCTTCCCATATTCTTTGCGTTCAGCAGATCGAAGAACCTGATGTACCCGTCAGAGAACGAGCAGACGCACATCTGTCTGAAGGGGTGGAACGCTATTGACAGACAATCCTATGGGTTCGAGTTCGCGGATACAACGATACCTCCTTGGGAATTGCGATCTTCAGCAGCTGGTCGTAGGTCTCCGTGTTCCAAACCTTGATGGTCTGGTCCGAAGTGGCCGAAACCAACAGACGTCTGGGCGGCCCTTCAGCCGAGGTCAGGTAAGACTTCCACCGCACAAACTTCCCTTCAGAGTCCGCGGCATGTCCCAGACACACCCGAATGGAGAGATGTTCGACCCAGTCCACAAACCACACCGTCCCTGCTGCGGTCCCTACCATTCCTTCATTGCCCTTCTCGTCGAAATAGAAGGCGATTGGCGCCCCGTCGAGCAACATCGAGTCTGCCTTCTTGAACGACTCCACAATTTTTTGTATCGTCAGCATTTTTCTACAATTCGCTCACTCGGCGTGAATTTACTCCTGGGAGTCGATTTGGACAGAGAAAATCGCGTTCTCGCGGGTCGCAAAGGTGAGGCGCTGCTGCTTCCAGGACATGAGCCTGATTCCGCTCGGGGCCAGCTGTGCGGTCGCAACCGGGGCGTTAGTTCTGGTGTCAATTATATCCACTGATCCGTTCTCCTTCGATATGGCCAGAAGGATGGAGCTCAGGCCGAGCAGCGGCTCGGAAAACGTGAACGCGCTTAGCGCCGCGGTATTTGCGCACAGTTTTCCCTCCTGGTATTGGAGATTCAGCTCGGGAGTGAGCATCCAGAACTCGAACTTGGAGGCAGACATGACCACGAACTCGAGGCCGGACTCGCTGAAGGGGTTCCACAAGGCTGCGGTAAGAGAATATGGCAGAGCGCTCCGAAGCAGCAGTTCGGGCGATAGCGGGTCGTAGAACTGCAGGATGGATTCGGCCGAGTCTGCCGATGCGGAGAGTGCGAGTAGCACGTTGTTGTTGGGGGAGAAGGCAACTGAGACCAGGGTGGGTTGTGCGATGGAGATGTGGCTGATCGTGTTCCACTTCTCGGTGCCAATGATGTAGATGCTAGTGCTGCCGGTGTACATGGCGTGACGAGTGAAGGCGGCGAGGAGCTTGCGGCTGGGGGAGAGGCACAGGCCGTCGACCTTGTCCGCACCGCAGGAGATGCTCATCTGCTTCCTGGACTCGGGATCGGCGTTTTCCATTAGCTCGACGACAACCTTGTTGGTGGAGGTGTAGACCAGCCACTTGCCCTTTTCCCACAGCACATTGTCCTGCGCACATCCGTTGAACCCGACGACGTATTCCAGCCGGAGCTGCTTGTTCGAGAGGCTGATCTCTTCCTTGTGCACATCGATCTCCTCGCACGTGATCGGCCTTGCTCCCGGCGCCGTCTCGGGCACTGGGATTGGCTCATCGATTCCTGCCTCCTCGTGGGTCGACGTGAGCATTCTGGCTTCGGCTGCAGGGTAGGGCTGAGGAGGAGCCTTGTTGGGAAGAAGAGCCTCAGGTTCGTCTTTTTGCGGATGGGTTTCGGCAAGGTCCTTCTTGGAGACCTCCATGATATCGCGCGGGATGTCGATACTCGGCGCGTTGACGTACGATTCCCACACGTACACGAAGTTGCTTTCTCGCGACATTGAAACCATCAAGGACGGCTCGCTGCCGACTCTGGTGAGCAACACCTTATTCGGAACCGTCTGATGTCCGAGAAAGGCCTGGAAGGCGGGGAAGAGGTCGCCACGCATGGCGTAGTCGAAAGCCTTGATGATGCCGTCCTTGCCGCAGGAGATGACCAGCGCATTGTTGTCGGAGATGCAGAAATCGGTGCATTCGAGGTCGTGCAGGCCGGGAACTTCCATGACCTGCTGGCACTTCTGCTGCTTGTCGTTGATGCGGAAGTACTTCAGCTTCGAGGTTGCCGTCAGCAACAACAGATCCTTGCAGTTGGTTGAGAAGGCAATCTTCGATATAACCTCGCCCGGCAGGTCCAATCTGTACTTCAGCGAGTAGTTTGTGGTTTCCCATATGCACACCACGTTCGCGTTGCTGCCAATATGTGCGAAGAGCTCGTCGTCGGGGCTGAAGCACATGCTGACGTAGTTGGGGTTCACGCTTTCACTCTCAATCGTCTTGAAGGGCTCGTATCTCCTCTCCTTGGCATCGAGGAACACGATCTTCCCTCTGACATCCATAACAGCCAGCGTATCCCCGTCAGCAGAGTAGCACACCAATTTCAACGCATCCGGACCAATCTTGGCCGAGAGCCCTGCTGCCGGGACCAGCTGTGACGTGCTGAGGTCGAAGAGCCGCACGAAACCCGAGGCAAATATGCAGGCACACAGCGGCTCCGCGGGATGGCAGCCCAATCCTGTGAGCTCGTCCTGCGGCACCACGAACTCTGCCGCCTGGTTCAGGTCCGCCAATCCCCATACTCTGATCGTGCCGTCCTTCCCGGCAGTCACAAGCGAGTTGCACGGCTTGCTGAAGTCAAGATCGATGAGCGAGTCGCGATGGGAGCGGACTAGGATTTCGTACGTTTTCAGCTTGAGCTTCAGCACACCAAGGTTGCCCAGGTCATCGGCAAGGACGATTTTGTCTCCGTAAAGGTTGAAGCCCGCGCCAACGACCTTGCCTTCCATCTCATGTTCCAGAACCTGGACACTCCGACCAGTGTCCCACAGCCGGAACTTCTTATCGGTGCCCGTCCCCCAGTAAGTGCCGCCGACGCCTTCGACCGTGGCGCTGAATGTCCGGAAAAGCGAAATTGGCTCGGCGCCCTTGATTATCTGCTCGACGGTACGTGTGGCCGTCTTGATCTTGAACACCATGCCACACTCGGTCGCAGCCATCACGTGTGTGTATCCGTTGCTTTCCGCCTTTACGTACGAGATGCCTATGAAGTTCTTGCCTCTGAGCGGCTGTTGGAAGATGGCGGCCTTGCCCGGGATCGAGCCGTTCTTGGTCTTCCAGAACCTCACGTTCTCGCTCCCGCATGTAACAAACGCATTGTCCACGTCCGGACTCCAGGCAATAGACTGAACTTCGAAGTCGCTGAGCTGCTTGGCCACGATCTCGACACGTTTTTGCCTTGCGAGAAGCTGAAGATCGTAGACCAGGATCATGTCGCGCTTGTACTGGTCCTTGCCGGCCAGGGCCAGGAACTTCTCCTCCCGCGAAATTCCCACAGCGCGGACCAGTCCGAGCGGCGGCGTGAAGGTGATCACATGCGTTGTTTCCAGGTCGTTTGTCCAGATGCTGACCGCCTGCTTCTCATCGAGGGTGAACAGCAGCGTGCGGGAGGACGTGATTCCGACGAGAACGGGCATGTCGCGGAGGCCAGCACCCGCGCCGGAGGACAGGGGCGACGAGAAACGCTGTGCCGCCGTCTCGCAGTTCATGTGCACCAGGGCGTTCCCGCAGGCAAAGCAGATCTCGTCGGAATGCTTGGGATTCTGGGCGAAGAGCGCACTCGAGGCGGACCTGAGACTCAGTCCAAGCAGTTTCTTCAGTCTGAACATAGGATCTGGCACAATGCGGAAGGGCTGCTTAGGGTCGCGTCTGACACGCTGGGCGGGCAGCTGCGGCGGCTGTGGAACAGCTTTCTCCGGCTCTGGGACGGGCTCAGACTGCTCCTCCACCGGCTTCTGGTCCAAGTCGAAGAATTCCTCCTTCTTCACGTCTTCTGGCGCAACGTCAGGCCTGTCAGTCTCCGCTGCCGGAACATCTTTCTTCTCCTCCTCATAATTCTCGGCGGTTGCGGACTTCTTCTTTTCTTTGGGAAGTGCCTGCTTCGACTTGGAGATATTTGAGAGCTTCTTCACGTTCTCCTTCCCCTCCGTGACTTTCACATCCTTTATCGCCTCGGAGGACTTTTCATCGCCGGAGACAGGCGGGAGGTCAATCCACTGGTAGATGGAGTACCAGTCCACGTCCTTAGGCAGTTTGAAGGCCATCTCCTTCGGCAATGTCTATCACGGGGGTGAAAAGCAGCCTCAATACGCGAATCGAGTATTGGATGTCCGAGGTGAATATGCCGCGGAGTGTGATGTTCCCGCAGATCTGCAGGGAACGCATAGCGATCTCGCGCTTCCCGGATGGGAGGAACACGCGGTGCAATTCCATGAGGTCCGTGATCCGGATGCAGACGATGCTCCACTGCTCCGTGAGTTGAAGAGGGATCTGCATGTTCGTTGTGTTCACCACCTACGAGGGTTTGCGGCGAAGGAACGGACCTTCTCGGACTTGAACAGATTTGAGAAGGAGAGGCGGGTGACCTGCTTTTCGTCCACGATATAGTCCAGGTGGAGCGAGAACGGGCGGGTGCCGCTTCCCAGGGTCTCAACATAAACGAACTTGCCGATGAGGCCGAGCGATTTTAGAGCAGACTTGGCGCGGGGGACCTGGACAAAGGTGGCGGTGTTGGAGGGACCCACGAGCTGCAGGACCTTCTTCCCGATGAGTTTGTCGATGGTTTCGGTGACTTCGCCCGATTTCTCGGACTGTTTCCATTCTGTCAGACGGAAGGACTTGAAGACGTCGACGAAGGGGTGCTGATACAATGGGATCTTGTTCATTCGCTCTGTGTTCTTGCTTTATTTAAATTTAAATGCTTTGCGTACCTTTCACACTGTCGGCCTGTCCCAGCGTGGCGCATGCGTAATGGGGTTTTGGGGTGTTGGGGGTTTGG
>QFZN01008565.1_pt1 | contig 10358 bp, 9 predicted proteins | sample 1740101 | NCBI WGS metagenome assembly QFZN01 (sample SAMN09210849, study PRJNA391713) | Ciliate metagenome, whole genome shotgun sequencing project. | isolation source: combination of 50 Heterometopus sp. ciliate cells from an enrichment culture... | host: Heterometopus sp. ...
CCCCAACACCCCAAAACCCCTTCGGTCTCTCCTCGCACCTAACATACATTATTGGCTCTCTGCGGAAGTATAATTATACTAGCGAGGATGCCTGTTGACGCAGTCCTTGAGAACCGAGAGCGACAGCGGACGAAGCAGGACCTCACTCATGCCGGCCTTGTAGCAGCAGGCCACGATCTTCTGGTCGTCCAACGCGGTGACCGCCACGATTGGCACGGCCTTCAGCGCATGCTTAGCCTCATACTCCCTTATCCGCCGGGTCGCCGCGATCCCGTTCATTATTGGCATGTCGATGTCCATGAAAATGCAGGAGAATCGGTCCTCTGCCGCCAGTCTGCTTCCTTCCAGTCCGTCGCTTGCCTCCTTTACTTGCATGCCGAGCTTCTCGAACAATCCGCGCATAACGAATTTGTTAACAGAACTGTCGTCAACAACCAAGATGTTCCTTGGGCCCGCATCGGCACCGGGAGGGGCCAAGAAAGACAGGTGTCGGGATTTGGTCCTTGCCTCCTTCTGCGAAGCTTCGATGCCCGCAATGTTCCGCCACCCGCGACTTGGTCTCGGAGCATTCACACGTGCTTCGATTTTCTCCTCCGGCACATCTTCCGTCGCAATCTCCTCTGTTGTGTATTGTTCGCAAGACTTGCGGGCGCCCCGGTCCTTGCTCATAGACTTGGTCTGAGCCTCCCGGCCAAAGGTGGACAGCCCGCGCGACCTCGCCCGCGGCCGATGCAAATTTTCGTGGCTGGAGAAGTACATCAGTCTGTCCCGCGGCGCTTTCTTGGGCTGCCGGATCCAGAAGGCGAATCGTGTCCCTTCCCCATCGGCTGACTCCAGCTCGATTTGCGATCCCATCTGGGCAGCAATGTACGACACGGTGAAAAGCTCGAGAGAGGCCGGCTCAAGGTTTTCTGTGGCGTCGTACCCTTGCTCGCACTGCAGTGCGCGTCTGAACTCTTGCAGCATATGTGGGCTCGTTGTTGCCTGTTTGTCCTTGATCTCTAACTCAATCTCCTGGGTGACTGTGGCATACGATATTGTCAGAGAGATCGTGGCCCTGTAAGACCCCTGCAGGAGGACCGATACCAGACTGAGCAAGACACGCAGCAGTCTTTGCTTGTCTCCGAAGAGCTGGGAAGGGAGGTTGCGTGAGATACTGACCGCAAGTCGCACGTTGGAGTCGCTGCAGCAGGTGGCGCTCACCAGCTCCTTCAGTTCTCCCACGAACGCGGCCAGGTCAAACACCGTCTTCTCCACTACGATTTCTCCCTCGAGGATCCGCGAGAAGTCCTGCACGTTTTCGGCCTTGATCTGCGTGGTCTGCAGGGCCTGTCGCAGCGCAACCACCATTTTCCGGCCCGCCAGCGCCCCGTGAAACGTGGTTTCGAACTCTGCGATCTTGTCGCATCCTTCCTGGTATGTTTTCGAGATGTCCTTGGCGAGGTTGGTAAGCATACAGAGTCGAGTGCGGCTGCTGGCCAGCTCGACTCCTTTTTCGTCATTCTTCGCCTTGTTGAGAACCAGGGAAAGCAGTAGACTGCCAGCGAACTGGGAGCGGGTTATATATGCCGTTGCGTGCAAATTGACCTGTGTCTTCCCGCCCTTCGGGCACCTTCCGCACTTTATTATTAAGCACTGCTGGGCCAGCGCAAGATCTTCGAAAGGGAACGCGCGGTCGGTCTGGAGACTGCGGAGGTATGAATGGAGGGACATGTTGGTGGCAAGGACTGTGGTGGCCTCGGCCAGCTCTGCGAAACTGCCCAATCCGCACCGGGCCAGCAGCCTCTCCGCCGGCTCGTTAAGGAACACTGCGGACAAGTCGTGGCCAACGCAGAACAGCGGCGTGGTCACCTTCACCGTCAGCTCCTGGCTCGGTGTCTCTTGCTTGTGCAACCGGACCCCGAGCTCTCCGTCGGGGCTGCTGTTACCCGCGGTCCGTGTCTCTTTAACAACCTCGATGCAGAACAGGGCCAGACACATCGCCTCAAACTCGCCTGCACAGTTCTCCCCCTGAATTATCCCAAGTGCAAGGAGCCTGAGGCAGCCGCAGATCATGCAGATGGTAGAGGCCTGGGCGGAGAACGCGAGCCGGGGGTCGGAGGCGACCAGCACGATGATGGCAGAGGTAACGTAAGAGTTGGTTCCTGGTCCCAGACAGCCCAGCAGTTGCATGCTCATGTAAAGGCAGGCGGGGGCACATCGTTCGGCCAGGTGCATATGAGGGAGGAGACGCGTGGGGAGGATGAAGGACGCAACGAGGCCGAGGTGAAAAGCCGCCACTGCCAGGATAAAGCAGATGAGGGGGAACGTGACACGAGAGTCGTTGAAGCAGACGAGACCAGCGAACAGGACCTTGCTGAAGAGGAAGAAGTGTTGCGAACTATCCGGGATGCGAAGGGGATAGATACAGTCGCTGAAGAGGAACCGCACTCGGCACCTGTCTTTCCATTTTTTATTGTAGTTAATACGGAAGCCGCGTTATTGTGCGCGCGAGTTATAGTAATATCTGATATGCAATAGCATTGTCCTTTTATTTAACTGCGTCGAATAAGATTTAGCATTAATTATCTACTGCCTAGGACAGAGTTAAGCAAAATGCGTAAATTCCCTGCACAGTGCGACATACTGACTCGTGCAGGCGAAATCATGATCCGGCGCCATGCAACCACGGGCTAATTAGTATGCTAAAGAGTCCTTTTGGATATTTATTAAAGATGATGTACCAGGATTGGAAAGTGGTGACGCTGAAGAAGACGAAGACGGCGCGTAATCCGCACTATTCACACTAGCGCAGTGGGCAAGGGGACCTCGAAGCAGGACAAGATCCTGGCCTACGCGGCCCGCACCGGCGAAAGTGTGGAGGCCGTCCAGAAGGGCACGATCTCTTCCATGATGATACCATCGTAGTGTCCGCGGGAAACAAAAGGACCAAGCAGATCCCCCATATGGCGGCACGGCTAGAGTCGGACGATATCATCGTGCCGCCGACCGTAGACGCGTCCACGTCGCAGACCATCATGCAGGCGAGACAGAAGAAGGGGTGGACGCAGGTTCAGCTTGCGAAGGTATCCAAATGGATGGGATGAACCTGGTAGCAAATCTGCGAGAAAGTGACCGTCGTCGAGAACTATGAGAACGGCTCAGCCATCGTTGAAAACCGCGTTCTCGCTGCGATGGAGAAGGCTCTTGGCTGCAAGCTCCCGCGTGCAGGGAAGGCGAAGAAGAAGACGAAGGTCATGAAGGGCATAATTGCCGACGAGGACTGGTAATGTGCACTCTCATCTTGCGAAAGAAAACAAATACGTGCATAAAGCAATTTTCGTGCTGAGGGAGAGGGCATGAGAAATACAACGGAGTGACGAATTCGAATAATAAAATTAAACTGTTGAATTCAGATCCGCGATGGAACCTGACGTAATCCCCCTAAAGTGCAAACGAATAAGGCGAGTAGATCGAGAGTGCTGTGCTTCTGAACAACAAGAAGGCAATGGAAATCCTGGCAGACTTTGATTCCGAGGCATCGCAGTATGGCGGCCAGCCCAGACAGTCGGGGGCGGAATCGCTTTCCACACTGAAGGACGCGATCGCCATCCTCGAGACCTCCAAGCACCGTGACTCCCCCGAGTACAAGCGGCTCCTCGCTCTCACTCTAAACAACACCGCCTGCTATTACAAAAGGTGAAATCTGGTCCTGACAATGAGTCATAGATTTGAAAAGCCGAACGTGGCACTGCAGTACCTGACAAGCGTGCTTTCAATCGAACAGGGACTGAGCCGCGAAGACATAAGCATCGCGCGCACTCACCTCAACATCTGCGCCATCGAGTCCACTCTCGGCAAGTCTGCCTCCTCCGCTAACCCATGCTCAGACACAAAACCGCGCTTGAACACGCCCAGAAGGCCCTCGCCATCGCCCGTGCCTGCAGCGATATTACGGGCCCGGATCACGCAAAGATCAACGTTGGCGCCACCATGGCCATCGCCTTCTACAATGTGGGCGCGGAACTGGAACACTTGAGGCTATACAGGGAGGCCTATGCGAGTTGCAGACAAGGACTGCAGATCTGTGGGAAACTGCTTGGAGCAGACCATACCCTCTGCATAAAGCTCGCAGAGTCCCTTGTTGAAATCGAGAAAAGCAAGCAGGTCAGCAATTTCCCATGATAGCCTAACGAATAGTTGCAGGAACAACACATAAACACGATTCGGCTACTGAGGACGCGACCAAGGATGAAAGGACTGCAGACAAACAACGCGAGGGTGAAGATGAGCAGGTCGCCATACAAGGTCTACCAGCATGAGGTCCTCGAGTCGCTGCGAAAGGAGAACGCGGGATGCAGCAATCCAAGGTCCAGACGGGCGGTCTCGGTACTTCGGCAGCAGCATGTCCAGAACAATGTTGACGAATCGTAGTGTCGGTGGCACGATCTGAAAAGTAGGAAGAGACATGTATCGCCGGATCGGATGATCAACAAGCTTACGAAGAAGCTCGTACTGCCGGAGATCAAGGTCCCTGCCGACAAGTACTACGACTACAAGTCGAGCCAGATCTCAAAGAAATCGCGCAGCACGATCGCCTACCGGGACCCTTCGCCGGAGCCAGAACAGGAGAACGCACGCATGGGAACCATCGTCTCGCCCTACGTATCCGAAGAGCCCCTCCACGACCCCGAGTGCGAAAAACAACGGCAGCGCCTTCGCGACCTGGTCCGACGCAACACCGGCCTTTCCGTCCACAGCGAAAACTACCGTTCTGGCGCCGCGGTTCCGCCGAGGAGGATGAAGCGGCTGAGTATTGCTTTGCCTTGTCGAGCGGATAGAGGGCGAAAATATTGCAATCATGGACAAACGCTCAGCGGGGTCTGTGGGCCGAGGACTGGACGAGCGGTCGCTTTCGCAAGGACTTGATGTCGGCTGCAGAAATACCAAGGAAGAAGATACGAGGAAGCATCCGGGAGAAGAGATCAAGCCCGATGTTCCGGTGGCGGCGGCGGCACCTTCTCCTCCTCCTCAGCAGCCCGAAAATGGTGGAAACGCAGAGAAGAAGAAAGATACACAAAGCAGGAAGGACTCTGAGACTGAGCTGGTGAACTACGCGGACAAGGCAGTGGGAAACATCAACGGGCACATCTCGACTCTGCAACAGAATCTCACCAGGTTCGAATCCAGCATCAAAGAGGTCAAGGAGTCGGAACTGCTCCAGCCGGAGGGGGCGCCCTCGATTCCTTCCGCCGGCGAGCTCTCCCAGGTGACCAGCAGCCAACAAACAGAAACCGCGCATCCCGAGCCTGCGCCTCATATTGAGCCCTCCTCCCCGGAAGAGCTTAAGAAATCTGCAGAATTCGTGGACATCCGGACCAAGCAGACGTACCAGCGAAGAGTTCAGGTGCGGGATTCACAAAAGATCGAGGAGGACGAGGCAGGGGCGCTGGCGGCCCGACAGCTGGCGGAGGAGGTGGTTTTCCGCGGGGTCCGGAAGATCATCCGCGCGATCCGCAACTTCGCCTTCCGCAGGAAAATCAACGAGCGCGTCGCGATGAAGAAGCGGGGCGCGGAACTTGTCCGGAAGATGCAGGAGAACACATGTGTCATTCCCAGGCCGGCGCCCTCTAAGAGTCAGAGCGCGACGACGGGCGCAAAGCCGGTGCCGAAGGTGGTGAAGGACAAGGAGGGCGGGTTCCAGAACAGGCTGAAGGAGACCGCGGGGAAGCTGCGGGTCAAGAAGCGATTTTGTCAGATGTACAACAGACAGGTTCTCGTCTGGGCCAGAGCGATGCTGGCGGACTGCAAGACCAAGCTAGGCAAAGGGAAGCAGATGCATCCCTCGATATAGAAACTAATAACTTATCTCATATTGTTTCTCCGCCCTTTCCGAATCCCGCACGCTTCCAGCAAATGAATCGCCTTGCTAGTGCAGAGTGCCACATAGACACAGCAATAGTGCACGGAGTGGATGGATGAGCAATGCGACTATGTGTGCAATCGAATATATGCAAAATGAGATAGAAAGCATGGAAGCTAGCTCAAGAGGACTCGAGAGAGTGATAGTTCGTGCATGTGATATGGGGCTAGGAGTTGCTTATTGCTTGGCTTCCTTGGTCTTGAGCGCAACAACCTTGACCTTCTTCAGTCTGTGAACGGTGGCCTTCACAGCCAGAGCCGGCGCAGTCCTATACGATGTCCATATTGCGCTTACGTCAGTTCCCACGCGCCGCCAGAGATCAGCTTCAGGCAGCTACGGCACTTCCAGATGCCGACAGCCTGGCGCTTGATGGAAGTCTATCGCCACGTTTAGAGATTCGACGTTACCTTGCCGCAGAACGGGCAGCCGTAGCGTGCGTGCTGGCCCTCCTCGAACTTCTTGACCATCTTCCTCAGAGAAGCACCGTATCTCGTTCCGAATTTGCCGCAGATTCCGACCTTTCTGGTTCTCTTGCCCATATTGCCTCCTTTGACTAATAATAATATTTACACTATTCACCGCAGCTATATCGCACGACCTATTCTTTTATTAAGATATGCTCCTCCACTATTGCTATGCACACTCCAGTGCTCACCCTTCATCTCCACCTTCGTCTCCTCCAACGCGCAGTTTATATCCTGAAATAGATGAAAACGAGCAATGAGAATAACAGAACGGCAACCATGATCATGGTCATGAAGGCCTTTTTCTGGTTGAGGAGCACCTTGTTCATGGACTCGAGCTGGCAGCGTTTGGCCCGCATCTCGCCGAGTACGACCGCCCCTATTGCGGTGTGCGGTATCCCGGGAATGTGCTCGGCGACAGATTTTCCGCTGCCGGTTACTATGTTGTCGACGACCCGAAGGAAACGTGGAACCTCCTCGGTCGTGTAGGGCACCAGCAAGGAGTTGGCCTGGTCCTGGTAGCACACTTTGATCTGCAGATGTGCCTCGCTGTTTATCTTCCCCTTGAACATCGTGCTCTTGTAGAAATCGTTGTAGTCGTATACTGTTAGCCGCGTCTTGTACTTCTCCCCACCCTCCGGTGTCAGCTCCACTTTCTGCTTAAAGTGGAACATCGTGTGCGAGTAGAAATAGTCGCAGAAGGGCACGCCCTTGGTTGTGCTCTTGCAGTGCATTATGACGTAGTTCGGCGACACATAATAGAACTTGTTTTCCTCTACGATGGTGCACCTGTCCGGGAAGAACGGGATCGGCAGCTTATTCAAGAATATATGAACGTAGGTGTCCTTGCCTTCGAGCATGAGCGGCATGTCCTTGCACCGCTGAAGGAACTTTTCGCGCTCCTCCTCTGGGGCGTGCAGGTACACTCCCATCGCATGTTTGTACGATGTGTACACGTCCGGGTGGTTCGTCTCCTGCAGCGGCACATAATTAATGCTTCCGCTGATTTCAGAGAATTTCTTGAATATCCTGTGCGAGGAGACCATCAAGGATGGGAAGATGACCTGAATGGGGGCGTCGTATTCCATCTGTGCATCAAGAGTGTAGTTGGAGTCATCCTTGAGATCGGGGTCAGCGTCCTTGACACGATTGAGTCGTTCGGCCCCGACCGCCTCGACCTCGCGGAGGAACTTTTCGGCAGAATTCAGCTCCCCTCCCTCGATGTTGTGTTCTAGAGGACGACTGTTCTTCAGCTCGGAGATGATGGACTTGAACTCTTCATCCTGGCCGCTGAAGACCTCCTTGAGACACTTCTCCAGCTGTTCAAACGCCCTGTCTCTGTAGACGAAGGAGGTGAAGAAGATCTCGTTGGTCTTGGTCTTGACAGAAATGGAGTTGTTGAATATTAGTGCGTTCTTCTTCTTCTCGATATGCACAACGTCTTCCAGCGGAATCACGATCTTGGTCTCGCCGCCGAAGAGCGTCGAGTTGTTGAACAGCGAGTGGAAGCACAGCTTGCTCTTGGTGAGATACATCCTCCCGTGCAGCAATATCTTCCACGACACCGCACATGTATAGCTCTCTATCAGCGGGTCGGCCACTCCGAACTTCTTGTATAGCCACGAGTCGCTGGGCTGTTTCTGCTCTTTCTCTTCCTTGTGGTCCTCCCCCGACACCTCTTCTGCAGATTTCTCGTTTTCTGTTGTCGGATTCACCGCGAACGGGTTGTTCGGGTCCGCGGCCATAGCCACGGTTAAAGGAATGTGAACGGGAGACTTAGTATAGGAGACACGAGGAGTGTTGGTGGTAGTTTTAGCAGCGGATTTGACTGGAGTCTTGGCCTCCTCAAGCGGGGGAGGAGCCTCCAGCATTGCAATGGGTGCGATTCGCGGCGACAGTCGTCTCGACACCTTGAACGGCATATCCTCCTTCCCCGCCGGTGTTGGCGACTTTGGCTCTTTGTCCGTCTCCGGCTTTAGGAATGCATCGGGCTTGCCCTTCTGTCGAATCGTTATGGGGGCGAGACTCTTAGTTGCCCTCTCGCTGATGCTTATCCTCTTCGGCGTCTCCTTCGAGTCCTCGTCGCTTTTCTGAAGATCGAAGAGGGAGAGGATCTCATTGGACGCCTCCTCGGTGTGGAGAGCCGCAACGGTCTTCCTGAGCCTTTCCGCGGCCGCATCGCACTGCTGCCAAAAGGTCATCCCGAACGCCACGAATCCGCCTATACAGTCGCATATTGCGGCCTGCTTTGTCATGTCTCCTTCCCGATATGCGATGACCTGTGTCCGAACCGTGGGCATCGACCTGAACGCGAAGCTGTGCAGCTTTTGCTTGAGCTTGTCGAGCTGAAGCTCCTTCTCGTAGAGCTGGACACTGAGCTTTACCTGGGCGTTGAGCTGCTTCTCAAGGGCCTTGTTTTCCGCCGCTCCAGCCTTGCCGATTTCCTGCCGGAGACCCTTGAGCTCAGTGTGGATCGCGCCGAGCTCCTCCTTTGCCATTTTGATGTCATCCGCGGAGGAGACGATTTCCCTGCACGTCTGTCCCAGCTCCGCTCTTGGCATCTTCTCGTCGGTTTCTAGGCTGCCAATCAGCTTCTTGAGTTTGGGGGAGACGATGGACGCAAGGTACACACAGAGTTTCTGGTGCAGATCCACTCTTTCGTTGATAGATCCGTATAGAATATTGGACAGCTCCTTGACGGTCTCGAGGAGCATCTTGGTGCCGCCGCGAGTCTTGGGAAGAGTAGAGGAGACACTCTCCAAGAACGCGCCGAGTGCTCTGGCATTCGCAGCCACAGTCTTGATGAAACTGTCCTCAGCCGCCTGGGTTTTCTCGAGCAGCAACTGCGCAGCCCGGGCGAAATCGCGTTCCTCCTTTCCCGCCTGCATCGCAGCCTCGCACAGCTCCCTCAGCAGCGACTCTGGCCCCGCCTCCGCAGATTTCGAGTTCTCCGCCTCCCGGCGCTTAGAAGTAGGACTGCTGTCGCTCCATATCCACTTCTCTCCTACCCGAGTTCAACCTAGCATATATACTCAGAGCTTTGTTCCGCTCGGTGAGCCTTTCCTGGAACGTCCTTGCCGATCTGGCCATTGACACGTTCTCAACCGATTTAGAGAGGGACTCCGCCTGACGACCGATCTCGTCGCGCTCTTTTCCGAGCCAGAGCTCCTCTGCCTCCAGGTCTTTTCCTCTGACCACGTCGCGGAGGGTCTGCAGCACCCTTTCGATCGTGTTCTGGAAGTACACCTCACATTCCAGGATGTCGTTGTTGTATAACGAGATACGACTGTTGGCCCGCACCCGATGCTCCTCAACCTTATGCTGCGCCTGCTCCTCCACTCGCTTCGCCTCCGCCAGTTTCTCCGTGTTCTTCTCCTGCTCTGATAGCGCGAACTTCAGCATCGGGTCTTCCGCCTCCTTCACGGCTGCGATTCTTAGACCGAGACTGAAGCGCTTGGCCCGCTCGTAGGTCTCGACGGCGCGCTTGTACGTTTTCACGTGTTCCGCAGCCTCGTTTTGCAGGGTGAGAGCCAGGCCGCCGATTTTCTTCTTTGCAGCATTGAGTTCGGCCAACGCTTTCTGGTACTCTTCATTTAGGAACGTGGTCTGGCTTCCCGCTCGCTCTGAGAACATTCGGCCGCCCGTTTCCAGCACCGCGATCAGCAGTTTGGTTGCACCGAACAGCGGCCCCGCGTCGTACTGAGGCGGGGAGCATGAGATGGACTTGCAGATCTGCGTGTATGCTTTTCCGAGGAGGGAGCGGGCGTCGAAGTCCTTGACTGCGAAGCCCACGAGCTTGTGCGACTTGTCCTCGAGCTCCTGCAGCACTTCCAGCATCCGTCTGTACTTCGTCTGGCATGTCACTAGGTCTGTCTCTGTCATCTTCTCCTCCTTCTTCTGCGCTTTGCGACTATTTTATTATTATTCCCATCCAAATTCCTGCATCACTTCGCTCCCGGATTTCATACCGGTTTCCCCTCATCGTGCATTGA
>QFZN01008575.1_pt1 | contig 10341 bp, 14 predicted proteins | sample 1740101 | NCBI WGS metagenome assembly QFZN01 (sample SAMN09210849, study PRJNA391713) | Ciliate metagenome, whole genome shotgun sequencing project. | isolation source: combination of 50 Heterometopus sp. ciliate cells from an enrichment culture... | host: Heterometopus sp. ...
CCCCAAAACCCCAGTGCGTGTGCGACTTGGCAAAGTGGGGGTGAACAGGAGAATTTCTGTTGTTGTTGTTGACGCAGTTGCTGCTATCGTTGCAATCTATTCTCTGCTGCGGCTATTATAAGAGCCTCCAAAGCAATAATAAAAATAGCGCAATCAGTCAAAAGCGTTATGAACATGCGGGTAAGGACAGCGACTCACACTAGAAGCGCGGAAGCCACGGGAAGACGCCTGAGGATTACATTGAGGAGGCGCGACGGATGCACGAGGCCCGAAAACTGCGGGAACGGGACAAGCACCAGGAGGAGCTCAACCGAATGGAGCACAACTTCTGTCCTTACGTCAACGGTCCCAACAAGTACATCCTCGCCAACCAGGAGCGCCATCAGCTGCGTGTAAAGAAACAGTTTAAGCTGCCGGAGCGTCAGCGGAAAGGGTGGGAACAGCTGCCCTCGGTGAACATGCCGCGGGTTCTCGCTGTCAACAAAGAGGACGTCCCGGTATTTCGTCCTTGACATCACCGCCGAATAGTTCGAGAGCAAGCATCTGCAGCGTTCCCACCAGCGCATCTCTGACCAAATCATGCCGGCCGTTGTCGGAAGAAAGAAGTGGAATCTCTCCCCCGTATTCCTTCGCTGGGTATCTGCGGTATAGAAGGCAAAAGAAGCCAGCAGGGCGGCGGTGCAGCTGCGGCCAGTCGTGAGTCTGAACAAGTCCCCCACGAACGAGTCTTCAGGAAAGCGGACCAACCGATTCTCGTCGCATCCTGTGGAGAAAGAGCAGAATAAGGAGGAATACAGCTCGGATTCTTTTGAGGAAGATGCGGAGGAGGACAGCAAGAAGCCACCTGTTCCTGCCGGTAGAGACAAGGAAGGAGAAGAGGGAATCGCGTATCACCCCGACCCAGAACCAAACCGGAGGTAGAGAGGCAATAATGAGCATGGACAAGGAGGACCGGGACCTGCTGCGCGAAAGTCTCAGTCACGGCCAGGCCATCGTTCCTCCGATGGGACCGGATCGGGCGCTGCACCACGACAACAGCACGCCCTCGGTCATGCGGGCCAAGCCCCGGCTCGTGGCGAACACCTTCTACACTAGAACCGAGGCCCAGCCCATCAATTCACCGATCGCAGTAAGCCTTGAATACAGCACATGTAGGCGCCGAAACAGCCCACGGAGATGAGGCCGAATTCGCAGGTGGCGCCGGTGTCGGCAAGGGAATGTGAGGCGGCTGTGGAGAAGAAGGAGAAGGAGAGAGAGGAGGCGAGGCCGAAACCGAAGCCCAAGACGCGGGCGAAGCGCAAGAACGAGACCGAGGAGATCATGGACAGCGTCTTCAGGAGGCTCCAGCGGCTCGACAGGCGGCAGCTTGACAAAATAATGAGGATTCTGGACAGGATCGAGGGCGGCGAACTGGAGGCGTCCACTGCCAGCAATAAGGGAGGAGCCGAGGACGCCAAGCAGTCTCCGGCCCAGAAAAGTCCGAGGCCCGGCGGCGCCAAAAAAGAACTAGTGTTCAGGGTGCTGTCGACTTGGGGACACCCGCACATGGTGGGGATCACGGAGATCGAGCTTTACGACAGCGCGGGGAACAGGATACTGGATGTCCCATGCCACGTTCGGAACACAGGACTGGCGTCAATGCAGCCCATCGCCCGACTGGGCAACGGCCAGGTCTTCACCAACGACGAGCGACACATGTGGACCGCCTACCTTCCCGTCCCTCCCGCAAAGTTCCTCGAACTCGTCTACTCCCTTCCCTGTGGCACAGAGGTTGGTGGGATTCTCATCTGGAACTACAACAAGAACGCACAGGATTCGGTCAAAGGAGTGATGGACGCTGAAATCATCATCAGCGAGAGCACAGTCTGGGCAGGACGAATCGCCCGCGGGAACGGACACTGCTCCTCGGACTACGCCACCGCGGTCGTGCTGTCCAAGAGCCCCGAGTACACATTCGCAAATCGGCCGCAGCCTGTGAAAGAGGAGCCTGCACATTCCCCGGCCGGACTCCCCGTAGTCGTCGGCGGAAGGCCCATATCCGTTCCCACACCCTCCTGGCTGCAGGACGAGCGGTTCCTCAGCCGGGGAAGACAGAAGATCTTGTACGAAACGCCGGGAAAGGCCGGCGGCAGCTCGAAGGAGAGGAAGAGTGTGGAACAAATAGGGGAGAAAAATGCGACTCCGAAGGCCTGCAAGAGCAACAATAGCGAGAGGAGGCCCAGAGCGGGCGACCATGACTCCAAGCGCCGAATTCACAATCGACTGAGGGAGAGCGGCAGCCGCGATCAGTCGATAGAACGGCACATGGACAACCTGATGTTCTTCGAGGCGTCCAAGCGCCAGCGCATGGGCCATCCTTTCCCTTCCTCAAAGCAAATTCCAGTCCGCCTCTCCAGCAAGCTGCCACCAAGTCCCAGACTCATATCCATCCCGAAGGAGAAGACACCGATAATGAAACCCACATTGGATCTTGTCATACCTGAACTCCCCTCGGGACGGATCCTAACTTTTGACATCCTCTCGACCTGGGGCGACCAGTTCTACGTGGGCCTCAGCGGCATCGAGGTCTTCACCTCTTCGGGCCGCCCCGTGGCGATCTGCGAAAAGCGACAGGTTTCCGCCGACCCTCCCGACATTAACATCCTCCCGGAGTACGGGTCGGATCCGCGCACCGCAGACAAGTTAGTCGACGGGGTCTACCTGACCCGCGATGATATGCACGTCTGGCTGGCTCCTTACACAATGGGGGCAAGACACTGCATCAGACTTGATATGGGCGCGGAGACCACGATAGCAATGATAAGAATCTGGAACTACAACAAGTCGAGGATACACTCGTACAGAGGAGTCCGCGACATGGTTATCAGTCTGGATGGGCTGGAGAAGCAGATATTTGCGGGCGAGATAAGGAAGGCGCCAGGAGAAGTGACGGACCCGAGACAATGCTGCGAGGTGATCATGTTCACGGGGGACGAAACGATAATGGAGAAGATTGCGGGGAACGACTGGGTGGCGGCTGGTCTCGAGGACTCTGACCCCGAGTCTCAGCCCCTTCCCGCGCTGAAGGATGAGAACTCCTCCGCCCGTCCAATGACCGTCTCACACCAACTCGCTCTCAACGACATCCTCCAGCCTTCCGCAATCGCTCCTCCCTCTGTCCAGGAAGCAGAACGTCCCCACACTGCCGCCGTGGTCTCGCGTCAGGACCTCGTACTTCTGATTTCTCACTGTCGCTAGCCGTTCGGAAGCATCGTGCGTCTGGCCATTGCGGAAACCTGGGGCGACCGCTTCTACGTGGGCCTTACGGGGGTTGAATTCTTCGGTACCGGCTGGATGTGTGAGTATGTAGACGAGAAACGGGAGAGGATCCACGTGGGGGAGAAGGAGATATCTGCGGTGCCCGCGGACCTCAGCGTGATCCCAGGATACAGCGGAGACTACCGCACTGTGGACAAACTCGTTGACGGGACCAACGTGACGACCGACGACCGGCATATGTGGCTAGTCCCGTTCACCCCCGGAAAGAGCCACGTGGTGGTGACCATAGCGCTGTCCAAGCCGCGCTTCCTTTCCGAGCTCAGGTTTTATAACTACAACAAGTCCCTCGAGGACACCTATCGTGGTGCAAAAATAATCAGACTCAGCCTCGACGGCAAGCCGATTCTTCCCCTTGGCGGGTCGCTGGTGATGCCCAAGGCCCCCGGCACCGCCTGCTTCGACTTCGGATTCTCGGTCAGATTCCCCTTCCAAGACCCCTGGGACGCGGCTGCACTCGCCCAATACGCAAACCGCCTCAAGATCGTCCCTAATCAGCTGTGCTGCTCCCAGTGCTACGAGCCTCCATGTATTCCCATGGGCTACACCTTCGAGTTTGTACTTTACTCAACCTACGGCGACCCGAGCTACATCGGGCTGAACGGACTAGAGATTTTCGACATCTCCGGAACGTCGTTGCTCCATCCCTTGAAGAAAGGCACGACGGTGACAGCAGTCCCCAATTCAGTAACTGCACTGGCAGGAATGGAGGGCGACGTCCGGACCGCGGACAAGCTTGTGGACGGGAAGAACGACACCGCAGACGACCGGCACATGTGGCTTGCCCCCTTCCTCGACACTCGGCTATTCGTGGGCAACGGAAGGGAGGCCTCGCAGGTCCCGAATAAGATAGTGGTCTCGTTTATGCAGGCGGTCGCAGTTTCGGCGGTGCGACTCTGGAACTACGCAAAGACGCCGGCACGAGGAGTCAAAGACTTCGCCGTGTTCTGCGACGGCGGGATCGCATTTCGCGTACTGAGCCTTCGCTAAAGCTGTAGGGCACAATGCGGAAGAGCGAAGAGGGGAAGGCTGCGGCCACTGTGATTGCGTTCACTGATGACACCAAGATAATTCCTAAGGAACTGAGGGAGGAGGTGGTGGGATATCCGCGGAGGGACCAGAATGTGGTGCTAATAGACGAGAAGTCTGTAGTTAGCCCTGAAGGAAAGAGGACGCTTGCGACCTCAAATGGACAGGCCCGATGTGAAAGGCCTTTAACTAGTGCTATTGGGATATAACAACAAAACAGACGCCACAGATCGGCTGCGATAAGAGTGCGGAGAAGTGAGACTGCGAGAAGTTTGCAACGCAACAAACGCGGATAATATTATATCAACAACCGAGATCCTCGTCTGCAAGATCGGCAGCAATTTATTCCGCGAGGACGCAGGTATCCAAATGAGCAATATAAAGATCGCCAAGAAGTTTATCACAGTCCACGTGACTCCCTTCCCCAGTCCTGGTCTCACGCCCAACGACGTTGTCATCCTATCCGCAAAGCGCACACCCATCGGCCGACACATGGGCGCGCTGTCCTCGCTTTCGGCGCCCGTGCTCGCCTCCGTAGCCCTCGCCGGGACCCTCGCCTCGTCCAAGCTTCCTATCCGAAGCGTATCGTGGTTTCTCCATCCTCGGACCATAGGTGGAACACGTGATTCTCGGCTCAGCCGTGCCCGCGGCGACTCGCCAGAACCCCGCCCGTCAGGCCGCCCTCCTTGCCAGTTTGTGCTATTTTATGCAATATGAGTAGAGATCCCCGAAGGAGTTCCGTGCAGTCTGGTATCCCGCAGCTTCGGCTCCGGCATGCTCAGTCTGATATTGGCCGCACAGAGCATCAGAACAGGATACCGCAGCGTGGTGCTGTGCGGAGGATACGAGTCGACCTCACGGATTCCTCACGCGAAGTTCCCTCGCCTTCCCCATCCAAAGGGCCAGTCTGAGCCCGCACCAATGGACCTGCTGCAGTCAGACGGACTGAGCGACCCCAAGTCTGGAAAGCACATGGGGGAATTGGCAGAGCGGACCGGAAAACGCTTTGGGATCACAAAGCGGGATGCTGACGAAGCTGCTATCCACTCATACGAGAGAGCTCAAGCCGCAGGCAGGCTCAGAAGGTTCGCACGGGAGATCGTAGGGGTCCCGCTGCCCGGGAAGACTACCATTGTGGGGGTGGATGAGCAGCCCGGGGTCAGAGAGGTCATGTGGAAGATCAGAAATAAGCGGCCGAGGTTCGACAAGCTGCAGGGGATAGTGTCGGACGAGAACTCGCTCAAGCTGGGGGACGGGGCCCAGGGGATTCTGCTGGCCTCGGATGAGTATGCGGACGAGAACCACATAACGCCGCTGGCTGTGATACTGGCGATGGAAGAGACGACGCTGCCGCCCGAAGACTTCCTTCTTGCGGGGATAGAGGCCGCGAAAAAGTGCGCCAAGAAGGTCGGCATCGGGCTCAAGGACATCGATTATTTCGAACTTGACGAGCAATTCAGCATCATCCCACTTCTTGCACAGAAGCTGGCAGGCATCAGTCTAGAAAAGATTAACGTCAACGGAGGGAGCCTGGCGCTGGGAAATCCGCTGGGGTAGGCTCCTTGCGATCAGGCTGAGTAGGATGACGGGGGCAAGACTGGTGGGCTCGCTGCTGAATGTGCTAGAAGCTCACGGGGGACATGTCGGGCTGGCGGCGACCTCCAATCCTGGAGGCGAGGGCATCGCGGTCATAATAAAGCGCATTGTATAATTCTCTTACAGTCGTATAAGCGGATATGGTATCACTGCTGCGAGGAAATTCGCGGACTATATGATGGCGAGTAGGGCGGATGATTATTATTATCATATCCAGTACTAAAAGGGAATGGAGGGGACCAAGAACATTCTGGTTACCGATATCGGCGGGACGAACGCACGCATGATTCTGAAGCGCGTTTTCTTCGTATTCTCCCATAGATTTTATACAAGGTAGGACACGAAAACGTCGCACGTGACGAAGATAGAGACGCTGAAGCAGGAGACCAAGAACAGCACAGCCTTCCCGTCCCTAGAGGCTGTGGCCGAGGACTTCCTCTCTCACACCTCCAAGGACCAGCATCCTGATGTCTTCGTCTGCGCAATCGCCGGCGCCGCATACGAGGACGAGATCCACGTCGAAAATCTCCCTCAGTGGCCCATAATCCATATTAGCCACGTGAAGAGTGTGCTGGGGATTCCTGAGGCCAGGTTTATCAACGACCTGGTGGCTGCGGCATAGTATCTTTCGATCCACACCATGACATAGTGGCGTGCTGAACTCGAAGAAGGAGGAAATGTACCAGCTGTACATGGGACCTGAGGCAGAGAAGCCGCAGCTGGTGGAGGATGCCACAAGGGCGGTCATGGGGCTGGGAACCGGCCTGGGCGAGAGCGTCCTGGTAAAGGAGAAATCTGGGGACAAACGGTGGATGGCGATGCACACCGAGGGCGGCTACTGCGACTTCCCGCCCCACAATCCGCTCGAGTTCGAGCTCCTTCAGTTCCTCCAGTATTCCGGGCCGCGCCTACTCTCACTAGGAAAAAGTACAAATCGACATGCATCCCCATCGAAAGGGCGCTCAGTGGTCCTGCTCTCTCCGCGATATACGAGTTCCTTTCAGAGAAGAGGAAGGGAAAGATGGCCAAGATGGAGCCGGAAGAGGTGGTGAAGAGGGGGCTGAGCAAAGAGGACGAGATAGCCGCAGAGACGCTGGCAATATTCGCGAACATTTACGGCGCGGAGGCCGGAAATCTGGGCACTCGCACGCTGGCTTACGGTGGCATCTATCTGGTGGGCTCGGTGACGAACAGCCTTAAGGAATACCTGAACAAGTGCGAGACCTTCTTCGTATCGACCGTGATCTCAACCGCGAGTAGAACAACTTCTTCTACAAGGAGAAGATGACTCAGTACATGAAGAAAATGCCGGTGTTCGTGGCAGGAAAGGACGTGGGCGTGAAGGGCGTAGAACTGTTCGCCGTCGAGGAGGTTCTCCATCTCAGCCAATAATCGGCGTCTCATTCTCACGCTTGCCCACCGTATTTCGCATACGCACGATCTGTCACATTCGATTTGATTTGCGCTATTAGTTAGCCAAGTTATCGAAGCAGTCCTTCATCGTATCTACGTTGAGCTCTTCAAGTCGCTCCCCCGGAATGTCACAGTTTGCATCCATGTCATGGTCGATCGCCAACTCTTTCTCCGGGTCCCCTGCCGCATCCTGCCTTTCCCCGGCCATCTCACGAGTCTCGATCTGGAATCCGCCCAGAAGGGACTCGCGAACAGGCTCGTTGCTCACAGGCGAAAGGGCCTTGCGCGAGTCCACTGGGCTATGTGGCATTGACGTGCTGCCGCGCTCTGATTGGCACCGCGACGGGGTTACGCGGGCGATGTGCTTCTTCACGTATCTGTAGTCCACGCCGGTCTCAGTTCCCTCCTTTGCCTGAGCCAACATGCTCTTGTAGTAATTCTGCGGGGTGCCCCGACTGGTTTCGGCCACAGAGCCAGGCCTGCGGGACTCGATGGTCTGTCTTTCTTCGATGCCCTCAGCTCCCGCATATCGCAGCGCGTAGACCACGCCCTTGGCTTCAGTCCGACTCTCGGCTGCCCCGCGGCTCCTGCTCCGCTTTTTCGCCGGAGTGGCGCTGATCGGTCCTGCGACCAGCAGCTGCTTATACTGCTCGTCTATCCGCGCGATGTCCGACTGCAGGTCCGCGAACCTTCCCTCGGGTGGGAGCGGCTTTGTAGCCGTCTCCTTGCTGACGACTGCTGGCATCTTATTGGTAGCTTTGGCAGACCGGAATGCACACTCGTCGAGCAAGGAGTCGATTCGTTTTGCCAAGGCCTGAGACATCTTGCTGACCGCACAGCGCACCTCGGTGCGGAGGTTCTGTTCGGTGCGGGCCATGCGCTCGGGGAGCAGTTTGGCCAGGATCGCACGATTTTCCGCGGCCAGGTTCTGCGTCGCGGCGTTCATTTGCGAGGATAGGAACTTGGTCAGTTCCTTCCACAGGTACTCGTACGTTTCCCGTTCCTCCTTGCTCAATGCGAGTGCAAAGGTCTGCGAGCCTGAGAGGTCCTTTGAGTCCGCCAGCATGGAATCGATCGAGTGGGTCAGCCTGCTTACTTTGACCATGTCCTTGTACGGATTCTTCCCGCCCTCCTTGTTCTCCGGCAGGTTTTCCTCCGCAGCCGCCACAGTCTTTGCTCTCGTCGGAAAGCAGGGCCGAATGTCTCCGAAACCCTTCTTCTGCATTGGAAGAGTGGCGCCGATTTCGCGGAACCTGGACTCTATCCTGTGGTTGAGCTGCTCCTTGACCCGTTCCGTGAGCACGCCCATCTCTTCTCCAGCCACCCCACGAAGCAGCGTCTCGCCCTTTCCCATCTCTTCTTCCAAAATCTGTTCGAGCTGCTCGCTCGAGCCCTTCGAGAGACGTTTTGCCAGTACGGCGATCTTCTCCATGAACTTTGCGCGATAATATCCCAGCACCTTTTCCCGTTTGTCCCCGTCCGGACTTGGGCTTCTGCTCTCACTGTGCTGTCTCCTCACCCTCCCAGATCCCTGGGCTCTCGTGGCCTCAGCCCGCGACTGTGCTCGCCGAGTAGTTCGCGCGCCGGACTTTTCTTTTTCCTTCGACCTCGGGACGACAAGCTGCTGGGTGACGCTCTGTGCTTCTAAGAGGTAGGCCACGGCCTGGCTGCTGGCCCGGTCGATTGCCTTCTTCCCGTACTTGTCCGTAAGGTCAAGATCGGGCCGGCGGGAGAGCAGCAGCTTTAGGATTGTTTCGTTGCCCTGCTGGGCGGCCACCATGAGCGGGCTCCATCCGCGCTACGACTGTTGAGAACGCTGAGAGATTACTAGGTCCTGACGGTTGACGTTGGCGCCGGCGTGGAGCAGCAGCGAGATGCCCTCCTTGAAGCCCTTGGCGCAGGCGATGTACAGCGGGGTCTGTCCGGACTATAAGCGCTTTCTCTCTGGCTGGCTGATTACATTGTTTGCGGCGTTGGCGTCGATGTCCTGCTTCAGCAAAAAGGAGAGCACCTTGGCCTGTCCGAACTTAGAGGCCAGACAGAGGAGAGAGTTGCCGGAGACGTCGCGGACGGCCAGCAGCCCCGGGTCCCTGTCCACAAGTTCCCTGATCATGGGCATTTTGCCCTCCTGGCAACTGAGGATCAGCCGCTTCACGGCCGGGGTCGCGCCTGCGGATTTCTTCGTGATTTGTTGCGCCATTTCGGATTGTTTATCTCGGGGGAAGAAGAATTAAATTATGAATAAGGGTCGGCGGTTCGATCGATTATCGGCGATGGAATTCGTCGGTGTATATTCGGTTCGCACAGCTAATTTAGTTTATTATCATATTAGCTGATAAGAATAAGCTTGTAAATGGGTATGTTCTCGTCTGACTACATTTACGCCTCGGAACGAGAAGAGAACTGCTGGCAGCGGCCGACGCCTGTCTACCTCGTTCACATACTGCTGCTTTTGGTACCGAGAAACGTGGAGAACTCGTAGGGCGCGTTCCTGGTTCCGCTGCTGCGCATGATTTGCACGTCGCAGCACCTGTCGCCCGAATTCGTGACCCGCAGCTGCGTCTTCCTCAGCTTCATCTATGTCAGTGCTCTGATCGAAGCCGTCTTTCTCGCCCTCACCCACCTGGTGTGCCATTCAAAGGACAACCGGGCCAACAGCCTCTTCGGCCTGCTGTTCATCTTCTCGCCGCTGCTCACGGTGCTGGCTTGCGCGACCGGCATAGTGACTGAATGGACCAGCTCTGGCCTCTCCTCTGAGGCGGAGGTGCGCAAGATCCTGACTGTCTCCTACACATTCAGTCTCCTGGCATCGGTGGTCCAATTCGTGATAGTGTGCAACTTCGCGGGGACCACGCGGCCGGGCGACTCCGCGTACACCGGGCTAGTGAATAGATATCTCTGCTAGTTCCCCCGCTCTTCGCCGAGTCGTAACTTCTAGGTGAATGCTGACGTAGCTGCTCTGGGGTTTTGGGGTGTTGGGGTTTTGGG
>QFZN01008585.1_pt1 | contig 10340 bp, 10 predicted proteins | sample 1740101 | NCBI WGS metagenome assembly QFZN01 (sample SAMN09210849, study PRJNA391713) | Ciliate metagenome, whole genome shotgun sequencing project. | isolation source: combination of 50 Heterometopus sp. ciliate cells from an enrichment culture... | host: Heterometopus sp. ...
ACAACACTGTCCACTCTGGAATCGTGCGAACGAGCTGTGTCATTGTAGTATGATGTACACGTGAATAGATTAGCTCTTGAAGATGCGAATGACATCCTCGATGCCTTTGCGACACATGGGACACTCCGTGCACTTCTTGGCGCAGCGGTAGCAGGTGAAGTTGTGCCCGCACGGGATAAACACGCCGTTCGCCTCGTTCGAGTAGCATATCTTGCACAGCGAGCCCTCGGTCCCGCCCGCCGTCTTCTCGACCTCTGGCACGTGAGTCTCCGCCGGCTCAGAGCTGCCCTTCTGCGATTCCACAATGAACACGCTGCTGCCGATCTTTATGATGTCGCCGGACACGATTTCGCGCGGGAGACTCTTCTGGCCCTCAGGACTCAGCCGCACCCAGGTCCTAATATTGAGGTCACAACGGGGGACGGACTTGTTTGTGGACCCCAGATCGGATAGCAGGAAGCGGCCGGCCTGGAACCCCACCCGGGCATGTCGGTTGCTCATCTGCGAGTCCTCGGGGATTGAGAAACTGCAGGTCGGGTCGCGGCCCATGTCCACGCCCTCGCGGCCGAATTCCACTCGGCTCATCCTTCCCGGGCCCTCGAACACGTGTAGAACGCAGTGTGGCTCGGCCTGCGAGTCCTGCTCCAGCTCTAAAACCTGAAACTCGCTGACTCCCAGCTGGAACATGAGGTCTACTCAATAGTGCGATATGCATCTTACTCTGCTGAAGAGGCAGTCGCCCTTTGACCATGAGGAAGGTGCCTGTGGTGCTACCAACGTCCTCGAGGTAGAACTTCCCTCCCATCTTGCTGATCTGGCAGTGCTTCCTGCTGACAAAGCTCTCCGAGATCACGACACTGTTCGAGCCCGAGTGCCTTCCTATTGAGAGACCCTCGTCCCCCAGAACGAAGACGCTGTCCAGCAGCAGCCCCTCGACCGCCTTCAGTGTCAGCCTGGCCCCGCCCTCTCCAGCCTTATTTTCTTCGCGTATCGTCATGTTACTCGCGGGGACCGATTTCTTCTTCCCGCTGTCCTCCCCAGCCTGCGGCTCCGGCCCGGCGTTCTCGCTGCGCAATTCAGCTAGAACGGAACAGCCGTCCTTGAGCTGGACGATGCACTCGAGGATCTTGACGCGGTGCAGACGGATGTCGATGCCCAGGTCCTTCTCCAGGTCTTCGTCCTTGATGTCGTAAAGCATGGTGCCGTCGACCGCGAGGGTTTCTGCCGGGGAAAAAGTTACAGGCGCCGCTTACCGAAGCGTTGCGAGTATCGTCCCATGTTAATTGACAGGAGCCACTTGAGGACGTCCTTGACCTCCCAGACCTTGAGGTCGGCGTTGGCCCGAGTCTGGTTCATGTCGGTTATATAAATGCTATTTAAAATTTAAATTGGCGACGCCTGTGACCTCTCCTGTCGTTGTTTCCTTAGCGCGTTTGTCCGTTTGTTTTGTCCACTCCGGATCGGGACAATATCTCATCGGGGGAAGGCAAATACGCGCAAAACATCGAATTAACATATAGATTTTTGGGATGAGCTATAAACCAAATATGCGGGATACATCCATCAATCACCTATACAGCGAGCAGATCAAACAGACATTCGAGAGACTGGAACGACGCGACTTCTTCGACAGCAAGATCGTCTTCGAAGTTTATTATTACGTGTTCACGCTCGCGCACCTGCTGCTGCAGAACATCAACATCTACAAAACCGTACTTCCTCCTACTCAGCAAATCGCACTAGGAATTTCACGAACACAACTTCGCGCTGCTCTTTTTCTCCGCCATCTTCCTCTCCAAGCGGCTCTGCTTCACTGTCTGGACCACCCTGCGGACTCGCCATCCCGTTGGTCGGAACCGGAAACAAACGCTCATGCTTACGGCCTTCATCATGCTGTCCTCGGACTTCGCGTATTGCGGAATCAAGCTCTTTTACCACTACTCCGTCGGCTCCACCTTTTGTCTGTTCTATCCGTACAAATCGATCCCGAATTCGGTAGAGCGATACTGCACTTCTGCGTCTTCGGGTGGTTCAGCGCGCATCGCTACTCGTCGCCGATCAACGAGCTGGTGCATCTGATCAAAAGTAAACGCGATTTCCAAGCAAAAACTGTAGGTGTGGTGTTCCACAGCTTCGAGGTGGCGTACTTCGTGGGCTTCCTCCCTGTGAAGTTCATCGTGCAGGAGGAGATCCAATTCGACCCCTACTGCACGCTCTCCCTCACCCTCTTCTTCTGGGTCAACTCCAGCATCTTCCTCATCTCCCACTTCATGTTTTTCAAGAGCGGCGAACTCCACCACCAGGCCTTGCAATACGGAAGCTGGAAGAAGCTGACTCTCGCTGACCTGGAGAAACAGTACGGCCCGCACCCGGGGATGCAGAAGAGCTTCGTGCCCACTCAGTTCCAGCAGGGAACCAAGTACAAGAAGCGGAGCGTGGTCGAGTACGCCGGAATCTACTACGAGTCGCTCGAGTCCAACAACATCTGCAAGCCTGGCGAGCTCCTTCCCACTCTGCTCTATGTAATGTTTCACCCATCTACGAGGGGGATAGGCATTTTTCAAGTCGCCGCACAAGACGATGGTCTGGCTGCAGCTGACCCTCTGCTTCTCGGTCCTCACTGAGATCATCATGATGTTTTACATGAGCCAGTACACGGTGATAGGACTGTCGGCGCTGATGAGCGGGCCGATATTCCTGACGGTGACCAACATCGCCCGCAGGCTTAGATTGCAATAACAACGGCGTGCTTTGCTATTCATATAATCACTGTTCCTCGGTGCGCGATCACGCGGAATGTATGTTAGAATCGTATAGCTACCGGGAAATAATAATGCTGGTATAACAAATTAATATTCAGAACGACGTATGCCGGATACAGCGCACAGAAAATTATCGTCGCATAACCAACTGCGACACCGGTGGAACTAAATTATACTCTATATACGCATTATCCCACAGCTTCGTCCTGCCCAATGCACACTGTTACTCCGTCATTCACGAGAGCAGAATCTCTCGAAACTCCGCGAAACTGATCTTCCCGTCCTTGTTGAGGTCCACCTCTTCCAGTATCTGCTTAATCACTTCGTCGGAGTACATCTTTGTGCCGCGCTTGAAGGCCTGGATCAGGTCCAGGGTGGTGATGAATCCGTCCTTCTGCACATCAAAATGGTCAAAGGTCAGCTTCGCCATCTCTTCGGTGCACACATGTGCCTTGTCCATGGAGGCCGCGACAAAATCGGAGATGGAGAATCCGTCCTGGTCGAGATCAAGCGTCTTTAGCAGTGTGTCGGCCTCGGCTTCGTTCATCTCAACGTGGTTCTCTTTGGCCGACTGAATCAGGTCTGGCGCCGTTATGTACCCATCTTCGTTCTGGTCGAGGGCACGGAAGTTGCTGGTGTAGTACTTCACCAGCAGCGGGTGCAGGAACTTCGCCACGATTTCCAGCACCTCCTGCTTAAACCTGCTCGCCGGTTTCCTGAAGTTTCTCAGTCGCTTGAACAGCTTAACATCAAGCTGACTGGAGGGCGCGGAGTCGAAGAGCCTGAACCAGGGGTGTTCCAGACATTGCTTCGAGGATAATCTGGCCTGCGGGTTCTTCTCTAGCATGTGGGTTATGAGGTCCTTCGCCTCCACCGAGATCCCGCGCCAGCTCTTCTCTGGGAAGCACAGCGGGACGCGGGTGACCTTGCCTATGACCTCAGAGGAAGTTTGGCCAGGGAACGGCGGCTTCCCCGAGAGCATGATATAGAAGATGACACCCAGACTCCAGACGTCGCACGCGTTCGTGTACACTCCCTTAAGAACCTCCGGGGCGACGTAGTAGGCGGTGCCCACGGCGTCACTCATTTGTCCCTCCTTCAGTTGTCTGGTGGCCAGACCGAAGTCGATGATCTTGATCTCTGCATCCGGGTCGGGACTGCTGAAGATGAAGTTCTCAGGCTTGAGGTCACGATGGCAGATGCCCAGCTTGTGGAGGTAGGAGAGTGCGGAGAGGATTTTCCCCATGATGTTCGCCGCCTCAGACTCGCTGAACTTTCCTTGCTTGATTATCCTGTCGAAGAGCTCGCCCCCGGAGCACAGCTCAGTCACGATGTGCAAATATTTCCCGTCGTTGTAGCTCTCGTAGTATTTAATGATGTTTGGATGGTCGACCTCGGTGAGGATATCGAGTTCGTTCTCTATAAGTTTCAGCTGTGGGATAACGGACTGAATGCTGATCGACTTGACCGCAAATTTCCTCTGGGGGTCCTTGTTGAGGTGCACCTGGTTGACCACCCCAAAGTGGCCGAAGCCCATTCGTTTCTCGAACGTGTATACCTTGAGTATGTCCTCGTTGGTGATGGACTTGAGTATTTTACACCACTTGGGGAAGATGCAGCGGCCAGAGTCGACCTTGACCTCCTCGTCGATGCTGGGCGGCGTCATGCGTTTCAGCAGTGTGGAGTACGTTTTCGTACAGGTGGTTGATGTGCAACAGGGTATGCTTGTCCCCATCTCTTCGCGGTATCTGAAAATTAGTCGCGAAATAAATTATTGTATTGAACTCCATTGTCCGCGCTTATCTGCTGGAGAGAAGCTTCGAGATTTGGTATTATTAAGAATAAACTAACTGCTATTTTGAAAGTTATAATAACAATTACTCCGCTGCACGATCTTGCTCGCTATACATCTTCCTTTAAAAGGTTAAATAAACAAATAATTGAGCCTCCGCTATTTGGTGTTGCGCTACTCTAAGCAAACATCACTCATCCGCAACAAGGAATGTGCCGCACTTTCCTTCCTCGAGTGCTGGCCACACTATTCGTCATCGCGCAATTTCCGCTCAAGCGGCAACCGAGCAGGTATAATTAAATAGATCAATAATAAAATCGGACAGCGATGATAAACCCGCTGTTAGCGCAGAACGACTGGCTGTTTGACCAGCTGTGCCAGCGCGACCCCGTCAACAACCGCAGCTGTCCTGGCATCCTCCTCTCCGACACCATCCTCTACAAGTGCTTTCCCGTCCGCGCGATCCCCCTGTAGATACGCCCAGCCATACTACTGGTATTACACATCAAACGACGGCGAGCTTTACCGGAAGGAAAAGGAAAAGATCAATAACTTGACCGTCTACGAAGATTTCAAGTCTTCAAAGGAGGAGAACGAGGTGGTGGCCAGCTTCCTCGCGTTCGAGAACAGCCCCGGCGACCTCACGGGCGCCAAGTCCACGCAGAAGCCCATCACGGTCGTTACAGAGCACCTCTGCCAGGAGTCCTTCCGTACTCCTTCTGTGGCACCTCATACGTAGGGTATTTCATGCTGGAAAAGGACAAACCCACGAACGGCCTGCTCACGAAGTTCGTTGAGCCTCGGAACAAGCGAAACTGTAGTTTTGGTAATCTGAAGCGAAATAGGCGTTATCCAGGTGACATGGTCCACGCAGTTTTGCCTGCTGCAGCGGCGGACAAACATCCACGCAATCGACAACCAGAAGGTAGGTCTGTACGAGCGTGTGGTCACCTTCGAGGGTCCTGAGCATCACAGCACTCTTGGTACCGATATTTCTTCGCCCCTGGATAGACAGTGTCACCTCTCCCACTCTGGCCAGCGACATTCAGCGCATCTGCGGCAACATCGCCAATCATATCAAGACCGTCAACGGGGGAAAGATTCGGGTTTCAAAAATGATCCTGCACTTCAAGATCGACCCGTTCGAGAGGCTGTGGCTTCTCTACACCACAAATATAAAGATCGTGGACAAGACGGTATCGAGAAGTATCGAAAACTATAGAATGACACGAGGAACCGGATCGAGGCAATACCGGAGCCGATCCTCACGATTCCGCCGAAGCGACGTCTGGTGCTTGGCGGCCAGAAGGACCCCAACGCCGAGAAGAAGATGATTCTTGAAGAAATGGCGCGGAGCAACGCGATGTGCATAAACTGCGGAGAGTTCGTTCCAATCAGCATCCTTCACGATCTGTCCTACTACAACGTGATTGCGAACTTCAAGCAGAAGCGCATCGAGGAGGGGATTAGGAAGAACACGATACCGCCGATCATCCAGAAGGTTTACCCAGATCTGCAGTTCGAGAAGTACAAGACGCTGAAGGCGGATCTCAACTGGCTGCAAGAACGGGTCCGAGTGTGCGAGGACTGCTATCTTGACATAACCGCAGCCTTGCTGGAAGCGCCCGCCCGACTGAAGGCCAAGCATGATGGCGCAAAAATCAAGGCGTCTGTCAAGCCCAAGTCCTTCCCCAACGCCGACGTTCTCCTCGAAAGGGAGCGGCCGGAAAAGTATATATCGAAGGAGCTCATTGGGTCGTATCGGGAGCTGCACAAGATGTTCAGCGAGGAGAAGCAGCACCGAAATGAAGACACCAGTATGCGGCGACTATCGCATAATGTCCGATGTAGAGGCAAGTGTGATGTTCGCCTCGCTCGCACACCACCACGGGACAAACGACACGCGGGGCCGGCAGATTTCCTCGCCCCCTGGAAAGTCTCCGAGCAACTACCTATCCGGCGCCTCGGCCCTTCACAAGTACGCTAATTTCCCGGCGGCCCCGCCTCTCCCTGTGACTCTGAGGGCCAATAGCGAGTTCTCCACCCCCAGGACTGTGGTCCGTCCTCGCAAACTCACTTCCCGCAATGGACAACGAGAACACAACACGGTCGGCGGGAGGGAAAACGCGCCCTTCCGCAAATCGTCCAGCGTGGTTGGTCGGGAGATCCTGGTGAGAGGGGAAAAGGCACACTCGCGGTTTGCGGTCGCACACGAGATCAGCACATTCAATCGGGAGGAATCACTCCCCCAGCCGACGCTTGTCCATGGGACTAGTGCCATTGCCGGGCCAGAAGTGGAAAGGAACGGCGGAGATGTAGTGAAGGAAGAAACTACCGAGGAACGGAAGAAGACCGATGAGAACGACGGCAGTTGCAGCGTTATCCCGCCGGTCGAACACAGAGTAGCCACTCCCAGCCAGGCTGAGCAGGGCATGGTCAGGATAGATGACTTCCAGATTAACTTGCCTTCGTCGTCCGCACAGAACGAATTGCTCCCTGTGGGAAAGGCGGCCGCAGAGTGGGAGGAGAGTCGGGCGGTCTCTAAGCTTTGCACTGCCAACGGTCCCAGCGAGGAAGAAAGCGACGCGGGGGCGAGAACAGGGGCGGAGGCCAGTCTATCGGGGGAGCCTGTGCCGAGGAAACGGGAGACGAGGAGCCGGCCGGCTGGAAATCGGGGGAGTGGAAAGAATGTGCTGCGCAGTGCCATCGGCTCCACGAGGGCCAGGGTGCTGAGTGTCAAGAGCATCATTGACAGTTACAGGCCGGAGAGGCAGCAGAGATACAGGAGGACGGACATGCTCACAGACATGAGGAGTGTGAGAGGACTCGAGAGACAGATCTTGCTCCCACGGATCGGCAAAAGACTGAAGCAGGGTCGATCGAGCTACTCCGATATGGGCCTCCCCGCGACCCCGAAGCCCGCAGATATCCTCGGGATCATCGGCATGATAAAGCGCGACATCTCTTCCTCTGCCTCAACAGTCGTCTCGCGTCCTTTATAATCCCAATTCAGTTCTCTGTCCCTCACATCTTGTCCGGAAGCGTTTGATACTTCGAGGAAAATGAAAACGTGCGTTATTAGTGGTGGACATTGCTAAAATGTATGCTACGCTGCCTTCTTCTTGGGACTACAATTTCCGGACCGGAAGCTGGAGAAGGACGTCTCGGCGTGGATCGCGTGCTTCCCGCAGCCGGACTTCTTTGTCCCGGTCTTGCCATGTGTGCAGGTACAGTGTCTGCCCGACCCTTCCTCCGTCACCTCCATCCTCGCCCTGCGCAATTCTTCCAGTTTTGCCTTCTGTGTGAGCATCTTGTGCTCTCTATTATCGTTATGCCGCTGACAAGGATACAGTTCGGCCCGCTCATCCTCTAGACGCTTTCTCAGAGACTCGATCTGCTTGTTGTGAGCCTCGGTGCGGGTCTGGATAGTCTGTCGGATGCCGTCAATCTCGGAGCTAATCTTGCCACTGATGCGCGAGCTCTCCTGTAGCTTGCGACCGAGAAGCCGCAGCCTGTTCTCGCCCTCGCTCGTCACCCGGGTCCGCACCACCTCCAGGTCCAGTATCTTGTTCTCAACGTTTTCCAGCGCCTCGTCCACCCCCAGTTTGCTCGACTTAACATCCATGCTGGCGGCCAGCTGGTGCTGCTCAACAATCTTCATCGCGACCTCGTCCCGTCCCACCACTTTCTTGACAGTTTCGTACTCCCTCCCCAGCCGCACGATCTCATCTTCGGCACGCGTGTAATCCCGGGCGCTGGTCGCGTACTTCTTCTCCTCCTCTCTGTAGACTGGAATGAGCTCATGTCGCCCGCGGGTCCGGTTGGTCTGAAGCAACTTTTCGATGCAACGGATGTGCTTCAGGTCGATCGAGTTGCCCTCTAGCTTGATGCGGATCATCGACTGGTTGACCCCCATGGAGTCTCCCAACGCGATGGCAAACGTGTTCCGCAGGTGGTTGTTTGTCATGTCGAGACTCTGCAGCCGTGTGGTCTCGCGGATCATGCGGGCCAGTTTGAGCCCACCGTTATCCTACAAAACCTGTACATTGCCAACGTACATCGATGCGGTTGGACGAAAGATTAAGAGAACGGAGCCCGCAAGCCTCGTTTGCGCAGATCTTCTCCGCAAGTGCTCTGACTCCTTCCTCCTATTCTCATGCGGTTATCACATTCTCCCTTGCCTCTATCTTGTTTCCGGACAGGTCGAGTTCCTCTAGAACCTGGTTCTCGCCCAGCCCATCGGCCAGCCTCTGCACGCCTGCATCCCCCAGAGAACTGCCGCGCACGAAGAATCTGCGCAGCGACTTGTTCCCAACGATAAATTCCTTCAGACAGTCCAGCTCTGCCGGGTCGATTCCGATCTCGTCGACCTTGAGCTCGATCAGGAAACGGTCCCGCCTGAGGGCCCGGAAGAGCAGGTTGCTCCCTGGGCCGGAGAACCCGCAGCCGCACATCGACAGATGAGTCAGATCGAACCCTTGGACCGCGGTCGACTTGCTTAGCTCGGTCTTGAGAGAGCTGCCCAGGTCATTGTGGCTTATGTCCAGTCTTTCAATGCAGGTGTTGTGCATGATTTCGACAACGGCGGGGACGGCGGTCGAGGTCAGCCCGTTATCGGCAATGTTCATTTCCTTTAGCGACTTGGTCGCCTTTAGACCATCAACGAGACAGCGGAGGCCCTTGCTGCAAATCGCAGCGCCCTGAAGATCCAGGCAGGTGAGCTGCATGTGCTGCTTAAGAGCTTCGCCAAGGGCGGTCATAGCCGCCGGCCCGAGGAAGTTGCGGTTTATTCCCTTAATGCTGCCAACGCGGAGACAGGTCAGACTGGAGTTCTGTCCGAGCGCCTCAAAGAGCTCCACGGCGCCCTCGCGAGAAACCCCGTTGGAAGCTAGGTCGAGGTGGACCAGGGAGTGGGATTTTGCAACTCCCTCGGCCAGCGCCGCCACGCCCGCGTCCCCCAGCACGTTCTTCTTCAGGCTCAGACTGCTCACATAGCAGACCCGGTTATCTGCGACCATCCGCGCCAGCTCTTTCGCCGCATTCGGTCCCATGCCCATCTACCTCCGGGTTACGGCCAATTCCTGCCTCGATCATGGAGATCTCGCCCTTAAGACACTGCGAACGGACGAACTCCACGAATCTTTCCTCCTGGAAATCCCTCGGCCTTATCCGTGCATCCTATTCGTGGTCATTCTCGAAGGAAATACAGCGCATCTGGCAAGGTAGAGCGCGTGGAAGAGGGTGTCGCCGCGCCGGTCGTAGCTCTTGCTCCTGGGTCGGTGCGAGCCGCGGAACCCAGCATCCGCAGTCGTCTGCGGTCTGGTCGGCACGTATCTCGCCGAATATCTTTGAGTCGGGATGATGACTGCGGCGTTGGAACACGAGACGGGCTTGTTGCAGGCCATCGAGGAATAGAAGCTTTCCGTTGTGTTTAGATAGAGAGCACGAGGACGCTTGAAAAGCTGGGCGTGCTGGTTGGGTCGGCCAGAGCGCTTCATGGAAGGAAGGAGCTGCATGCAGAGTGGCTCTATGCCCGAGCGTCTGCGAACCACCACTGCCCGGCGTGAAGGGACTTGAGGAGATTGTTGCTTCATTGAATTATAAGTTCTTGACGACCTTTCTATATGAACTAAGAGCGTAACGCGCAGCACGCATGTCAATATTGTCCAAGAGTGGGCAGAAGATAATGAGATTTCAAAATTATGTCGAGCGTTACCCAAACGTCTGGTTGCATCATGCTCACCGCTTGCTGTTACCTCGTGGGGTATGGGGTTTTGGGGTTTTGG
>QFZN01008595.1_pt1 | contig 10336 bp, 11 predicted proteins | sample 1740101 | NCBI WGS metagenome assembly QFZN01 (sample SAMN09210849, study PRJNA391713) | Ciliate metagenome, whole genome shotgun sequencing project. | isolation source: combination of 50 Heterometopus sp. ciliate cells from an enrichment culture... | host: Heterometopus sp. ...
ACCCCAAAACCCATATTCGTCTCGCGAAGCCGTCTTGGGACATTGGAACGATGATGAATCCTCAATTCTTCACCGTTAGTTGAATGAAAATACGATTCAGTTCCGAATCAAAGTTAGTTGTTGTTAAGACTTGTTGCCAGAGAGCTGCTTGTCGACCTCAGCAATCTTGTCACGGAGTCGCCATTCCTGGACGCGGACCTTGCGCATCTCGCCCTCAAGTAGACCAGCGGTAAACAGCGCATGAGCGAACTTGTCTACACTCACATTATCGATATATCCATACGCGAGTTCTTGTGTCCCTTGCCGTCAACCTTGGTCGCTATAGTGAAGATCACGAACACCGTATAGGCAAGCAGAATCCTCATGCCAGTGAACCCTGTGTTGTCGTGCCTCTCAAATGGCTACTCCTGGTTACACCTCTGAAGTCAGCATACATCATCGCCCACCATGTAGCCGTAAGCCTTCTCGTGCATGTAATCCTCGTCCTCGATTCTCTTCATGTGGGGGTATGGCGAGAACATCTGCGCTGAGCTATCCTGTGTTATTTGAAAGATCGTACTTGAAGATGCCGACGTCGTTGTGCTGGGAGTAGATGTCCTCATATAGCGGGGCAACCTCGGGCTTGCTGTGGATCCCGGTCAGCGACAGCAGCTTCGTATCCATGGGGGCGATGTAAGACTTGCGCTGGTCGAGCTTGACATCTTTCTGCACCTCGGGCTCATAGATGCCCTGCTCGATATTAATGATTCGGCGCAACAGTTCTGCTGTGTTGCTCCCGCCGCTGCTGTTCCTGCACCCGATTAGTCGAGTCAACCGTGGTATCGTTCTGGAGAGCATGCTTGATATTATTATATTATTTGATTATTGCTGATGCGATAAAAAGATAATGATGATGCCGATCCGCAGTGTACGAATAGGCTACGCGCTGGCAGTGTGCCGTCGCAGTCCTATCTGCCGCCAAAAACTATAAAGCATTGGTGAGATGCTCTCATAAATGTCATTGCAGAATATTAATAATATGCTAACTGCGCCACACATTTTATCTAGCCAGACAGGCAAGCGTATATTAAAATTTGTATATATAGTGGATATATATGTGTTTAAGATTTAAGGGAAGAGGAAGAGTATTGGATAAAAACGAATAATAGCAAGCGGTGTAAAAAAATCAAAATGATTGACAAAAAATACGCCATTCTGAAGCAGCTGGGCAAGGGCTCGTATGCGACGTACCTTTTCCAGCCACTAACTTCGCCGTAGCGTTGTGCTGGTGAAATGTCCCGACGGCCTGCTTGCGGCGGCGAAGATATTCAAGCAGGTGGCGGACTATTCTTCAGAGCTGTCGATTCTAAGACAACTGAATTCGCCGTGGACGCTGAAGGTCATCGACTGCGGCGAGAAGGGCGTGGCTTCGGGGGACTACCAAACGTTCGGACTGAAGGAGCCCGCCTTCGCGTACATCGTGATGGAACTTGCCGACAACGGCGAGCTCTTCGACTATCTGGATATAAGCGGGCCGGTAAGCGCGAAGATTGCGCGGTACTACTTCCGCAACCTCGTCGCCGCCCTCGACTATCTCCATAGCAGCGGCATCGCCCACCGCGACATCAAGCTCCAGAACCTCCTCCTGACCAAGGACTTCAACATCAAGCTGGCCGACTTCGGATTATCGTCGAGTCCGCCGAAGAGCGAAGTAACTAGCTTACGTGGCACTCTCAGGTACGATAAATCTAATAATGGCTGTGCTAGCTATATGCCGCCCGAGGCGCTCTCCAGCCCGGCCGATGAGTTGGAAGACGGTGGCTTTAAGGCGGACATCTACGCTGCAGGCATCGTGCTCTTCAACCTCCTCACCGGCTGCATGCCCTACTCCAAGGCCACTCCTGACAACGATCTCTACCTCATGTTCGAGGAAAAGCGGGAAGCCTTCTGGGAGCACCATCAGCGCTACTCCTTCGAAGGAAAGGTGCCGGACGACCTGAAAGAACTGCTGTCGGGGATGCTGGAGCCGTGGCCCGGCAAGCGCTGGGGGCTGAAGCAGGTGAAAAGCTGCGGCTGGTTCAATGCCGAGTGTGCGTCGCACAAGCTTGTCTCGAGGGAAATGCAGCACCGTCGCTCCTGTGTCGACATGGCCAAGACCTTCCCCGAGAAGCGCCTCGAGATCGCCAAGTCCTGCACGGCAAGCAGCAGAGAAAGGAGTCGTCACCGGACTCAGGGCAAGTCGGCCGCAGACTCCTCCAGTTTTAATTACGAGAGCATGGGGATGGCATTGTGGAGGATATGTACCTCTTTACTTGGAGCATGAAGACAATATAGCTGACTGCGGCTATAGAGCACGTTGCCAATATATATTACTTGGAGTAATTATGCTAATAATATGTGGCTATAGAAATTTCAACCTGCGTCGGCCCTAATATTATTCACGAATCTTGGTTTTGCTCACATACAGATTTTTCTTTCGCACGATGGCATATTCTGATATTGTTCTGCGCAGTATTCTCTCATAAGTAGAACCGAATCGCTTTGTGAGAACATTACTTCGGAACGAACAGCACCTTGCCCTTGCTTGCCAGCTTGCCGCACTGCTGTATCGCTTCCTTGAAGTCCTTCAGCTCAAACCTCGCCGCCACATTAGTCCCGAAGATCTTGCCACCCGCTTCAATGTCCTGGAAAATGGCGTCCATGTACTCTTTCCGTTTCCCCTCGCTCAGAGAGTCGAACATCCTGACCATGTTGAAGCCTCTCAGCATCTTATCCTTATACCTGATGTCGGTGCCCTTTATCCCTATTATATCCGGGCTGGCGAGCGAGCCGTAGACGTACATACGTCCCTTGGCCGGCATTGCGGTGAACACGGTTCCAGCGAGAGTTCCGCCGACTGCCTCGAAACAAACCGTAGGATTGAGCTGGGCCACAAGCCCCTCCAGCGACTTGATGAAGTCTGGCGCCTCCGAGTCGAGAACGTACTTCGACCCCAGATTGTGCAATATATCCAGGTTTGCCTTGCCCCTCACAATGTTGATCGTCTCCACTCCTTTCGCCGCACAAAGTCTCTGTAGCATCTTGCCGAGTGCTGAGGCCGCTGCGGTCTGAATTACAGCCTTGTGACCTTCGGTGGATATGATGTGCCAGAAGCCCATCACGGTCTTGGTGTTCACCATGGACATGGCGGCAGCCTCGAGATCAAGATGGTTGCCGACCACCACCAGAGCATCAGCCGGCTGAATCGTGTATTGTGCCCAGCAGCCCACGAAGCCGGGAAGATGGCAGTCGCCAAAGAAACTGACATGTTTGTTCACCAGTCCTGGGTCCACGTCCTCCCCCACCGCGACCACCGTTCCGGCGCCCTCGAAGCCGAGGATAAGGGGCGGCGTGGGCTGGAGAGCTGGGTTCCCGTAAAGGCCTCGCATGAAGTTGAGGTCGCTGGGATTGATAGGGGAGGCGTGTACCTTGATGAGAGCCTGGCCCTTCTTTAGCGCAGGGATCGCGAGGGTCAGCAGCTCGACATCTTCGCCCTTGATGTCTTTCTTCACTACGGCCTGCATCGGATATATATATTTGTATATCTTCTGGAAAAGATACGTCTCTCGGCGTTTGTAGACCAAGACGGATTTCGCAGTTGGACATAATGTAGTGTGAACGCAGCACGCGAGCAAATCGCAACTCTTCGCCCAGCCAGAAGCCTCCCTCGTTCGGCTGCTCTATATATAATTCTAAATATTAAATGAACCAGAACAAGAAGATGCACAGCAAAGGCATCTCTCGCGCTCCGACATGCTGTAGACGTGCGATTAGCGAAGCTGAAACCGCTGGCAGGGTCGGGGATGCTGTCGCCGCGCGAACGTCTGGCACTTCTTCCCAGTAACTCCCCCTCGTCTGACAGTTACCGTAGACTCCGCTCGCCACAAGAAGGTCACCAGCGACATCAATTCAAAATTGCAGCGCATCTGCAACATCTACTCCAAAAAGAAGCGGGGGAGCCAGTGCCCTGTGGACACATCTCACCTGTTCGTCCACAGCTCTTCCAAGGGCCCGCTTGCCGTGACACTCTCGTCTCGAGACAAGTGCGGCTCGCCGCAGCCAGAACATGCGGCCAGTCCGGCTCTGGTACCGTCTCATGATGCGAGACCAATATAGATCCTGGTGAACAGACAGCCGCAGATCCCACACTCGGTGGCCCAGTCGCCCAGACTGCTGAAGCCTCATCCAGTCTTTCGCGGGGAAAAGCGCCAGTCCCTTCGTCCGCCTCTTCGCATTCTTCACGGGAGGAAGGCTGACGGGGCAGGGAGCGCGCTGGCGGTCCGCCATCCAACGCCGAGGAAGGTGGCCTCGTTTGTGTCTAGCATGAACGGGAGCAGCAGCGGACTGGCGGAGGACCAGGTCACGCACGCAGACCCCGGAAACACCCTGCGTCTCAACAGGAAGGCGAAGCCGGAGAGTCTTTCCAAGCGGGCGCACTTGAAGGAGATCATACTGGGGGACAGAAAGCGACTTCCCCGGCCGAGTTCTCAGTTGGGGGACATAACGGAGGTTGCAAACAACAAGCGACTCGAAAGGGTTAAGAGCGCGGCGAAGTTCTCCCCGCCAAGACTGAAGCCGGTCACGGGCAAACTGGGCCGAAAGATCAGTGTGAACCAAGACAAGGTCGGGACAGGGAAGAAAGCCAGCGGAAAGTTCCTCTCGGTGGCATCTTCTCCACGGTCTTCCTTCAACCAGAGTCAGCCTGTTCCGGATGCTGCGGTCTGCACCTCAAATCGTACCGAATTCACACGATAATCGGAGCCGGTAGTGGAGGCGTACACACAGCTGATGCCGCCGCGGGTAAAAAATGCGTCCGCGTGCTCCTTCCGTGGAGAACTCCTCAGTCAGCCAACTGCCGAGATCATTCCCCCGAGCGAAGAGTTGCAGCCGCAGCGGAAGCTCAACAAGGTGGAACAGGCTAGGGAAGCATTGGTGCAGTGGATCCTCGACTGTATGATTCGTGCTGGGTTAATGCACGATTAGATACGAAGAAGTATAAGGAGCATCCGCAGACCAGCATGGACTTCTACGTGATTGGTCGCATGCTGGGGAAAGGAGCGTTCGGAAAGGTGAACCTGTGCGTGCACAAGCTGAGCCAGAAGCTCGTGGCCATCAAGTCCTTGCACAAGCATTTTCTAGAGAGCGAACACAATAACAGCAAGCTGCAGAACGAGATCTCCATCCTGCGTCTTCTTCGGCACAAGAATGTGATCAGACTGTACGAGACCTTCTCCACTGACAGCTACCTGCTGATCGTGCTCGAACTCTGCAGCGGGGGCGACCTGCTCTCCTACGTCAGAAAGAGGCGGAAACTGACAGAGCCCGTAGCCAAGGCGGCCTTCAAGCAGGCAAGCCTCGCTTCTTGTAACTCGCTATAGATCCTCGACGGAATAAGCCATTGCCATTCTATGGGAGTGGTGCACCGGGACATAAAGCTGGACAACATTCTGCTGAACTTTTACGGCGACATCAAGGTGCCTTTCGGGCTCGAACTCTCAGATAGGAGACTTCGGCGTGAGCAGACGGGTGGCCAAAGGACAAAAGCTGCACGAACGCTGCGGCACCCCTGCCTACATTGCCCCAGAAGTGCTAAAAGAGGTCGGCTACGATGGGACCCTGGCCGACGTCTGGAGCGCCGGCGTGGTACTTTATGCCATGCTCTACGGCAACTTCCCATTCCGTGCGAACAACGTGGACGACCTGGAGAAGCTGATTCTGGCGGGGAAGTACACGCTGCCCCCTGAGATATCAGAGGAGGCCCGCGACCTGCTGACTAAGCTCCTCTGTCAGGACCCTGACCGGCGTATCACCGTCCCTGAGATCTACTCCCACCCCTGGATGCGCGACGTCGACTATCGTGGTACTCTTCTTGGCTTTTCATCTCGTAGTCTGTCTCTTCACCGAGGAAGAGATCAGTGCCATCAAGAAGGAAAACGACTATAAAGAAAGACAGAAGGATGCATCCGCCGACGAGAGCAGCGTTTTCACCGTCCACGGACTGGACACCACCTCTGCTGAGGCCGAGGACGACATGAGCAAAAGCACAATCCTTGCGCCCTTCAACAGCAATGAGCCCAACCAACAGAGCTTCCTGGAAAGCGTGGAGCCGCTGGTGTTGAACAGAAGAGCCATCAAGTTCTGCTCAAAGCTGAGAGAAGTGGACAGACAGTACGAGCGGGACAACAACAGCAAGATCGACAACGGAATCTACGTGCAGGCGGCGGTTCCGGTGGCCGGGCCGCTGAGTCCCAAGTCTGTATCCATCAAGGGACTGCACACCGGACTCACCCGGTCCACTGCCAGCTACTCCACCGTCCAGTCCTTGAATAGTCAGGTGGACCAGAACGTGCTGGGACAGATGGAGAAGATAGGATTCGAGAAGGCCTTCGTCATGGCCTCGCTCAGCGGAAATGTTCACAACAGTGCGACCACATGCTACTATCTAATGGCTGAAGAGTAGTCCCTGGGGACAAATGTACGAGACTAATGGGAGAACGTGATAGTATTATCACTCTATATATTCTTATTTCCTTTATTATAATGACAGTGACACACCTGATCAAAGCGTGAGACCATAGCGTCTGGCCCGCGGGGAGGATACACCACGTGTCAAAATTATGGTGAGGATTACAGTGCGCCGCAGACGGAAATTAATTATTCTTAGCGATCGATGCTCGTTAAATCGGTCAGCGGAAAGGTGCTGGGGACCTTCAGTCCTCTCCCGCGCTTTCCCAACCTCATCGTACTCTTATACCGGCATGCCAGTAGGCCACCACATCGCACAACCCGTCCTCTGAGGACACGATCGAGCTGCTCTCCTTCGACGTGAGAGATAGCTCGCAGGATATGAGTATTCCGCATAGTCGCACATCACTCCATAGAGCCGGTGTGTCGCGGCAAGATCCAGGACAAGGTGGTCTCCATGGCCTGGTCCCCCTACGGCTGTGATACCGAGGACAAGAAGCTCGGCGTTCTCATCACTGGTCTCGGCAGCGGGAAGCTGGCCTACTGGAGTCCCAGTGATATGCTCAGGGCGCGCGAATCCTCCGAGCTTAATCTGGGCTGCCTGGGAATCCAAACCGTGGACGAGCAGCTGCCCATTCGCTGTCTCGCTGTTAACTCTTACAAGCCGCATCTGATGGTCAGCGGCGGGAGCACCGTCCTCGTCCACAACTTCGACAAGGGCTTTAAAACGGCGGAGTTCTTCTCGCCCTCGCAGACCTCCACCGACGTCTCCCCTACCACCGCCGTCGGTTGGAACAACAAGGTCCCCCACATTTTCGCCTCTGCCTCAGAAAACGGTGTCGCCATCGTCTGGGACCTCAAGAACAAGAAGGCGATTATGACGCTATCCGACCAGAACTTCAACCTCGACTCGCTCTCCACAGAAGTTCTCCAGTATCCCCCGCCTCATCCCCTCTCCTAGGACAAAGCAAATGTCGCTATCTTGGCACCCGGACAATCCCACCCAGGTGGCAGTGGCCTGCGACGACAACCGTTTCCCCTATATCAACATCTGGGACCTCCGCAAATCAGCCTCGCCCTTCATGGTTCTCAGCGGGGGACATACTGCGGGCATAACCAACCTGGCATGGTGCACCCAGGACGCCGGACTGATGCTGGCGTCCTCCAAGGACGGGAAGGTCGTCTGCTGGAACATCAAGACCGTATCGTGCGACAGAACGAAGGAATAGGGGGAACCTATTGGTGAGACCGGCGTGCAGGCATCGAGGCTGCAGTGGTCCGGCGAGGTCAAGGCGCTTTTCGCGACCTCGGGACCTGATGGCATAGTCAACGTATACTCCCACCACGACACACTCAACCCGGCGGCGATGAAGGGGAAGAAGGCCAGCGAACTGGCGGCCCCGGTCTGGCTGCACAGGAACGTTGGCACCTCCTTTGGGTTCGGCGGGAAACTGCTGGCGTTCGGAGCCGCGGACAGGCCGACTGCGATGAATCTCTCTGCTAGAGTCCAGGACCAGGAGCTGGTGAAGGCGGCTCGCGAGTTTGATGCTGCGGCCTCTCAGGGGTCGTTGGAACACCTGTGCGCAGCCAAGGCGCAGGAGAACGCGGGCTCCGAGGCCGTAAGTCTCGAGTGGCGCTTCCTCCAGGCCCTCGCTGAAAACAAGAAGGAGGTCGTGCTGAAGGCACTGGGCTTCGACCCCCAGACGATCACGAATGAGGCGGAGCTGTACAGCGGAAAGAGAATCACAGGAATGCCGGCCTCGACACTGCCAGAGACCGCAAACATGGGATCGCTGTCAAAGGAGGAGGCCGAGGGTTTCTTCACCACTCTGGTCGAGTCGGTTCCTGCCAAGAAGGAGCCCGAAAAGGACTCCAGGAGCCGCGGAGTCAGCATGGAGAGTCTCGGCGCGGTCGAGCGCATCTCGAGAAACATGAACTGGAACGAGGGTGTGGAGAAGATCATCAAGCAGAGCATTCTCATCGGCAATCTCGAGGGAGCGGTGGACTGCTGTCTCAAGTGCGGTCGCGCGGCGGAGGCGCTCATCCTGGCCTCTTTCGCGGGGGACGAGCTGTTCGCAAAGACGAAGGACAGATTCCTTCAGTCGCACAAGGACGTGTTCCTGCAGAGCACGTTCACCCACGTGATTTCGCGGAACCTCGCCAGCCTGATTGACGGCAAGACGCTGCATGAGTGGAAGGAGACTCTCGCCTACTGCGTTACTTATTCGAACGACGGAGGAAAGCAGCTGGCCATGGAGCTGGGCAACGAGCTGCTGCACAAGTGCAATGACGCGGATAGTGCGATCATTTGCTACATAGTGGCGAACGCGTTTGGGCCAGCGCTGGAGCTGTGGAGCAAGAAGCTGGTGGCTGTATACGCGCAGGCTAGACACAGGGAACGGCTCATGCTTCTCCATCGGACATTCGAGAAGGTCTTGGTTCTTCGCATGATAACGAAGAGCTTCGACCCGAGCCCGCTCTTCGACTCCCTGCTGATTCAGTATTCGTTGGCTCTGAGCAACAACTCTGCAAAAGAGCTTGCACTCAAGTACCTGGAGCTGGGCAACCCTAACAGCGCCGACGTCCTCCGTGTCAAGGATCGCATAATCGGCTCCAACCCTCGTCTCTTCAAGTCCCACAATCGCCCCCACGCTCTCCCTTACCCCGTCATCGAGGTCCGAGTCCTCATGCCAGCCAAGGGAACTTCGGCCACGGCTGCACACCACGCAAAGGAAGAGAAACGGAACACACCGCTGTACAAGTCGGCCCTGAGTCCAGCACAGCCGGAGAAGGTCATGCCGAAGTTCCCCGCGCAGGCTGAACGAAGGATGCCGCCACTCCCGCACCTTGGCGGATCAGGAGCTGTTCCCGAGAAGGCGGGCATCTTTAACCCGGGCACATTCCAGCCGGAACCAGGTGCGGCCCCCGTCCAGCCGCCTCGTGTTCCTGTGCTGCGGCCTCCAGCCCCTACTCCTCCGGTGGCCCCGCCAACGCGTCCCTTCTCTGTAATAGCTCCTGCCGCGCCTATGCCGGAACCAGCCCCCGTTTCGCGACCAGTCTCAGGGCCCAGGCCAATAATTCGTCCGCCGATGTTCAGACCGCCGCCGGTCAGGCCTGCGACGTGGGCCGTCCCCAAGGCTGAGGAGTTTCACGAGGAAGAGAAGGTGGTGGCGCCCCCAGTTGCACCGAGGCCAGCCGCGACATATGCTGGCGCCGGAACAGCTCCTCCGCCCCTTGCGGTGCCGACGTTCGTGAAGCCTGTCTCGCCCCCTCCGAGGAGAGAGCTATTGGAGCAGGCCAACTTCGGGATCACACCTCTCACCAAGCCAAAAGACGTATCTCGCAGATGGATACTAACAACGAGGATAGGACGGAGCGACCGTCGCAAGGGAAGAAGAGGACCAGCCGCTAGACATGGGCAAGATCTCGTCCGAGGACTACCCGATCGTTCAGTTCTTTTCGCAGGAGATCGAGACAATCGCCCAGGCAGAGGTATTCTCCCGGAAATAACGCATGCTGCAGCAAAGCGCAAAGAAGAAGGCAGACATGGAGACGCGGGCGAAGGCGCTGTACCGAAGACTGGCCAGCCGCGACCTGCAGCCGGAAGTCTTGGGCCAGGTCAAGGCTGCGATCGAGGGTACCGTTTCTGGGGCTCAATTTGCCGTAGCGATCCAGACGGAGAAGTACCCTGAGGCCAACAAGCGTGTCGCCACCGTCACCAGCATGGCCTGGGACAAGACCAAGGACTGGGTTCCAGCTCTGAAGCGCATCATACAGTTCCACGCAATGCAGAAGAAGTAACCGGATTTCACGTGCACGCACTGACTTCGAATGTGGGTCGAGAGCAGGAGGG
>QFZN01008605.1_pt1 | contig 10328 bp, 11 predicted proteins | sample 1740101 | NCBI WGS metagenome assembly QFZN01 (sample SAMN09210849, study PRJNA391713) | Ciliate metagenome, whole genome shotgun sequencing project. | isolation source: combination of 50 Heterometopus sp. ciliate cells from an enrichment culture... | host: Heterometopus sp. ...
GCGTCTTAATCACTATTGCCCCAGACGTTATCGGCCGGAACGCATTCTTCTTCATCTCAGCTTCTTCGCCTCCCTCTGTCTCCACATTCTTATTTTCGGCCGGAACCGCCTTTTTGCGACATGCGACCCGCACCCTTCTGAACTCTTTCCTCGGCGGCGGGACGGGGACGCGCACCTGTGAAACGTAGAGGACCGGCTTGGCAAGCTGATGGGAAGTATGGCACCGCTTCTCGCACGCTGACGATATCTTTAGAAGAGTCTCCCGCTTGGCAGCCAGCCCGCGGAAGTCGATCCGACCGCAGGCGCCTTTGGATTTAGTTGATTGCACCAGCTGCAATGGTCCCGCAAACTGGGGTCTCGACCTGGACTGGCCCAGGCAGTTCGTCACCAGCAGTCCATTAGCATCCGGCTGTATGCTAAGCGGGACATGCGGACACTTCCTGACCGACTTGAACCTCAGAAGGACGGCCGCGGATTTCCTGTGCAGAGCGAGCTTTGGCGACGGGGGAGACTGCTTCTCCAGCCTCTTTTCCGCGGCCAGGGCCATCAGTTCGTTCAGCTTCACGGCCTCTCTCTTAAATTTTGCACGAAGAGGAGTCTGCGGCGCGGCCTTGTATCTTCTCATGCACGGGCTGCGGTCGAAGGTCTGGTACTGTTTCGAGATCAGCTCGGAGTGAAGGGAATAGATGTGGAGCGAGTCTGACTCGTCGTGCGACGCGCTGAGCAGCAGTTCCATAACATCGTTCCGCCGCGGGGCCTTGGTGCGCGAACCCGTCCAGCTTAGCTCCGGCTTGTAATGCAGCGAAAGCATTGGCTTAATTTATATAATTTATATAGGATAGTTGCGGGATCGATCTATCGATTACTTGTTTACAGGGGCCAGAATATATAAGGTAGGAATAATTCAGCAACACTTCGCGTTAGTTAGGGAAGTACACCGCGGTCAGCTTATTGTGTGTGCGAATGTAGTACTTGTACTGCAGACGCGAGGGCTTCTTGGGGGAGTTCTTGTACTCTTTGCTCATCGTGCAGATCTGCGAGAACTCAGCATTGAGCTTGTCCAGCAATCCTTGCGTGATGTTGAAGTCCTTTATCCGCGCCTTATACTCCTTTTCGATAGCAGGACTGTTGAAGAAGTCGGTCTTGGGCAGCTCGTTGATGAACTGCACCAGCTCCTCGTAGCGCATGTTCACCAGCTTCTCCTCAAAGTGTGCCAGAATGAACAGCGTGGTGCGGAATATCGACTTGAAGCCGCCCTAACATCGTTCGCAGGGGCTCGTACGGTGAGAAAGCCGTCGACGATGATGTGCAACAGCAGCGGGATGCCCCGTTCCTTGCTGCACTGCATGACCGCCGTAAACGCCGTGAGGAACCAGGGCGAGCAGAAGAATGTCGAGTTAACGCCCTCTTCGAACAAGTGGGAGTGCAGTCGCGGCAGGTAGACCGCGATGAGGCGATTCATTTGGTAGAACAGCAGCCGCAGCATTGGCACGTCCTGCTTGAACAGGTACGAAAGATTCAGGTTGGCTATCAGCGTGCAGAGCATTGTGAACGTCGTCGCCTCGTCCCTGTATATCAAGTAATAGAAGCCCGCGAGGAAGTGCATGCCCTGACAGTACTCGACCTCCTGGTTAAAGACGGCGTAGCACCTGAGAACATTTGCGATCGACTATTCAGCGCAGCTATACAACTCGGGCAGTACCTCCTGCTCTGGCTCGGCGTAGACGTGGAAGGAACGGATCACATCGAGTTTGATGACGTCGTCGACCTCCCTGCGCGACTTTATGAAGTCTGCCATGCTCTCCTTCTTCAGTTTCTGATATAGCGTGTCGAAGCCCTGGGTCGTGAGGATGATCCTCCAGATGGGGTACTTCTTCGGATTGGGCGCCCACGACAGGACGATCTTGTAGACCAGCGGCTTGAACACACCGAACCATTCCTTGCTGACCAGCAGCACTCGACTCAGCGTTTTCGGGTCGTTTATGTACTTTATGGCCAGCCCCATGACCATGGTCTGCTTTGAGTAGCCAAACTTCTTCATTTCTTTCTCTCGCTTGGCAAGCGAGACCCGCGCCTCATCGCGGGCGCCGGGCTCCTTCTCACGAGGCAGAGGCTGCGAGGAGCCGTAGTCGGAGAGCAGCTGGAACAGCTTGTCCGAGTCGATGTTGTACGTCAGTGCAAAGTGGACCAGCACGTCCAGTCCTATGTCCGTGTCCACATTCATCAGCGCAAGTTCGATCGCCACCACCCCGAGCTCGGCATACACAACTGCCCGTCTGTTCGCCTCCTCCTTCTCCACCGCCGCCTCCTTCCCGCCCCGCTTCCCTATCAGTTTCGCGCCCGCGGACAATAGTTTCTGCACTATCCCTGCTGTGGGCTTCGCGCCGGGCTGCGCGGGTGGCCCAGGTCTGCTCTGCATCTGCAGTATTGACAGGTCAACGCGGCACTGGAAGATGGAGAGCCAGCGTTCCTTCGATTGCCATATGCCGTTCTCGGAGATGAGGTCGCGAAGGTAGTGTGAGTGGTCGTCCTCCTCGCCCTGGGCAAAAGAGGCGACCTGGCCCCCGGCCGAGAGCACCGCACACAGGTACGATATGTTGCTATCGTTGTAGAGAGAGAAGTTAGTCAGCATGTCGTTAACAATCTCCCCGATGGTCTTGAATGCGGAGTAGTTGGGAACGTCGATGCCGTGGTTCAGCTCGTATAGCAGCATGGCAAACTTCCTTCGCCCGTCGGAATACTGGAACAAATCGAACATCCGCTTCTTGTCCGGCTCGCAGGCTGGGACGCCCTCAAGCAGCCGCGAGAACAGTCCCCGCATGAACTTCTCATCTTCTGTCGATATCACGATATTCGCTGCCAATTCGCCATCCAGCTCGCTTGTTACACTTTCGACCGAGGAAATGCTGAGGGTGGGCGCACTGTGCGAACTGCCCTCATCCGCGCTGTGCTTTCTCACCAGCTCCTGTTGCGGAGCCGCAGTCTCCTCCAGAGTTGCCTTCTCAAATATGGGGAGCCTACCGATTTCTGCCCCGTCGGTCTCAGCACTGGATCTGACCTCCGCAAGTGCCTTCTTCACCGACAGGCTCGAGTCGAGGAAGGAGGTCGCGATTTCTTCCGTAGAACTCACGAACATTCCGAACAGTTTCCTCTCGAAGTCGACTCTGTTATCCTCATTCTGTAGCAACAATAGCACCTTGCTCCTGTACAGCGGCTCGTGTTCGTCAATGAAGGCGTTGAGAGTGCCGGCCTGGACCCGGTACTCCTCGGCAGCCGCGTCCTCGTCGGTTGCAGCCTTTTCGCACCGTTCCCGAGCCTTCTTAAGTTTGGAGCGCTGGAGGGCGAGAGACTCGACGATTTTGCTTGTCTCGCGTATGAAGTTCTTGCTGCTCTGCTCATAGTGGCCGATGAAATTCTCTAATGGCTCCACAATCTTAAACGTCAGTGCCTGTGCCGTGTTAGAGACGAGCCGGGCGAAATCGTCGACACTTTTCAGCGAGAGGGAGAGGGCCGCGGTCCAGGAGTCTTCCACGCTCGTCGACTGCTGGGTGCGTGCCACTGCGGCGGCCTTCTGCACTCCTTTTGCGAACAGTTCCAGCTCGCGGCGGACCGTTTGGAAGAACGTGGAGATCGAACGCATGTTGCGGGTCTCCTGGGAGATTCGCTGAGAGACGCCGTCGAACCTCCCGCCCGCCAGTTCCGTCATGTCCGACTTGAGCTCCATGAGAAAATTATATTAATCGTGAGGATGACGGAATATATGTGCAAATCCAGTATATGGGTGTAGTGTGTGGGTCGGCGCGAGGAGCGCAGGCGAGCATCGGCGGAGTGCTATTCAAAAAGTACACTCCATTTTAAATATAATCTAATTAAGATGAACATGGACTAGTAAGCTCTCCTCTGACGCCCTTAGTCAATACTTATACAAGCTGCTGCTGATAGGGAGCAGCGGGGTGGGCAAATCGTGTCTGCTGATGCGCTACGTGGAGAATGCTTTCACCGACAACTTCTTCAACACCATCGGTGTCGACTTCGTATTCCTTCCCAGTCGCACTTATATATATATAGAAGATTAAAACCATATTGCTGGACGAGTACCAGGTCAAGCTGCAGATCGTATTTCGCCGGTCGGCATTGTTATAGTGGGACACAGCCGGACAGGAGCGATTCCGAACTCTGACAAGCAGCTATTACCGCGGCGCACACGGGATAGTCGTGGTGTACGACGTGACCGACTCGGACTCATTCGAAAACGTCAAGAACTGGATGAGCGAAATCGAGAAATACGCGAACGAGAACGTGTGCATCCTGCTGGTGGGAAATAAGTGCGACGTGGACGCTCGCCGCAAGGTCACCCACGCCGAGGGCATTGACCTAGCCAAACATTATAAGGTGCCGTTCATAGAGACCTCGGCGAAGTCCGGGCTGAATGTGGAGGAGACGTTCATGCTAATAAGTCGAGAGGTTCACACCAAGCAGCAGGCGATAGCAAATAAGGGGAAGCCGGCAGATACGAAGGTGCTCACCATCAGTCTTGACGACAAGAAAGCTAACTGCTGCGGCTGAGCCCCCGCCGTATAATTACTACATAAAAGAACGCGTCTGTCACACGGTTTCGCTGTACAGTGTAAAACTGCGGAGGATCGCGATATGATGTTGCACCAGAGAAATCACTCGCAATGAATCGTATTGATGCTGTGCTTCTGCTACATATGACATATGTTATTTCTTATGAGGCTCCGTGCGCCAGAGCTTGTAGACGAGGAACGACGACCCCGCGATGACCACCACGCCTGCGAGTCCTATGATTCCCACATAGAACATGGTGCTGTGGTCCCGTTGGGCCCGCTTCTTTCGGCGACTCTCCATCATCTCCATTTCCTGCTTCCTCTCTTCCTATTGCGAGAGTTACGTTGATTCGTACATCGGACATGCCGAACTTCACCTTGACCATGTAGTCGCTCTTGTTCCTCTGCTGCTATCGGGGCGTTAGGCCGTCGTTTACCCAAAGCTCGATGTACTCCCGCTCAAGATCCTTGTTCGTCCTGTCGAGTTCCTTCGCCTACCGCATCGTCCCTGCCCGTACCGTCTTGAGATCAATCAGCGCCTGGTCCGTCTTCCCCCGCGCCTTCTCCGCCCACGCCCTATACTGATATGCCTTCGCGTCGCTGTCGTCCATCCCCTCTATTATCTCTGTGGCTTCCTGAATCGCCTCGTAGTACATCTTCATGCCAATCTTCGCCAACGTGCAGTTTATCTTGCACCTCTTCTGCATATCCCCCAGTGCTGTCATCATGCCTCTGTTCTGGCTGAAACAAAGCTCCTCCATGAGGCCGGGCGGGATGGTGGCGAGCGCAGCCTGATACGACCTCAGCGCGCCCTTGTAGTCCCCAGCCTCGTACTTCTTCGTACCCTCGTTCTTCAGTCCCGCGCAGTTCGCCATCGCCGCCTCAAACTGGATTCGGAGAGGCGCGTTTTTCGGCGGAATGGGTTTGACCAGCTGCGGCGGCGGGACGACCTTCTTCTCTTCCGCCTCCAGGAGGAGCGGCTCGGCGAGATGTTCCAGGGTTGCCTCGTTGCCGAGTATCATTGTTGTTGCTGCTGTTATGATTGAATTTGATATAGATATATGTGATCCGCAGAATAAAAGTGCGAGCTGCTATGTGTGCTGCTCTCTCACTTTGACTCTGGATCTTGGATTTCTTTAAAACATGGTGTCTCGTTATAGATAAGCAGTTCGTAATAGCTCAATTTAAATATATAATTTTTTGCGACAATATGAGCGCAATCCAGAACAAAGGGACGCAGACCCTGAAGCCGCTCGACGCTCACCCGCTCGGAATAATCGATGTGTACGCCGAGATCCCCGACGAATCCGCGCCCCCTTCCTCCGTCCCGACTCCCAGGTTCGATCCCTACGGTCTCATCCCTCCTGCGGACTTCGAGCCTGAAAAGGTCCCGATGCCGTCGGCGATATCTGAGGAGGAAAAGCCGAAGCCGCGACCGGATGATGTCCTCACGAGACGGGAACAGGTGGGAAAATGGCTCTGTGGTATCGATTAATCATAACAAGCGCATTTCTTAGTCGTCTCGAACGACAACTCGGGCCCCGCCACAGAACTGCCCGAATCTCTTCGCGAGCGTCTTGAGCACCCGAGAAGTTCCGCAAAGCTGTATGCATAATTTTCACGATCGAGTAGAAGGCAAGAAACCGTGCAGGAGGAGGCTAAGCTTGAGAAGCTGTCGAAGCTCCTCGTTCAGGCAAAGACAGAAATCGCACAGGGGAACCTCCCTCTCGCAAGCAAACTGCTTGCGGACGCACTCGACTCGGGGATACGACATGCGGATGTTTTCTTCCTCTTCGGCGAAGTCAGCAGACGCAAAGGACTGCTTGAGCAGAGTGTAAAATACCTTACTCAGGCTCTGGGTTTCGAAAACCACATGCCCGACGTCTACTTCTCACTGGGGGAAGCATACATGGAATTGAAACAGCCGACGAAGGCAACAAAGGTGCTGGAAAGATTCCTTTCGCTGGTCGAAACGCCAGAGGGACACTTCGTCCTATCCAAGGCGCTAAAGGCGACCGGAAGACTCGCCGAGGCCGCTGTGCAGCTGGGCAGAGCCATCGAGCTGAATCCGGGATGCGCCCTCTATTATGCAAACAGAGGAGAGGTGCTGGAGATGCAGGGATTCTACGAGCTGGCAGAAAGAGACTACCGGATAGCAATGGAGGCCGCGCCAGGAGAGCTGGATCGATGGGTCAGCGAGGCTTGGGCTGGCGGCAGCACTGTGGCCCAGGGCATTCGTGGGTGCCTTGCTAAGGTCAGAAATGCCGGCCTTTGCGGGAAGAAGTGCTAGTAGATATGCATTTCGCTTTGTATTATACTTTTGGGAGCAGTTACATTCTTTCTTGTGCAGAGTAAGTCGCGCGATTTAGTATTATCATTATCGATCGTATAATACGCTTCTTCATTCAGCGACCTTTGCATTCCACAGCTTCGGCACCATTAGGAGTTTCCCGTCCTTGACACAGAAGCTGGAGGAAACTGCGGAGCGGCGGTTTCCGGCGAGAGAAACACGCCGCCGGTCGCGGAGTCCTCTGCCCGTCGCGGTGGCCGCCCGGTTGCTCTGGTCCGGTATCGACTCCAGCACCCGGTCTGCCGAGGAGTTCGGTCTCATTTTTCCTCCTGCCGCGGATCTGAACACTGTAGCGTATAACGCGGAGAGGAGTTTCTCGTTGCTCATGAAGTGTTCCATTATGGCAAACTTCTCCTGCTTTTTGAGGAGATCGACGGGGTCTTTCGCAGACATGGCGTTGCTGTCGTACTGGGTCGCGAAGCAGGAAATGTTGTGACGTTTGGGCAAGCCTGCCCGTCTGCTCTGGAAAAACTTGTTCCGCACCTCTTCCACGCAGTCGCAAAACAGCCGCTCGAGCTCAGACTTGGATGTGATCGAGTCTGTGTGCAACGAGCGAAGCTTCTGGCTGATTTTGCGCTCGTGTGCCAGCTGCTGCTGAAGACTTGCCACTATCTCCTCGTGCTTTAACTCAAGTAACTGGTAGTATCGGTGACAGTGCGCCAGCAGCTGTTCTTTGCTCGGGTTAAGCACCTTCAGACTCTTTGCCAGCACATCGAACTTCACGTTATAGTTGAGCTGGCGACTGGAAACGCTGCTGCGGGCGGCACCCTCGCTGCGAGCCTCGATCTCGGGCCCGGCCGATTTCTCCCGCGGCTCCCCGACCGCGCTCATGTTTCTCTGTGGCGGAGCCAGAGGAAGAGGATCATCCTGCGAGGAGGCACGGGAAAGGAGGTCATGCAAAGACTTGTTCTCGGTCTTGGCCTTTTTCACCTGCAGTTCGAGGAAGTGCTTATCCCTTTCCAAAGTCTCGATGGTTGCCTTGAGACGCTTTATCTCGTCCCTTTGCCGTTCCCCCACGCGATCGAGCTTTATTGCCTCTTCCTTAAAGAAGGCGAGGGACTTTTCCATGGAGAAGAGCGTGGCGTCGCGCTTGAGTTGGTACTGCTGTTCCGTGAGCTTTGATCTGTAGCCAAGCAATTCGGACTGGATAAGCTGCAGGTGAGACCGGTAAGCGCTGAGGAAGTCGCGTTCCTCTTTCTGGATCGTGGCGTCCAGCTTCACGTCGAGCGAGTCCAATATCCCCTGCATCTGTCCGTGCATCTTCTGAATGTTCTCATATGTGTCGGCAAGGAAGGGCGGAAACTGCACCGGCTTCGTCTGTTCGCGCGACTGGGGCCAGTGTCTCACATGTTGGAATGCCAGCATCTCTGAGAGGCCCTGATGCGGGTCGTATTGCTTCGGTGGCAGGGCGGCCAGCACAGGCTCTGGGACCTTGAGGTTCAGTTCCTCCTTGGGATTCATATCATTGTTATCGTCGGATTTCTTCGTGTTCATATAAGACTGATCGATTTTAAATTTAACTTGTTTTACGTAATCACCGACGGGATAGGGAGAACAAGCGGGACAGTAAGTTGCCGTGCATGATGATGACAGAGATATGGAAATGGGTGCGAGTTATATAGGGCGTTACCGCATAATAATTAAACAAGACCGTAAGAATGGCCCAAGAAATATACGTTGGCGGCGGCAAATACATCCTCGGCAAGAAACTGGGCGGCGGCTCCTTCGGCGAGATCTACCTCGGCACCAACAAGCACACCCGCGAGTTCGTCGGCGTTAAACTGGTACGGATGCGTCCATATCCGGCCTTAGGAGTCCAAAAAGACCTGCAAGCATCTCCAGCTCAACTTCGAATACAAGATCATGAAGCAGCTGGAAGGAAGTAAGTCCCCTGGATCGAACGCGTAGCTGGAATACCCAAGGTCTACCACTTCGGCGAGGAAGGTGACTACAACGTGCTCATAATGGACCTGCTGGGGCCGAGTCTCGAGGATCTGTTCAGCTTCTGCGGCCGCAAGTTCCAGCTCAAGACCACCCTCATGGTTGCCGACCAGCTGGTGACCCGCGTTGAATACGTCCACTCCAAGAACTACATTCACCGAGACATAAAGCCCGACAACTTCCTGATAGGTCTGGGCAAGAGGTCGAACCAGGTGTTCCTGATCGATTTCGGCCTGGCGAAGAAGTTCAGAGATGCTAAGACGCACCAGCACATTCCGTACAAGGAGAACAAGAACCTCACCGGCACGGCCAGGTACGCGAGCATAAACGCGCATCTGGGGATCGAGCAGAGTCGGCGTGACGACCTCGAGGCCATCGGCTATGTGCTCATATACTTCATCAAGGGCAAGCTGCCCTGGCAGGGAGTGAACGCGCAGAACAAGGGCGAGAAATACCACAAGATCATGGAGAAAAAGATGTCGATCCCGGTGGAATACCTCTGTCTCGGCATTCCCTGTAAAATCCTCTTCATTTTAACACTCGGCGTAGCGGAGTTCGCGACGTACATGCACTATTGCAGGTCGCTGAGGTTTGAGGACCGGCCAGACTACGGCTTCTTGCGCAAGATGTTCAAGGAGCTCATGGTCAAAGAGAGCATCGACTACGACTACGTCTTCGACTGGACCTTCACCGAGGCCCCCAAGAAGCAATCCATTCACATGAGCCAGCAGCCCGGCGCCCCACGTATTGTTCTGTGCAACAAAAATCGAGTAGAGGACCCGAGCTCGAGTCTGGCGCTGAACCCGCCGCAGTCGCAGATCATGGAGGGTGGGGCGAAGCCGGGCGAGGAGGAGAAAAAGGAGGGCGGGTCGGCCAAGGACGACAAGAGCAAGTCGGGCTACGCCAAAAGCAACACCGCTAACTTCGGCAGCGAGGAGGGCGATAAGGAAGACAAAAAGGAGAAGAAGGGAAAGAAGGGCGCAGACAAGGAGGCAAAGGAGGGTGAGGACGAGGAGGGAAAGGGTGAGAAGGATAAGGACAAGGAAAAGGAAAAGGGCAAGGGCAAGAAGGAGGGGAAGGACAATGAGGATGAAAAGGAGGACGAGGAGGCCAAAGATGAAGATGGCGACGAGGAAAAGGGCGACTCAAAGAAGGAGGTGAAAAAGACAATGCGCGATGCCTACAAACAGAAAGGTAGCGTGGACTGATTAGCGTGTGTAGATGAGGACGAGGAGAAGCGGAAGAAAAAGAAAAAGAAGAAAAATGCGGGCAAGGGCAAGCGTGGCGAGTATGTTGATCCTGTGCTAAAGTGCGTAGTAAGACGGGCAAGAAGGGGAAGAAGGGCGAGGCGGCAGCGGGTGACAAGAAGAATTGCACGATATTTTAATAACCTTGTGAGACTACTTTCGCTGCGAGAGCGACATTCATTTTCACTTCTCGACCCCCTCTTGTCGCTTAGTCGGATCAGG
>QFZN01008615.1_pt1 | contig 10327 bp, 10 predicted proteins | sample 1740101 | NCBI WGS metagenome assembly QFZN01 (sample SAMN09210849, study PRJNA391713) | Ciliate metagenome, whole genome shotgun sequencing project. | isolation source: combination of 50 Heterometopus sp. ciliate cells from an enrichment culture... | host: Heterometopus sp. ...
CCCCAACACCCCAAAACCCCGTAGCCTCAGCGCAGAATCCGAAGCGACTGCAAGCGAAACGATGTGTGTGAGATCGTGATATGTTTTATTATTGTTGCTCCCGCTTGTATATCAGGTATTTCACGTTGTAGGCGAACCCGTCCGGAGTCTCGTCGAAAATGCTGTGGAATATCTCCCTGATCTACCCCACATGATCACAGAGTCAAATTACCTTGACGTAGCCATGGTCCTTGAGCACGTTTCGGGTGGCGTTTTCGAAGTGGCTGGCCATGACCAGGTGCGAGTACTTGGTTTGATCCAGAACATCGGAGACGAATTTCTCCGTGTTGTTGAACAGTCTCATTTTGTCGTTGTATAGCATTGACTCGTTCAGCGGCGGCGGACACGTTGGAAACGCCATCGGGATGTTCCTGTGAAGATGGGAGTAGAACGGCGTGGCGTGGCAATCCGTGATGAAATACACTGACCTGAGCTCGTCCTCAGGGATTGTCCGCAGCTCGTCCATCACCGGCAGCGAGCCCACGCGATATGTGTTGTTCCACACTCCCAGGAAGAGTAGTTGCGTGATCACAACGAAGATGAGCAGGCCGAGGCCGAGCTTTGGAGCAGCACGCTTCAGATTGGTGAGAGCGTAGCCGGCCATGAGTATCAGATACGGGAGGATGGGCATCATGAACCGTTCCTCCTTATGTGCCAACAGACTCATCACAGTCAAATAGGTGACCACAACGTACCACACGGTGCAATCCTCCCTCTCGCGCATCATCTTGTACAATCCGTAGTACGAGAAGGGAACGTACGTGAGCAGCATCAATGGGAAGCCCGCAGTCACGTACCAAAGAGTTCCGTGGGTGCCATAGAAAACACTGATGCCGGCGAAGATGTTAACCTTGGCGAAATTGAGCATGGTGACCTGGAAGCTGCCAAAGTACCACGAGTCGACCGCGACGCCTAGCAAAAACACAGGCAGTGCCCCCGTGAAGAATGCGCGGAACAGGTTCTTCACCCCCGAAAAGCCAAAGGTGCAGATCTGGGCGACCACCAATGTTGCGCACACGATTCCTGAGGTCGGCCTAATCGCGAACGCTATGGCGTAGAGGACAGCCACGATGGTGTCCGCTCGGCTGTACTGCTTGCCGATCTTGGTCCAATAGTAGTAGGCGATGAGGAGAAGGGTGGTTTCGACACTGTTAGAAAGGGTGCGGACCATGGCGTAGTTCACGAACCAGCTGCACAGGTTGAGCAACAGCTAAATCCCCCGATATCAGAGAATAAGAAGAAGACATACGGTGAGGAGGGCGAGGTACTGGTCATGGAAAGTGGCCTTGGCTACCTTGTAGAGGTATACATCCGTGAGTGCCAGAAGTCCGCCTTGTATCAGTCGTGGACTGTATGCCTACGCGTTGTGATAGAGTAATATACAATCATGAAGGGCGTGTCGAGGGAGAGGAACTGGAGCAGCTTGTAGGGGATGGCGTAGATGAGCGGATGCAGGGTCGAACGAATCGGCGTAGGAATCGTCCATTCCCACGTCTCGTACCCGTATCCGAAGACCATCTTGTGTGCGATCTCAACGCTCTGCCAGTACTCGTCGGGCGCGAAGTAGCTCCTCACGTAAAGCTAGATTATGAAAATCCGCAGGAGATACACTGAGCAACAGACGGTAGGCGATGATGGATATGAGCCCGTTCAGCGTGTCCGGCGAGAGGAAGCTCAGGAACGATCCAGACTGGGGCTGAGTGCCTACAGGATTTCGCGATGCGGATCTACGCGGGTGGTCCTTGTAGCCGGTGGGCGAGTCCTCGGCCTTCGCGTCCTTCTTTTCCGCCTTCTTCTTCTTATTCATATAGATTTTATGTTGTGGCGCTATGCATAATAAATATATACGTATTCGGTATACCGAATGCGTGTGATATCGCAGAAGTTAATTGTTAAAAATGGTTAACTAACTAGCTTAATAATAATTCTCTGATACAATAATGAGAAGCGCAGCAGTGACCGTACGCCAATCGTTCGACACACCTCGTAGAAGCCCCGCGTAGTCTACGTCCAGGACTCACCCAGTCCCGACGTCAGTTCCGAGTGCATGCCCGATGTGTACGGCGAGAAAGGCAAGCGTTGGCATGCGAAAGCCGAGTAGGACAGCCGTATTCCGGAAGCGTGAGCACGATCACGATGAACAACCTGCTGCAGATGTCCAAGAGCGCGATCAGCGGCCTGTTCCCCTCCGGCCACTTCGCCGCAATCAAGGGCCGCGTTCTCCGCGAGGACCTTCTCAAGCCCCGTATGCCAGTCCAACGATAAGCACGAATGTACGTAGTCAGCCAGGGCGAGATGTCGCAGGAGGAGTCCAAGGAAACCGTTAAGGTCGGCGACGTCTGGCCCTCCGGAAACCCCAAAAAACTTCTAACCGGCCCGCCGGACTCAGTGGACGAGTTCCCCATGAAAAAGTCCACGCTCAAGATCACACTCATTGGGAAGGAACAGAAGACGGCCGACAGGAATCTAGTGACAATAATGAAGGTTTGCGCAAGAACTCGCACAGGATAGGGGGACGAGACGCCGCTCGAAACCGAAGAGGTCAGCGACGAGCCGCCTGACCCGCGGACGCTCCACATAAAAGTGCTGGAAGCATTGTGCATCCCGCCGGGGACGCAGATCACACTTCGCAGCAAAGGACTGGTGGGCTCGAAGCGCCGGGCCCGGGATCAGTGCGCGTACTTCGGCACGGGGAAGATCGAGGTAGTGTGACGATCCGATAAGCGCTGGGGTAGGGGAAAGGACCGACCGCGGTGGACTATGTGATTCCGGAGGAGGAGCGCGGGGTGGGGAAGAAGCACTTCGTGATCAAGTACGACCTGGGGAGGCACGCGTACCTCATAAAAGATCTGGGCGACGGACATGGCACCTTCATCAGGATCAAGCCTGCCCTCAAGCTCTGCAGTGGCTACATCATCTCCTTTGGCGAGGTGCATTTCGGCGTCCACATCAAGTCTGCTGATGCCAAGACGCAATCGTAACGCGGAACCGGCGAGACAGCGTAGGGAGATAGAGATAAAGTTCATCGAGGGGACGAAGGCGGGGCAGAAACAGTATCCGCCATATAACAACACCGCATAGCAAGTTCAAGGCGAGCTCGCGGCCGATAACGCTGGGGAGGCAGAAGGGCTCGGTGCTGCACTTCGTCTCAGGCTCCCTCTCTCGAAAACAATGTTCATCCTGCATGCCGATATCCTTGTAGGCCAGATCGAGTTCAAAGACTCCAACTGGTTCGTTGTCGATGGTGACGGGAAGAAGGGCAGCACCAACGGGACCTGGCTGTTCGCGAAAGATTTCTTCGAGATCCAGTCCGGGACGGTCTTCAAGGCTGCGCAGATATTGTTCGAAGCCACGGTCGACGACGCTCCCGCGGAATCTCACTGAAAGTATTCGCCGTGGCGCGGTGTTGTAATGGTATAAGAATGTAGTTCACTCGAGTTCGGTTTTGCTTATCTCCTCATATGATATAGCCGCAAAAACAGTTCGCTGCAACAATATAGTACGATTATTGGCTTCCCTCCGGCTGTACCTGGACCCGCTGGTAGAATAGCATGTACGGACTGCAGCCCATCACTTCTCGCGAACTCGCCTGTTTCGCCGCCGAGTCTTTCGCGTAAAACCACCTATCATTCTTGATAATCGCTTTTACTTGTCCGCGTGTTTGACAAAGACATCGTAGTCCTCGCCCAGCCGCTCGGGGATGACCGCACACAGTCGGTAGCAGCAAAACCGCAGGAGACGTTCCTCCGGCCACATTTTCTCCACGCAGTCCACCAGCGCCTGCTCTTTCACCTCCTTTTCTACTCCTTTTTGCGGTGCCACGGTACCATCAATCATGATCGCGTCTTCGAGGGAGAGATGCTCGCTCGGAACGATGGAGGGCTCGTCAGGGACGGTCTGGGTTCTGCCGTGGGTCGGATGAGCGGAATATGATCCGACCAGACGAACGATGAGGAGATCGGCCGGCGACCTCACGTATCGTTCCTGTGTTTTGACCGTGGGGGAATTGCAGACGGAACAGAACTCGGAGATCGAAGGTGGGTGTGTAATCCCAGTGCACACTATGGTGCCGAGGGTGTGTTCGTGGCTCTAGTAAGAGTGAGCGACTAGCACTGGCGGAAAGTACTCTGACACTCCTGGGGAGGTAGAAGTCGGCGCCGTCCACGGTTTCCTTGGCGTATTTGTGTCTCCCCGTTGCGGGACTGTTGGGCGTGATGTTATCGGAGGAAACCGAGAATGCCTGTGTCTCGCCCAGAGTCCACTCTGTCGTCCCGCAGTTCTCGCACGTTTCTATGAAGCTTATCGTGTGAGACTAACTCTTGGTATGAACAAGCGAGGTGACCATGCCTCCCAAAAGGGTGTCGTAGTCCGAGCTCATCACCTCGTCCGGCTCGGTCTGAGCCCTCTTCTCCTTCCCCTCCTCGTTCGCATCAAACAGCCTCTTTCCTGCAGCCTTCCCGTCCGCAACCCGCCTCTGTCCTCGCAACAGTGTGTCCAGCAGATGTCTTATCGTCTCGAACGGGTCGTTGTCGCGGAACACATTGTATTCGCCCTCGCCATCTGCCAACGTTTCCATGATGAGCGGCAGCGGGTCGTACGGTCCGAAGCCCTTTCTGTATCCGGCGAAGAAGTCTCGTACCCGCTTGTTGCATCTATCCATTCCGGTCCAGACCGCATTCTTCCCGTCAAGGTATGATTGCACCAGCTCCGGCATTGCGCACATCGCCTGCAGGATGGCGTTTACGTGGCCTAATTGTGTGTGTGTAGTGTGGATTACTGGTATTTCCATGGTTCTGCAGGCCGCGAATGTGCTTCTCCGGCTTGCCACGAGTCTTTCTGATCTGGCCGTACCCGCTGGAATATCCCACCGTCGCCCTTGAGTACGTTCCTGACATCATCGAGTTCATCCTCATGGACCGCGAAACCGATTGCCTTCCACTAACCGCACTGCTGCCGACGAAGGACCTGGCAATGAAGGGCGAGATGATGTTGTATTGCCCCGATTTCTTGATAGCTCGCCGGGAGAGCGCGAGGACAACGTTTCGCATGGGCGCTGGACTGCTGACGCCGGAGAGCGGCCGGGAGTTCCGCAAGCCGCGTTCCTGCGTGATCGGAAGCAGCGAGTCAACCTCGAGTTGCATCCCGATCGGACTGGTTCCGGAGACTGCGTCCTGTCCTGCGGAAGGATATGGCTGGCGCGGATGCGTGGCGAAATCGTGGTCCTTCTGCGTGATCCCACATTCAGCCACTCCGAATGTCAGAACCTTGACCCGAGAAGGAGACTGGGATTTCTTTGCGCTGAAGTCGAGTGACATGTCAGCCAGTTGGGTCCTGGTCAGCGGTGCCTTGTTTCTGCCGCTGTATCGGAATTCATTGGGATTTTGGCGGCGAGTTCTCTTGCCACGCAGAGGGATAGGAGCAGCGCTCAGCCGCTTCTCGGGCGTGTGCTTTCTCTCGGGGACGGGAGAGCGGGACCGATTCTTTACGCCGAGTTCTTGCAGATCGTTCATCATGGACTCGATCATAAGTTCGAGGGAGTTCTCACGTTTCAGAGGGGAAGGGTTCCTCACGGCGGAAGGCTCGATGGAAGAAATGTTGAGATCGCTTTCTCCGTGAGAAGGTCCGGCCTCTCTCTCAGTATGAGGGGAGATGCGGGCGAATTGGGAGGCGGTTTTTGCGAGGTGAGTCTGGTCGGCTGGTGCGAGTGCAGTGCTGGCATGATAGTCCTGCTGATCTTGCGCCGTAGGAACTTGAAGCATCGGGTTGTCTCCAGTTTTCTCAGAGTCAACACCTGGATTCCGGATATTGCCGTTCACAGGCAGAGGCATCGCAGACCGCAGAACCTTCGTAGGAACATCAGCAGGAGCAACGAATGGATTTGACCCGCGCACTGATCTCTCTGCAGGCAAGATCGATTCCTGTACGGCTGTCACATTAGCGTTTGCAGCGCGAGAAGGCACGATTCCAGGCTGAGCCGATCGCATAACATCTGAAGGGATCGGCTTTGGCATTTGGGGCTCAGTAACAGAATCGGGTTCGTCGTCCCCAGATTTGGCCGATTGCACGTCGTGATAGACTGCCTGGCGCAGTGCGTTTCTCGCGGGCTGGACATTATCCGACCTCATCAGGTCCGCGAGTTCTGTGCCCTTCTCAGCCGCATCTTTGGCTTTGCCTCTAACTTCCACCCCCGCACGAACATCCTTGTTTGCCAGGAGCGCAGCGGTTTCAGCGGGACCAGACTCGATGATGATCTTCGCGTGATTCTTCTCCTCGGCTAATCCCTTTGTGTCGGCCATCTGTCTTGCCTTTCTGGAAGCCTCTTCCGGATGGGCGGAGAGCAGTACTGTGTCTGTTTCTCTCTTTGCAGCAGCGACCTGCGATTCGGGACCTTCTCCTCCTTTGTTCGTGTGACCGGCCGGGCTCCCTAGCGAGGACTTATTTTTCGGCAGAACCGCAGTATCATCATCATCATCGTCATGCTTCATCTCGGGACCGCGATTCTCGTTCTGTTTCGTTGCAGATATGTTCTGGCACTCATCCAAAGTGTTACTTTTAGAATGCAGAGGAGCCTCCGCCTTTTCCTGCGACGAGCACTCGCCCGAGGCTTCATGAGTTCCATTTTTCTCAGCAGTTTTATTGGATCCAGGTGCGATGGGCTCTGCGGTTTCTGCGACGATCCTTGTGACTTCGTCAGATTTTTCGCGCATCGTGCCGACGATTGGAGTAGCCCCCTGCTCTGCGGCCACAGGACGAACGGTGCTTTCCTCTCCCGGCTGGTCGTGGGACTCCTCATGGATTGTTGTTGCTACGGCATCGCGCTTGTCTGTGCCAGTTTCTTCTGCGGAATGCGGGTTGGCCGTATATTCGCGACAGGGATTGGCCGCCTCCCCATTTGCTGCAGCCTTCCTCACATTGGCAGTCCTTGCTTCCTCAGTTGCATCTACCTCTCCGGAAACCTTTCGTGTCTCATTTTGCGGCTCGCAGACCCTCTTATCAGATCCGTTCTTCGGTGCCACCGCGGCGTCTTCAGTCTGGACCACGCTTGAGGAGTTCTCCTCGCCAGCAGTCTTTGCAACAACCTCTGCATGATGTCCCTCCGTTTTCCGCAATACCTTCCCCGCCCCGATCTCGAGCCCATCGCCAGGCGCAGACCTTTCAAGATTCTGCTGTCCAGTCACATTGGACACTTTCTCAACCTCTTCCGATATCCTATCCGTAACAGACCCCACTTTGCCCTTCGTGGACGCATCTCTGGTGTCGTTCTTATCCCGCGATTCCGCCTCTGGAACCCGCTTCTCGCTGTTTTCAGCCGCCTTCCTCTTCCTGGTATCCTCCTCGCAAACCGCGTCCACAGCATGTGCTTTTTGTTCCTCCGGCCTGGCTGCAGTCTCGCACTGCGGATTGTCATGTGCATCCCCGCGATCCGAGTCGTTCTCCTGCTGGACAGGTCCTTCGCAGCTGCTTTTTACGACGACGGGGGACTTTTCCTGCGTGGTGGTGTCATCGTGTCCTGTGACAGGCGCTATCCCAGTCCTGGGAACTGCTGCCGATTGCGAGATGTCCTCCGCAGAATTGCCTTCTTTTCCGAAAGTTCCACAAATTCTCGCAGTTGTTTCCTCTTCGGCGTGGGTGGCCTTGGCGGAATCCTTTGCTATCCCTGTGTCTGTCCCATTAACAGCAGCAGATCCGTTCTTTTCTGCGTTTTGAGACTCCGCCACCTCTTTGTCTTCGCTCTGGTGATCCTTAACCGTTCTTTCACGATCCTCTGCGGCAACGCGGACTCTATTCTTCGTATCGTGGCTTAGTTTCGCCTGTGCAACGTGCTCTTCGCCTGCAGCAGCAGATTTTCCCGTAGCTATATCGTTGTTAGGCTCCGTCGGAGAGACGGCCTTCGCTGGGGAAAGTGTTATCTCGGTGTCGCACTGAGGCGGAGGAACGGCGTCAGTCTCAGTCTGAGGCTTTACGGCAGTCTCGCTCTCTGTCTCAACGACTTTATCCCCTGACTCGGTCTTCCTGACGTCCTTGCCCTCTTCGTGTCGGGCCCCTCCTTCGCAACCTTCCTCTCGCCCAGCAGAATCCTGCTTTCTTTCTGACACATTCAAGTGCGATTCCCCGAGACCAGGAGGCCCAGATTTTTCCTCTGTCTCTGACCCAGCGAGCACCTTGGCAGATCCTGCAGTTTTCTCCTTCGCCTCTTCCCCGCGATGGGAAACATCATCTTTCGTAGCGGGAACGGCTTCTGTTTTTGGTACAGCGACAGATTCATTCCTCTCCCCCTCAGTAGCCCGCTCAGATACAACCTTTCCTTCTTCTCTTTCATCCGAAGAACGCGGCGACGCTTCTTCTGCGTCTATTACTGTTTTCTGGGCCGCCACAATGCCGGTCTCAGTCTTATTAGCTGTATTCGCACTTCTCTGGGCCTGGTTCGATTTGTCCGCAGACCCAGAATTGTTTCCTGCAACTGCGGAACGAGCGGGGATGACTTCTCCTCTCTTGGTCACACCCGCACTCTCGGAGTCGACTTTGTGCTGGGCCCTAGTCTGCGCAGAAGCGCCTTTCTCTGCGGCTGCTATAGTTGCGGTACCAGCAGCCTCATTCAGCTTCGGGGCAGAGACATCCTTCTCCAGGCGTTTTGTATCTTGCTTCTTATTATTGACCTGCCGAGCAGCGGTCGTCGTCGTAGCCTTGGCTTCGGGGGAGAGAACGATTCCCACCTCTTTGGCTTGAGTCGGTCTCTGGATATTACCGCCTTCTGACGACTTTTCCAACTTTTTATCCGTCACGACCTCCTTAACGGCTTCCGCCTTTGCCGGGGCCGTTGGACCCTGCGACTTTACAGTCGCCGTGGCAGTCTTCTTAGCTCCGACTACCATTGCCGTTTCAGACTTTCCGCTGGATTCTGCGACCCGTTTCTCCCCGAGGGCCGGAGCCATATCCGCTGCACCCTCTTTGGCTCCAGCATGTTTCTCGTTTCCGCCCTCGCCCTTCGCAGCAGAACCGTCCGCGAGACTGACACTGAGTGCGGCAAGCGGCTTACCCTTGCTGGTCTCGCACTTCTTGCCTTCTGTCTGAGCCTTATTCGCGGCTACAGCCTTCCCCTTCTTCGCATCCTCATTCGGTGACTGCAACTGCGGCTGAACAAAAGAGCTGCTAGTTTTCTGCCGCACACTCTGGTCAGCCTCCGTTGGGGTCGTTCTGAGGACGTCTGGGCCCAGCGAAGCCCGCTCCTTTGCCAGCGGTTGCTCCTCTTTCTTTTCCGCCTTCTTCTCCTCCGGCTCAGTCTTTTTCTCTCCTTTAGCAGCCGGTCCTTTCTTTCGCTGCTGGATTTTCTTGCTCTCCTTCTTGGCCTTTCCGCCCGCGCTGGTCCCTGGTCGGACCTCCCCTTTCGCCTCTTCTTTTTGCTCCCCGCTATCCTTCCTCGTCTCGGTAACCGTGTTCGCCCTGGATTTTCCCTGTGTCTCCGCTGCCTTCGCATCCACCTTCTTTGCGGCCATTTCTACGACCTCGAGCTCCTCATCCTGCTCAGTGCCCACGGCCACCGTGGCCACCATCTTCTCCACATCATGGTGTGGTATATCATCCAAACTGCCGCTCTTCTTAGGGAGTCCCGGCGCGGCGCTGTCCTCATCGTCGTCGTCCTCATCCAGCGCATGGACTCGGTGAAGGCGAATTTCTGCGGAACCAGTGTCACCGCCAGGCTTTAGCATCAGCGGCGGCGGAAGGGCGGGGCGCGTGGCCGGAGACGAGGGTCTTTCTGTAGGAGGAGATAAGCATCGGTGCACCCGAATCTTTGACGGGTCCTTGAACACCTCCGTCAGTTTGCGGAACACTGCCTGTCCCCGCTCGTCCAGGACGTTAAGGTTAACATAGCCCTCGCACTTGAAGCAATAGATGGTTTCGTTGACGCAGATGAAGAGACAATGGGCGGCGTTCTGGAGGAAATGGCCCTTGACGTGGGTGGGTACGTTACCCGTCGCATTGCAGTAGCAGAACCCGCACACCAAACAGGTGAACAACTCCTGCCGAGTCGCCAGCGGAAAGCACTCTATGCAGGCGCACCGTTCGACTATGGTCCGCTGCACGTATTTCTCCTGGAAATCGTACGTGCTCAGCTAAATGAGGGTGAGCGCATGGAGTACCTTGCGGATGTGCCGACAGTTCTTGTTTATTCCGCACGTGAGTCCCATTTATTCGGTTCTCTCTTATTATTATCCACTGCTATCACGTCTCCCGTTATTGCCGGACGGTTTGGGCGAGCGATAGTTAGGATAGGGGTTTTGGGGTTTTG
>QFZN01008626.1_pt1 | contig 10322 bp, 16 predicted proteins | sample 1740101 | NCBI WGS metagenome assembly QFZN01 (sample SAMN09210849, study PRJNA391713) | Ciliate metagenome, whole genome shotgun sequencing project. | isolation source: combination of 50 Heterometopus sp. ciliate cells from an enrichment culture... | host: Heterometopus sp. ...
CTTTAGAACCGTCCTTGAGGAATGTGTGGGCTTCACGTGTGGGATTACCGCACTTGGGGCAAACGCGCATAACCTTAGAAGCATATATGGGGGTCTCTTTCTTGATGATACCGCCCTCTTCGCCAGGTTTACGGGGCTTAACATGACGCTTAGCGACATTTACGCCCTCAACTATCACCTTTCCGTTTTTCGGATCGGCAGAAATGATTTTGCCTTGTTTTCCTTTATCCTTACCTGACAGGACAATAACTTTATCGTCTTTTTTGATATTCATTATTTTGCCCTCCTATATGACTTCGGGAGCCAGAGAAAGGATCTTCATGAAGTCCTTGTCACGCAGCTCACGGGCAACCGGTCCAAAAATACGAGTTCCGCGTGGGTTCTTATCATCTTTAATAAGAACAGCTGCGTTCTCGTCAAAGCGGACGTAGGTTCCATCCGCGCGGCGAACGCCATATGCGCTACGAACGATAACCGCTTTAACGACATCACCCTTTTTAACGGCGCTGCCCGGTGCGGTCTTACGAACGGAAGCGACTATAACGTCTCCGATATTGCCGTATTTGCGCTTACTTCCGCCAAGAACGCGGATGCATTTAATCTCTTTGGCGCCGGTATTGTCAGCCACCTTGAGATATGTTTCCTGTTGTATCACTTCGCGGCCTCCTTCTACTTTGCCTTTTCAATTATTTCGACAAGACGCCATCTTTTGTCCTTGGACAGAGGACGGGTCTCCATAACTCTGACTTTATCACCGATCTTGCACTCATTCTTTTCATCATGTGCCTTCAGGCGATAAGTTTGCTTAATAATTTTTTTATACAGCGGATGCGCAACGCGATCCTCAACTGTAACGACAATGGTCTTATCCATCTTGTCGGATACTACCTTGCCGACACGGGTCTTGCGGGAAGATGTTCTGACTTCATTCATTATCATTTACCTCCTCACTGCTCGAGTTGTTTCTGGCGAATAACTGTCTTGACTCGGGCAATGTCACGTCGTACAGCAGAAATCTTTACCGGGTTGTCAAGATGGTTAGTGGCGTGCTGCATACGGAGGGTAAATAAATCCTTCTTAAGCTGCAGAAGCTTGCCTTCAAGCTCGATGGCAGACATTTCACGTATTTCATTTGCCTTCATCTTATTCACCACCTGTCTCGGAATCGGTAACTGTCTCACGTGCTACAAACTTTGTCTTGCAGGGGAGTTTGTGGCTGGCAAGACGCATCGCTTCACGCGCTGTTTCTTCGGTTACACCGGCAATTTCAAACATGACACGGCCGGGTTTTACAACTGCTACCCAATACTCGGGTGAACCTTTACCGGAGCCCATGCGGGTCTCGGCAGGTTTCTCGGTTACGGGCTTATCGGGGAATATTTTAATCCAGACTTTACCGCCGCGCTTGGTGTAACGGGTCATAGCAATACGTGCCGCCTCAATCTGGTTTGAGGTAATCCAGCTGGGCTCAGTTGCCATTAGGCCGTAATCGCCATATGCAACAAAGTTGCCTCTGGTGGCTTTACCCTTCATACGCCCACGGTGTTGCCTGCGGTATTTGACTCTCTTAGGCAGAAGCATTACGCATTGCCTCCTTCCTTAGGTGTTGTGGCTGCAGGAGCCGATGCAGGAGCCGATGCGGGTGCAGAAGACGGGCCACGGATGTAGCCGCCCTGTCCGCCTTGTCCGCCCTGTCCGCCCTGATAGCCACGATTATAGCCACCCTGACCGCCCTGTCCACCCTGATAGCCTCGGTTTGCAGGGTTTCTCTTGCGATCTGCGCGATTATGGTCGTCCTTTTGGGTCATATCCATTACGCGAGGAGTGCTACGCAAAGTCTGGCTGAGGACTTCGCCCTTATAGATCCATACCTTAACACCGATACGGCCATAGGTAGTTGCGGCCTCCGCAAAACCATAGTCGATGTCGGCGCGGATGGTCTGAAGGGGAATTGTGCCCTCATGATAGCACTCGCTGCGGGCGATTTCGGCACCGCCGAGACGTCCTGCGCACATAACCTTGATGCCCTTAACGCCCATTCTCATAGCGCGTCCCATAGCATTTTTCATGGCACGGCGATAGCCGATACGCTTTTCAAGCTGCTGAGCAATGTTCTCCGCAACAAGCTGAGCGTCGGTATCCGGTGTGCGAACCTCGACGATAGAAAGCGCAACAGGCTTGCCGATCATTTTTTCGATAACCAGTCTGAGACGCTCAATTTCTGTGCCGCCCTTGCCGATAACGACACCGGGGCGTGAGCAATGAATAAAGACGCGTACCTTGGAGCTGTCACGTTCAATTTCAATCTTCGGGACGCCTGCGGAATACAGGGTCTCTTTCAGATATTTGCGGATATTGTAGTCCTCGACAATGAGATCGCCGACCTTGTCACTTCTTGCGTACCACCTGGAATCCCAGTCCATAATGACGCCGACGCGCATGCCGTGAGGATGGATTTTCTGTCCCATATTCAGCCTCCTCCCTAATCTTTCTCAGCCACTACTATTGTAATGTGGCTGGTTCTCTTATTTATTCTGTACATACGGCCCTGAGCTCTGGGCATACCTCTTTTGAGAATTGGGCCGGGATTTGCGAAAGTCTGACTGACATAGAGCTTATCTGGATCCATGTCAAAGTTGTTTTCTGCGTTTGCCACTGCGCTCTTCAGAATTTTGAGCATAAGCTCGGATGCGGCCTTTGGGGTCGCCTTCATAAGAGCTTCCGCTGTTTTGACATCCTTGCCGCGAATAAGGTCACATACTATAGAGACCTTTCGGGGAGATATGCGGGCAAACTTGTGTTCTGCTCTTGCTTCCATTTTTCTCCTCCTTATCTTCCGGTCTTGGAGCCGGCGTGTCCGCGGAAAGTGCGGGTAGGCGCGAACTCGCCCAGCTTGTGTCCGACCATATCCTCTGTTACATAGACAGGAACATGACGGCGACCATCATGGACGGCAATTGTATGGCCAACGAAAGTCGGGAAAATAGTGGAAGCGCGGCTCCAGGTCTTAAGAACCTTTTTCTCGCCGGTTTTATTCAATTCATTAACCCTTTTGAGCAATTCCGGAGCGGCAAAGGGGCCTTTTTTAATACTTCTGCTCATTTATTATTTCCCTCCTTACTTTTGGTTGCGGCGTTTGACAATGAACTTATTGCTCTTGTTCTTTGTCTTACGCGTCTTGTATCCGAGGGTGGGCTTACCCCAGGGAGTAACAGGTCCGGAACGTCCGACCGGTGCTTTGCCCTCGCCGCCGCCGTGCGGGTGGTCGCAGGGGTTCATAACAGAGCCGCGGACTGTGGGGCGAACGCCCATGTGGCGACGACGTCCTGCCTTACCGATGTGAACGTTAGCGTGATCGATGTTGCCGACTTGTCCGATTGTTGCCATGCAGTTCATACGGATCTTTCGGTATTCACCGGAGGGCAGACGAACCTGAGCCATTTCGCCTTCCTTAGCCATAAGCTGAGCCTCGACGCCTGCGGAGCGAACAAGCTGTGCGCCCTTTCCAGGATAAAGCTCGATGTTATGGATAATTGTGCCTACGGGGATGTTGGCAAGGGGAAGTGTGTTGCCGGGTTTAATATCAGCGGACACGGAAGAAATGACCGTATCCCCTGCCTTGAGGCCAACGGGAGCAAGAATGTAGCGACGCTCGCCGTCCTCATACTCAACAAGTGAAATGAATGCACTGCGGTTCGGGTCATACTCAAGACGCAGAACCTTTGCGGGCATGTCAAGCTTATTGCGCTTGAAGTCGATAACACGGTATTTTTTCTTATTGCCGCCGCCCTGATGGCGAACGGTAATGCGGCCGTAAGAGTTTCGGCCTGCCTTGTTTTTCAAAACCTCTACAAGGGACTTCTCGGGGGTTGCGTGCTTGTCAACTCCATCGAAGCCCGAGACCGTCATATGTCTTCTGGACGGTGTAGTGGGTCTATAAGTTTTAATGGACATATCTCATTTCCTCCCTTACACCATACCCTCGAATATTTCGATGTTCTTGGAATACTTGCTGAGCTTTACAACGGCCTTCTTCCAATCGGAGGTATAGCCCTTGGGATGTGCACCCTGATGCTTTTCCTTGCCGGGAACGATAGTTGTTGTTACTCTGATAACCTTAACTCCGAAAATTTCTTCGATAGCTTTTTTGATCTCGATTTTATTCGCGTCCTTAGCCACTTCAAAAACGAACTTCTTGATGTCGATATCTTCCATGGACTGCTCTGTGATGATTGGACGGATGACGATGTCGTATGCAGTTTTCATCATGCGAACACCTCCTCGATTTTCTCAAGCGCAGCCTTGTCAACAACAAGCTTTCCGGCATTCAGTATGTCATAGGGAGACAGAATGGTTGCTATCGTTGTTTTGACGCCCGGAATGTTTCTTGCGCTCTTAATAACAGGCTCGTTTACTTCTTTGGTAATAACAAGAGCCTTTCCAGTTACATTGACTTTGCCAAGGAACGCGTTAAATGCGCTTGTCTTGATTTCAGCGACCATTAGATCGTCAATAACAATGATTTCGCCTTCCGCCGCTTTGGAGGAAAGTGCGCTCTTGAGAGCAAGTCTCTTGACCTTTTTGTTCAGGGTGTAGCTGTAATCGCGGGGCTTGGGGGCAAACGCGACACCGCCGTGTCTCCAGACCGGAGATCCGGCATGTCCGGCGCGTGCGCGGCCGGTGCCCTTCTGACGCCAAGGCTTCTTGGTTGTGCAGTCAACTTCGCCCTTGGTAAGAGCGCTCTGCGTACCCTGACGGCAATTTGCGAGATGGTTCTTTACGGAGTCGTGCAGTACCGACTCATTGGGTTCAATTCCGAAAATGGATTCGGAGAGTTCGATCTCACCGACCTGCTCGCCGGCCATATTGTAAATTGGTGCTTTAGGCATTACATTCTCTCCTTTCCCTTATCTGTTACGTGCGGAGGCCTTCTGCGGGTTAACCCTTGCGGAAGCCTTCTGCGGGTTGACGCTGATACCGGCTGCGGCACCCTTAGCCTTAACGTTCTTGACAGTGTTCTTGAGATACACGATGCCACCCTTAGGACCGGGAATCGCGCCGCGAACAACGATCATATTAAGCTCTGGGTCAACCTTGACGATATCAAGGTTCTGAACAGTAACCTGCTCCGCGCCCATGTGTCCTGCGCCGATTTTTCCCGGGAAAATTCTGGACGGGTCTGTACCTGAACCCATAGAACCTGCATGACGGTGAACAGGGCCGCCGCCGTGGGTCATCGGGGTTCTCTGCGCGCCAAAACGTTTTACAACGCCGGCGTAGCCCTTGCCCTTGGAAATTCCGGTAACGTCTACTTTGTCGCCTTCCGCGAAAACGCCTGCGTCGACCGTATCGCCGATGTTAAGTGCTTCGCAATCCTCAAGGCGGAATTCCTTAAGGAACTTCTTCAAAGGAACACCAGCTTTTTGAAGGTGGCCCCTCTCAGGCTTGGAGAGCTTACGCTCTGTCTGGTCTTCGTAGCCGAGCTGCACGGAAGTATAGCCTTCCTTGTCAACGGCTTTTTTCTGGACAACGACGCAGGGTCCCGCTTCAATGACGGTTACCGGAACGACTTTGCCCGCCTCATCGAAGATCTGCGTCATGCCGACCTTTCTGCCGATGATAGCTTTTTTCATGTTATTTCCTCCTTAAAGGTTATTGGTCAGCTCGCTTAGGCCATGCCAAGAGGCTGCTGACTTGACCCTGTCCGCTCACGCAAGCCGCGGACAAACGGGTTGTTTGTTGGTGGGTGTGAGTTCAGGGCTTTTCAGCCTGAAACCTACATGTTTTACTCGCTGACGAAATTACAGCTTCATCTCAATTTCCACGCCTGCGGGAAGCTCGAGGGACATAAGAGCCTCAACAGTTTTCTGTGTGGGATTCATAATGTCAATGAGGCGCATATGTGTACGGCGCTCGAACTGCTCACGGCTGTCCTTGTATTTATGAACAGCGCGGAGAATTGTAATGATTTCTCTCTTGGTGGGAAGGGGAATAGGACCGGAAACCTTTGCTTCTGTGCGCTTTGCGGTTTCAACAATCTTCTCAGCGGCCTTGTCGATGAGCTGATGGTCATATGCCTTAAGTCTGATACGAATCATTTTTTTATTGTTTGCTGCCATGATATTTCCTCCTGAACGTTTGTTTTCCGACGGTTTGGGCTCCGTCGGCCAAAATTTGCGTTCGGTGAGAAGTTTTTCTGTACACTTGGCCGTGCGTATCAGACTTTGACCGAAAAACAAACCGGATTTTTGTCCGGTTCAAACTCCGTACAAACGATATACGCGTGATACAGCAACTATCTCAACCGCCCGATTATCGCCGAATAGTTCGGCTGCGGACATACTCCACGAAAGTTACCGGCATTTTTCAATGAAAAACTATCGCCGCAATCTCCCGCTTCATCGCATTTTTGCGAGTCGGGGCGCAACTCCCCCAACAGGCGCTCCGTTAGAATATCAGATAATTCTTGCTGTGTCAATAGATATTTGTATTTTTCTGCACTGAAAACAGTTTTTCCGCAGATTATTGTAATATTCAAAAAGGAGCGAAAATTCGCTCCCTTAAAATAAGATTTACATTATTAAATGTATCAGCAGCCGGAGGCGATAATCAAGAAGTGAATATAGTCTGCCGCTGTGCTGTAGCCCTGTTCGCCATCCCCACACGGCTGCAGCCGCGCGTGCTCCAACAAACCGATTTAATTTGTGGTCGTCATGTACATACCTCGCCGACCTTCGCCGTTATGCGGTGTCCCGCTCCATGGGTCCCTGCTTAGTCCGTTTTTTATACTCTTTCCCTGTTAAGGTCAGGATTGTTTGCCATTAGCGCCGTAAAAAGTGGTAAAGACGGGTTCGAGTTATCCTTTCGCCAAAACACGACAACGTCAAAGCACGAGTTTAAATCCGCAACTTCCAAAATGTCACAGCCGGCTCCGTATTCGCGGGCAATAGGATACGGTACAAGTGAAATGCCGTTTCCGTTTCTCACCTGCAAAAACAGCGATTCCAGCGTCGGCACGGACAATATCCCACTTTTCGCTCTGCCTCTTAAAAGAGTATCTTCAATTGTTTTAGTAAATTCGCTTCTCTGTTCTCCCACACTTACATAGCTCAAATCGCGGAGCTCAGATGCCATAACGCTCCCGCGTCCGGCAAGCGGATGCCCCGCGGGCAAAACAGCACAGAATTTTTCTGTTGCGACTTTTTTGATTTCAAAGTACTCGATGTTTTTAGGCAAAACATAGGAAAAGCTAACGCCCAGATCCGCACCGCCCGTGTTTACCAGTCCGTAAATATCGGAAAGACCGCTTTTGTATATTCCCAGAACTACATTTGGAAAGTTAAAGCAGAATTCTTTATAAATGGCCGAAAGCTCACTAGAATCGAGGTTCACGCTTGCGACCTTAAGCTTCCCCAAAAAACCTTTACTCACATTTCTGACTGTATCTTCCAGTTCCTCCGCTTTTTGCAGGAGAGACTGTCCCTCACGGTAAAGTAGCTGTCCCGCATCTGTCAGGCGGACACTCCTTCCCTCGCGCGAAAAAAGTCTAACATTCAAACTTTCCTCAAGCGCGGCGACATTTCTGCTTGTCGTGGAGTGGCTTATGTACATTTCTTCGGCCGCCTTTGTAAAGCTACAGTGCTCCGCAACGGCAATGAATATTTTTAGTTGCTCAAAATCCAGAGCCTCCAGCTCCCTTCCTTAAACAATGCGCAAAAATTATAAGTCTCCGAATTTGAAGGTGTGCGGAATAAGCTCACTTAGTTTGTAGCTGACATAGCCGCCGGTTCTTCTCGCGCAGAGTACCTCCATGTCCTTTGAAAACTCGCTCATAACCTGTCGGCAAGAGCCGCAGGGCATGCAGTAGTCGTCGCTCTCCCCATAAATGGCAATTCTGGTAAACTCCGTTTCACCCTCGCTCACAGCCTTGTAAATTGCGACACGCTCCGCGCACATAGTACTTCCAAGCGCGGCGTTTTCAATGTTGCAGCCGGTAAAAACCTGCCCGCTTAAACATTCAATCGCTGCGCCAACCTTAAATCGGGAATAGGGTGCATATGCTTTTTCTGATGCATCCATTGCCAGAGTAAGCAATTCTCTGTCTGTCATAGCCAAAAACCTCTTTCCTGTCAGTTCGCGGTTATTTGCCATTTCTCGATTCCGTGAAAGATATTATACTTGGTAGGTTCCATTCCGGAAACCACACCTCTATGCGTTATTACCTGCTGCTTTTCAAAGCAGACAGCCACAATAGGCGCATTGTCCGTTATGTACTTGAACATGAAATCTGCGGCTTTTTGGCGATCCGCATCGCCGCTCCCGAGATAATCACTGATGTACTGTTCGAGCGCAGAGTCCGAAAAGTTCCCGTAATTCAGGCTGGCACCGCTGAAAAGCAAGTTTCTCAGTGAAAAGTCCGCTGTCATCATTGTGTCGGCATAATACATGTCAAAATCGCCGTTTTTCAGTGCGTTAAGGTAGTCGTTCCAGGAAAGCTCTCTGAGATACACCGTGATTCCCAGATTCATCAGATTATTCGCAATGGACTCAGCCGCAGCAATTTTATCTGAACTGTCGCTGCAAACGATGAAGTTTAAATTGATTTCAACTGGTATACCGGTAACCAAGATTTCTCTTTTGCCATCCTTGTCATAATCTTGCACATTGGCGCTGTTAAACGCCTCCTCGCTCTTTTTGACGGAATATGAAATAATATCCGAATATGCGCTGTTATAGAGCGCACAGGCGGGATTCATCGGAAGTGCAGCTGGAATAGCCGCTCCGCCCATGAGTTCAGTGGTAATATGCTCTCTGTCAACGACATAGGTCATAGCCTTTCGACATGCTGGACTCGAAAAGACCGGGCTTTTGCTGTTGAAGCCAAGATACTGCATATTTGTGGTCGGGTAATAACGGACATCGTTTGCCGTCCCATATCCAAGGCTGTACGACCCTGTCGGATCATTGGTCACCAAATCTATATCCGAGTTTTCATAGGCGGATATGATTTCATCCGCATTCTTGTATTCCTTCAGATAAACCGTATCAATTGGAAGGGAGCTGTAGTTTTTGTGTCCTGAAAAAGCGGTAAGCATTGTAAGCGCTTCATCCGGCATATACGGGCCTGTGCCCATGGGAGCCTTGTCCCCGACTGAACCGTATTTTATAACGGGAATACTCAGCAGCGCCGGAAACTGCATATCCGGATAGTTGAGAGTTACAATGAACAGGCTCGCATCCATCGCAGAAACGCCATAAATACAGCTGAGTCTTGATGAATACTCGGAAGAGTGTGTTGCTTTCTGTAAAGAATAGGCCACGTCCTGTGCTGTCAGAGTTGAGCCGTCCCAAAACTTCACCGTTGTGTCAACATAGAAATACCAGCTCTTGCCGTCCTCGCTTTTAGAGCTCGTAATCAGGTTTGGAGTTGCTGCAAAGTTGTCGTCAAGCTCAAAAATTGTATCATACATGAGCTGTGTGCAGAGCATATTTGAAGCGTTTGTAGTAGTAAACGGATTGAAGCTGTAGTCCTTATTGCAATTGAGTGAAAACACATTGTCCGATTTGTAATGAACCGCCTGGGTATCCGCTGAATCGGTTGTTACGGGTGAAGGAGTGCTGCTATTCTCTCCATTATCGTAGCAAGCCGTCAATATGCTTGCGAAAAGAGCCATAGCAAGACTCGCTACAATGATCTTTTTACTTTTCTTCGCCATGCGCGGTGTCCTTTCTCAATCTATTACAATAAGCGCCGCCTGTGAGCCTCGTTCACCTTTTGTGTACCTGTGCGACCAATATTTGTCGCAGTTGCATGACGTGCATTCGTCGCTGACGGAAATATTTTCATTCTTCAGTCCAAGTTTAACAAGTCTTCTGCGGTTGGTTTCCTTAAGGTCAACCATGAACTTTCCCGTATCTTTGACCTCAAAAAACGCATCCCTGCAGTCGCGCCCCAAAAGTTTCTCTATCGCCTTGGGAACCTCTGCATCCGTCTCATAGCAACACATGTCAATTGCGGGTCCGATGGCTGCTCTGATATTTGATGGCTCCGCCCCGAGCTCTGCCATTCTCTTCACCGCAACACCCAGGATATCCGCAACCGTACTGCGCCAACCGCAGTGAATGGCTCCCGCGACACCAGCGTCGGGGTCGCAGAGCAAAACAGGAACACAGTCAGCCGTGTAGCAGATAAGCGGCAGTCCCTTAACGTTTGTAACAATTCCGTCTGCCGCATAGGCAAATGGCGAAAATATTCGCGTCTGTCCTCGTCAGTTACGACACGGACTTCGTTTGTGTGAACCTGCTTTGTAAAGCATAGTTTC
>QFZN01013087.1_pt1 | contig 10321 bp, 5 predicted proteins | sample 1740101 | NCBI WGS metagenome assembly QFZN01 (sample SAMN09210849, study PRJNA391713) | Ciliate metagenome, whole genome shotgun sequencing project. | isolation source: combination of 50 Heterometopus sp. ciliate cells from an enrichment culture... | host: Heterometopus sp. ...
ACCCCAACACCCCTTCACACAACGTGACTGTAATTGCATCGACGTCAGAACACTATTCTGGGAGAGGGGATGATGAATTTCAGATCAGAATATTCTATAAACGCTATGACGCTATTGTCTTGTTCCGTATACGCATTTATATATCACAATATTTATCGAAAATAGATGCTAGCCCTAAATCCTGTAACAGGACTGCTGCTGATAACAATTTTCGCCCTGTTCCTCCCCGCCGCGGCCATTCTCCAGCCCGCCTCCAGAGGCAGCATAGTCCTTGAGCCGTCTTACTCCCGCATCGCCTTCGACGTTCCCATCTCCAATAGCACCAGCCAATTCGTAGTGGCAAACACGTCACTGTTCCTCCTCGTTCGAAAATGTACTTTCACTTCTACTTCTGTAGCAGTCGACTCATCCGACTTCCTCTGGCTTCAGCGCGATCTCATGACCGGCACCACATACCAGGTACGTGTGTCCGCCGCGAGTGTAGACGCGGAACTATAACTCTCGCTCGACACTGCGTCTCACCGGCTACACAGTCAAAAGCTTTGTTCCTATCGATGGCGAATTGCGCTACGTTATCTGCATCGAGGACTCCACCGGATTCCTCTACGTTCTGACGATGGAACTGTCCTATTCCGTGAGGTAGCTCTAGTCCTCGCAGAAAATCGTAGTCTACCGGTGAACCTCGACTACAAGTACACAGTGAAATCGAGAAAGAGGATGCCCACGTCAGCTCGGCTGTCGAAAGAAATCGTGGTCAAAGTCACAGACTTCGGCTCCGGTTCAGACGGGAAGCGGATCCTCGTTGCGGGCACAGCCCAGACCGTCCCCGCACATCCGTTCCTGGCCATCTTTAACACAAGGTACAACATCACGGAGTTCGTGTGGGACGAGTCAGCCACGATCCAGGAGACTCTGCGGGGGATCGACATAGACCTGGGCAACGATCAAGGTGCGATTTTCTCGCGAACCTCTCGTAGTGATCGTGACATCTGAACGCCTGAGCGAGGACCCGCTGGAGCCGAGCTGCATTCATACCGACAGTTCTACCCAGAGCTGGAGCGTGGTTGTTCGTGCCTTCAGCTTAACAAGTTCGTTTCGCTATGAGAGCGCCTTTTGTAGGACAGACGATGGAGTGGAGCAGGGTGGCCGGACACGCGGGATATGAGGACCGGTATGCGGGCTCGGGAGTCAGCGGCGGTCTCTTCTTCCTGGCATACACGACAAACTATTCGCACCAGGCTGTGGCGCCGTCGGGGACCGTGTCGGACCTGGAGTTCGTCATAATGCGAGCCGAGGGCGGAGAAGGGATCATCAACGACTGCAAATTCGTTCTATCTTCGGACTCGGGCCCCGTCACCGTTCTCAGCGTAATCATGGCGCAGGAGAACGGAATCTACCTGCTGCTGAAGGTGCCCGCAGGAACCCTGACCTCCCTCCACGACTCGGCCCAGTACCGCTTCTCCTCCCCCAGTTTCGTCATCGCGGTCCTCGAGCTCGATTCCAGCGGTGTTTCTCCCGAGGTCAACCTTATTGGGATCACCGCGTATCCCACGAGCACCTCAGTCCTGGTCTATCCCCCGGTTCGGATGCTGCTCTACTACCCTTCCGGCAAGGACGGCTACGGGGTGCCAGAAATTCTTCTTCTCGCTCATGTGAGCCATATGGTCGGACTCGTGGTATACGGCTTCGCCAACGTGACCTGTGCCGCGATATCTCCAGCCAGCCACAATCCGCTTGTGACGGATACCGGGTGCACTGCGACAAATTGCGACCGCTGTTTCTCCGACAATCCATCGAAGTGCGCGCAATGTGTCTCGGCATATTCTCTTCTAAGCGAATTTACGTGCAGCTCCGGCTGTCCTAGCGGATACTACTCTAGCCCCGAAGGAACCAGGTGCCGAAGATGTCACTACACCTGCGCAACCTGTTCCGGCCCGGGGAGCACCGACTGTCTCACCTGTGATGCTGCGAGCAGAGAATTTGCAATGGGAACGGGACAGTGCCTTTGCTCCACCACCACGATGGTCACGAACGGCGACTGCACGACCTCGTGTCCGGTGGGATATTCCGGCTACGCGTACGAGGGTCTCTGCAAGGACCGGTGTCCAGGGTACCGATTCCATTCGGTCGACTACGGGGCGAGCACAGCACCTACTACAACGAATTTCATCACTGGAAGCGAAGGCGCGGATTTGCTGGAGTTCGACCCTGCCTCCGCTTCCTGCCTACAGCTCCCCGGTCCTGCTGGTGCCACTGCTATTTCGTCCAAGTTCACAGTCAGTTTCTGGTTCTACGCGACTTCGGCCTGGAGTTCCGCGCAGAAGGTCGTGCTCTGGGGGTTCAACTCTTTCATGCTCAGAGCTGCGGGGAACAACGCGGAATTCGTGATGCTATCATCCGACGGGATCGAGATCTCGACCGGAGTATCGGCTGCGGCTATGTCGGTCAACGCGTGGTACTTTGTGGCCGCCAGCGTCAGGCTCACGTCTGCAGGCTACGATGCAAAATTGTACATGGGCGCCTCAGGCAGCTCTCTGACCCTCGAAGGCCAGAAGACCGCGACATTCACGTTCCAGCCATATACGAACGCGCTGCTGGTGGGCTGTCTGGGAACGAGAGACGCGTTTTCTGGATCGCTGGCCACCACGTCGCAGGTCGGAATCGGGGGATACATGCGGGAACTGGTGTACCAGGCGCAGTTCTACAGTCTGGCCAGCATGCAGGGCAAGGCAAACTTCCTCTACGCCGAGTGCTTGGAGGTGTACAAGACCGTTCTTTCATATTGGCGGTTCGACGAGCTTTCGGTTTCCGGTACCAACATCGTCTTACAGGACAGCTCAAGATACCAGCAGACCGCCACAATCCCTGCGACTGGGAGCCCGAAAAAGGCCTCGACCACCGCCCCAGGCACCCCCGGCTGCACTCAGATACAGGAAGACCTGGGGAAGTGCGTGGACCTGTTTGAGGGCACCGAATTCCCCCACGTCTCGCTCGACATAAACAACTTCGCCTCGGATTACCTTGAGCCACGCATCAACACGAGGAACGGTGACGGCGTCCTTGGCACCATCGTGGGGGATGGAGACACGGTCCAGTTCCATTCCCGCGGCTGCGACGGCACGCTCTTGCAAGAAGCTCGTGTTACTCTCAGCGCCGACGGCACCGCGATCTCCATTGAGAAGGACCGGTACCTCCCGCAGACGGTGTATGGCACGCATGTGGATATCTGCTACCACAGTGCGATCCAGCAGATTTCTGTTAAGATGGGCCAGGTCTACTTCCCAGAAATTCCGCTGCGGATCTCTCCCTCCCACGGATCGAACTACGTCGAAACTGCGACCGCAATAGCCTTCGACCTCGCGGGAGGCGACCAGGCTGAGGGGGACGTGCTGAGCTTCTACAGCATCGAACGTGGACTCGCCGTCGCCATGCAGGACACCATCCAGCTGAGCGAGTCTGACCTTCCCTCCAAGACTGTGAGAGACTCTAGCGGGGACTACGCCGAGGTCTCAACGGAGGGCATGGACGCGGCCACGTACACGGTTCTGTGGCGGCCCTACTACGCGAAATATGTCGCCGCAAATAACTTGTTTGGATACAAGAACATGTTCACGCTGTGGATGATTGAGGAGACGCCGAGGCTCAGATTCCAGCTGATGGCCGGCATGAAGGACCTGTACCAGACTGCTGTAAATTTCAAGGCTGAGTTCTACTACCCGGACCTCGTTGGCCCCGCTCAGACTGATGGAGACCAGATAATGTTCTGCTACGTGGGGTGCCAGTACTCAAATCACAAGGGGGAGATATACACCCGCGTCAACGGCGTCTACCCGCCTGTATGGCTCGGCGAGGCCTATGGCGTGCACAATCTCGCCACTAACCTCCTTTACAACAGACTCTATGTGTGCTGGAGACCGGCCGCGGAGACCACCACGACGTTGCCAGCAAGCGGCAACTGGCGGGCGGTCAACGAGCTGAGCACTGCAGGCGGCAACGCATACCTCCGGGCCAATTTGCTGAGCGATAACAAGGACCTGCCAGAGATCGCGGCCATGAATCCGCCTCTGTCCGACGCGCTTCTTCGAGAGGGCGACTACGTCTGGTTCCAGATCAGCAAGTGTGACACCTACAAGATGAAGCCCTCAGCCTCCGACTCGGGGGTGCCAGGCCGGGTCCAGGTTGTTCACGTAATATACAATGCGGAAGACCACAGTGCGTACACGACTGAGGTAGTGTGGGAACAGACCTTCCCTGTGCTATCTGACTCCACCAGCGAAGGCTTCACCGTCGGAAAGCTCCACGGCGACTATAGCACCTGCAATTACACATTGAACGACCTTCCGTGGCAGAGCATGCTGCCCGGACACAAATACATATTGATCATATACAGCAAGTCGTTCAGGAGTGCTGTGACCAACACGTATCTTTTCGGCAACATCGACCCCGGCAAGGCCGTCCTCAAGTTCTGGTTCACCTACCAAGAGGCGCAGTTCCGCCCAACCTACCAGCAGATCGTCCCCACTTCCCACGAGCTCTCTATCTCCATCCGCAACTTCGGTGACGTCGCGATCCCAGGCAGCGGCTTCACAGAAACTCACCGCCTTTTCACCGTCCTCGTCAACCTCACCTCCACCTCCGACTGCAGTCTCCCTTCCGGCTACATAGTCAGGAGCTGGCTGCGGGACAACCCTACGGAGCTCCGACTCAGAGGAATCGACCTCAAGTCCTGCGCTCCTGGCGTGCTAACTATCGGAATCACGATTATCAAGCTCTCCAGCTACACGGGGGATGCGTTCTGGAGCTATTCGAGCACCAAGACAGATTTATGGCTGGGAAACGTCACCTGCGACCCCAGCTGTCTCTCCTGCGACGGGATCGGCCCTGAGGACTGTATCTCATGTAACAAGAGCGGATCCACCCCGTATCTCTCCGGCAGGCAATGTGTGTCCGAATGCCCAACTGACCTGCCATATCCGGAGCCGGCCTTTTCGGCGGGAACATCTACTGTCGAAGCCTATACCTGCGTCGCGAACTGTGCCCCGGGCATGTATCTCGACCGCGGTCTCGGCATGTGCATGCGATGCTACGAGGGGTGTGGAAACTGCACGAGCGCCCAGCCCATGAGCTGCACATCATGTCTGGGTTCAGCTATAGGAGTCACCGGCGCGACCGAAGATTACAACAACACTTACAACGAGAGCTACCTGTTCCGCGGCATGTGCATGTCCAGCTGTCCGACTGTTACGAATGATTTTTTGCCCTCAAGGCCGAACCTCGTCTCTGCGGACGAATACGCGAAAACCTGCGTCATCTCGACGCTTCCGGGCGGGAGCCATCCAATCTACGTCTCGTTGCAGCCGGAGACGGTGAACATAAAACAGACCTTGATCCTGAAGGCGATCACGACTGATCCGACGGGAAATCTTACCGCGACTGTCTGGGGGACACATCCGGCCGAGGACGAAACTGCGGCCGGATTCTACTCTTCCGAATCGCGGGTCTTTTCCAGCTACCTGAATGTGACGGAGGATACGCTGAACAAGGAGATCAACGTAAATGCATTCAACTACAAAGGAGTGGGCAATGAGATGCGGATCATCGTGAAGGTGATGACGTGTGACTCTTTGGCCTTCGCGATCGTTGAGCTATTTTCGGACTCACCGCCGACGCTGGAGGCCGCCAACGTCGCGATCAGTCCCGCGGCTGGGTTGGCGACACTCGGAAGGATAAACATCAGTGTTAGCGGGACAGAGGACAGCGACGACTATTACCCGCTGATCCGATGCAAGGTGATGCTGGTGCCTCGGATCATGGCGATTCCCGACGGGGTTTCCTCCGCGACCTCCTCCTCGGCACTCATGGTGCTGGCCCAGCTGCCCGCGAACACTCTCACGCTTTACAGCATTCGGCTTGAGACCTCCAGTAGCGGCGTGTTTACCCTGCGCGACATCTTCATTCCCCCGCTGGTGAGTGGTCCGCAGGCCCTGACGACCGATGTGACCAGCGACAAGGTTACCTGCGACCTGATTGTTATGTGCGAAGATCGACAGAACTCCTCGATCCAGGCTAAGCTGACCTTCAATATAACAGAAAAGTACAACTCTACCCAGCGTTCCGCCGTGATTGTCTCTCTGTACGCAGATGTGATGAAGGCAAAGCAAACCGCAACGTTCTCCTTCGATCTGGCACTCCGAGTTGCACACACGTTTCGGGTTATCAATCCGGTCCCCGCGGTTTCCTACGTGTCGTACACGTACTGCTCTAAGGACACCCAGTGCAAGGGGAAGGGCAAGTGCACGACTAACGGCGGCTGGAGCCAGTGCGAGTGCTTCCCCGGATACACGGGAGTCTCGTGCGAGTGGGCCCGGGCCGAGATGGACATGGAGTTCGGGATCAGTTCTGCGGCCATGGAGTTCCTCAACTCGACTCTTGCGGCTGAGGACAACCCAGATAGCCACACGCCTGATCAGCTGGCCAACGTGCTAACCGGAGTGTTGGCCAATCCAGAGACGGTAGGGTACGAATGGCTTGATGTGGTGGTCAGATTGTGCCTACGCATGACCGACTTTGGATACGAGGTTGGTAGAAAGCTGGCTGACTACGAGAGATTGAATTTGTTCACGGCGGTAGACTCCGTGATGAAGTACGTGCTCTTCCAGCTGCGAAAAGTGATATACCGGTTCTACCTCCTGGGGGAGTCGCGAACGGAGTCTGACAGTCTCAAAGCGGAATACACGGCCCAACGTGCTGATATTGCGGGGGTGATCCTTTCGGTTCGTGACAGTCTTTATGCGCTGGCGGACTCGGTCAGTCACGGCCTTCATCCGGGGGAGGACGCATACCGCCGAAGTTTCGACACGTTCAGCATTCTGGTGGTGGCAATCACAGAGGCCTCGTTGTTCAATGATCTGGGCGACGAGCTCGCCGTCACCTTGCTGGGTTCAGATGGGCAGATCAAGCTTCCGGCAGACATCATACAGAACGTGAGAGCGAGGGTGGAGAAGAACGAAGAGTTCAAGGTCCGCGCGGTGGCCTGGAGCCAGAGCCCGTACCTGTTCTCCGACCTGCATTCAGAGGTCTGCAGCACTGTGTACAACCTTGCTATTCTGGACAGTCTCGGGCGGGAGCTCGTTCTCAACCTATCTACACCGATCGTGTACTTCCTGCCTCTAGCGAACTTGACCCGGGACAGCAGGGACGAGTTCGTCAAGTGCAAGTATTTCAACAGGTCTTTCGTGCAGAATCAGACCGTGACCGAAACGACCTTTGTGGACGTGAATGCGCTAAACGCCTCGAACTGGGAGAAGAAAGCACAATACCCTGAGTGGGACGCGGAGCTGTACTCGGGGTCGCACCTGATAGCGAACAGCTCGCGGTTCGTGGTGGCCGCAATGGAATATCCCGAATTTGTGGATGTCGCCGGCGTGAGCAGCTACGGGAACATCCAGAAGCCGGGCCAGTACCAGTCCTACGTGCCATGTGCGGCATACCACGGGGGCGACGTGGCTGCGGTGATGCAGCGCAAAAGGTCTGCCCGAAGGACAGTGGTTACCCACGGATTCTACTACTACTACGATTCCTGGGACGCCTGGCTGGGGTGTCTGGGCTTCTACGTGGCCATAAGCCTTTCCTCACTGTTCGTCGTGATGGCGGTCATGGTGAAATTCGCAGACCAGCTCATGCTTCCCAGACTGGAGAAGATCATTGAGCTGCATCGCATGGAGTCCTCGGACAAGGATGAGGACGCCATGGTGAGCGTAGCGGAGGAAAAGCTGAAGTTCGAGGGCGAGACAGCGTTCGGTAGCTTGGAGAAACACCACAGCTGCGGCAGCAGCACCAACAACAACAAGGTAGCCGAAGAAAAGAGTGCCGTCGGAAGCAATCCTGAGGTCTCCAGCGCCAAGGACGGAAGCGGGTCGGCCGACGAGGGCAACTGCGGACGGAACAACGACTCCGCCCCAGAACGGACCCACGAGCCGAATGCGAGCGAAGGCAGTGCCTCTCGGCAGGACGGCCCCGGCTCCGGCCAACTCAATGTGGAACACCAACACCACCACCCCGGACGGCAGAGCACAATCATGGCTTCAGCAGCGGACAGTCAGTCCGTCGATAGCAAAAAGCAGGGGGAGCAGACGACTTCCGGAATGAACCAGAGCACGACGCAGGAGATGACCACGCTGGCCATGATGAACACGACAAAGGTTACTGGCGGTGGGGGCGAGGAAGATCCGAAGCTGTTTGCCAACGTGGGGGCGGACGAAATCCGTCGCCGGGCTGCCAGGGGCGAGCGGAAGATTGAAGATGACATTTTCAGCGAACAGCATGTAGCCCAGAGGGAGGCCGAAGATTTCACCATAAGGAATGTCTACGTTTCGGGGAACTCCCTTCTCAGCATGATAATGAGGACGAATGTGCTGTTCACTAGGACCGCGAGGTGCTTCCTGTTCTTCAACCAGCTGTTCATCTTGCTTGGACTGTGCGCACTGGGCATCGAGATGCAGGCAGGAAAGATTGACCACAGCGAAGATACGAAGCCGGTCTCTAAACTCGTCAGACGCGATGCATGGGTGATTCTGCTGATGCCGCTGGTGTCGGCCTTCGTCGGGTATTTCTACGCTGCGCTGTTCAAGCTCCGCTCCTCCTACGCCCTGGGCTCCCGCACCATGGCCAAGTATCGTCGGTGCTAGTAAGCCGATTCCTTAACCTCGCGAGGATAGCCGGGAATTGACACGAGAAGGACAGCTACGGATGATCATAGCGTACCTCACGGTGCTCGCCACGGTTTGCGGCCTGTCCTACTTCTTCTGCAGTTTCTCCTCGGCTTATGGGTAACTGCGGTTATGTATGAAGCCTAGATGGAAGACTAGCACCGAGTGGGCGTGGGTGTCGATGCTGGCGCTGGCCACGGACTACCTGCTGTACGACACTGTTCTGGCGGTGGGAGAAAACCAGCTGTACGTTCGGAGCAAGGGCGTTGCGCTGTGGATACACAAGGTGCGCAGCTGGAAGCAGGCTGAGTTCCAGGAATGAAATCAGTGAGAGATATTAATTCCTTCATTCATTCACACCATGATTTTGGTTGCGAAAAAGAACTGCATGATGAGCAAAGTGCGAGCGCAACGCTCTGAGTTATATTATCGCGAGTCCCAATTAGTGCCACGCAAACGCTTTATTAGTATAAGCTAGCTGCACTAACGAGGAATTAGTTTTAATACTATCCAGCACAACAGAGGACCGCAACAGTATTCTGTCGGAATAATGGCGTTCGTAGTGGGCCGCAAGAAGATCGCTATCCAGAAGATCTCCCACGAACGCACTCGTCAAGTAACTAACTTCCTCTTTGACCGGAGACTAGCTGACATTCTACAAGCGCAAACGTGGGCTTATCAAGAAGGCAATGGAACTCTCGCTGCTCTGCGGGGTGAACATCGCGCTGATAATTGCGGACGAGGAGTCGTCGACCTTCATTTCTTACAAGAGCTCGCACTTGCCCGACGCGTTCGAGCCCGGCGCCCACCACTACTCCAAGCTGATCGACTACACCAACGACAATGTACAGTCTTTCTCATAGCATGTAGTTCGATGAACTATACGCCAAGGCGAGCGCGAAGTCGTCTGCGGAGAAACCTGTGGCCACTGCGGCCAGGAAGCGTCGACGTCCCCGCGCCGCCGCACCTGCAGCCAAATTCGCTGCGACTGAGGAGGAGCCCCGCGAGGAGGTCAAGACTGACCTGGTCACTGCTAATATGATGAGGACAGACCAGCAGCAGAGTCTGAAGGACCGAATCAGGAGCAAGGCGGACGGACTGCACATCGTCATACCGAGCATCGTGAGTTCCCGGCCGATTGAGTCCATATCTGGACCTGTCCACGGCTCCGCGGCCTGCTTCCAGTCCCAGTCGCCTCAGCTGTATCCTGCTGTGTTTTAACGTGATGGGATGTAGTCCGGTGAGCCTCGACTCGCATGCCGCCCCCTCCAGTATGAGCATGAACCTACTCTCGCCATTCGCCAAGTACCCGTCGTTGTGTACAATTTTCGCTCGTCCCAGCCTGAGTAGCTATCAGCGGACTGTGCTCGCCAGCGCCGGTCTCTCCCACCCCCGCCTCCTTCCGCGAAGATGTCAACAACGCTCAATGTCTCTCCGCCTTCCGTCCAACCGAACAGTACGGCAGCGCCCTCGGTCTCATGCCCTACTTTCCCGACTCAGCCACAACGAAAAAGTAGCGTATAATTGTAATGTCGAGTCGTATACTTTCTTGTATGGTGAATCGTTCATCATTCGAGTCTCCTCTCACTGCGAGGGGTTTTGGGGTGTTGGGG
>QFZN01004414.1_pt1 | contig 10305 bp, 13 predicted proteins | sample 1740101 | NCBI WGS metagenome assembly QFZN01 (sample SAMN09210849, study PRJNA391713) | Ciliate metagenome, whole genome shotgun sequencing project. | isolation source: combination of 50 Heterometopus sp. ciliate cells from an enrichment culture... | host: Heterometopus sp. ...
CCCCAACACCCCAAAACCCCATAGAGAGCGTGTGACAGCTAGAACGCGGCGCATTCTCAGCGCTTGTTGCTATACAAATATAATAAAGACACGCAGAACGATGTCGCTTAATAATAATAGCAATGACAACGTCCTATTCGACAATAAAGCCCCTTTAGGATTTTTGCATAATTACCGAGTATAATATTTATCATAGTCCATATAAATCATTTCCTCCCTTATTCTATTACATAGCAGGCTTCAGTCACAGTGGAATTCTGCTGGCCAGCTTATAATAATTGGATGCGAATTAATAGTTTATGAGAAGGTCAAGAATTGGATACACTAGCTGCTGCTCTTCTGGGTGCTCTCGAGCGCCTTCAGCGGCTCCTCGTACAGCTTCAGCGAGTTGGGATAATTGTAAGAGAAGAACTTAAAGCTGTCGTTCTTGGTTGCACCTTTGCGCAGCTCGCGGATCCCATCTATCTTGCCGGCGATTAAAGGATGGACGAGCAACTCCTCGAGAGTGATGCGCTTCTGCGGCTCCTTCTGCAGCATACCTACCCCTCTTACAGCATCAACCATACGTTCAACCAACTTCCGTCCCTCCTCCGAGACTGTGCTCCACTTGCCCTTTGTAAATCCTGCCTTCATGTGTATAGTGCGCCTAAGAAGGGAGAGCTAGTACAGCAAGATATACAGGGAAATCTCTGCGGCGGTGTCGGCTTCGAAGGGGGCGGTGCCGCTGAGCAGCATATAGGCAATAACCCCCAGACTCCAGATGTCGATCCCCTTGTCGTAGTCCTTGGACTGAAGGATCTCAGGGGCCGCGTAGCCCACGGTGCCGAACGGCTCCTTGCACCGCTGGTTGGGTCCTACCAGCTGCGAGAGTCCGAAGTCGAGGATCTTCACGTCGCTGTCCTCGGAGGTGTCGGCCATCATGACGTTCTCCAGTTTGAGGTCCCTGTGGATTATCCCATAGTTGTGAAGATAGTATAGCGCGGTGGCCAGAGAGTGGAGAATCTTGTACGCGCGCTCTTCGGGGATATCGAAGTTCCGCTTATCCAGATAATCGTATAGATCGCCCCCAGTCAGCACTTCCATCACGATGTATATGTGCTGCATGTTCTCGAAGACGTCCATGAGCCTCACAATATTTGGGTGCTGGCAGCACTTGAGGATCTCGATCTCCCGCTTGGCCAGATCGAGCTCCTCGACGCTGAGCTTTTCCTTGCGGAGGGCCTTGATGGCCACACGAGTCTTGGTGGGCTTGTGGATAGCCGAACGCACCACCCCGAACTTGCCCTCCCCCAGCGGTTTCTACAGCTTGCCCGAGTTCCGTCTTACCTCTATCTCATAGAAGTCCTCCAGGTTGGAATAGCCTATGACCTCCCTTATGCACTTGATCCACCGCTGCTGGTCGTCACGCTTGTAGGCATAGTACTTGGTCTTCACGTTGCCAATCTGGAGAATGAAGGGATGGATGATGGTCTTCGCATTGACCACCTCTGCGGTCATCTCCTTCACGAACGCCCCCGTCAGCAGCCTCATCTGGTCCTCGTTCTTCTCCGACTTCTCGGCGTATCCTAGCGATTTCGGATGAAGATAAGCTACGGAAGAGCTGGCGGCCGAGGAGACGGAACCAGAAGCGCATGAGCATGTTTCCTGGGCCGCACTTCTCGTAGAGGTAGCCCGAGTTCGTCACTAGGGTCGCGTTTGCGAGACAGGCGGCGCACTCCGTATGGCAGCTCTCGCAGGGGTTACCGCAGGCGCAGAATAGCATTGGCTTCTTGGATTCCTCCCCCAGCGACTCCGCAGAGGTCAGCTGGCTTCCCTGACTCTTTTGGCTCTCGGTGGGACTCTGGACCACCGCGGGGAACGCTCTGAGCGTCCGCTGGGTCCCCACCACGAAGGGCGATAGCGACTCCGCGGACCAATTCGGGCTCCCCGGGATAACTCGGGCGGACTTCACGCCGATAGAGGACGAATGCCGGCGCTCTGAGGGACTGTAGTCATCGCTTTTGAGCGCATCGTACTTTTCGCCAGCAAGCTTCTCCAGCATCGACTTGTGCACGTCCTTGAGGGCGAACGTGCTGCTCGTGGGCGACCTTTTCTGGAAGGTGGACAGAGGACTGAGCTTTGTGCGCATGGGCATGTCGGGGGACGGGAGCAGCTTCCTCGTGGGGAGCGCCGGCGAGTCACAGTGCTTGGGATTCTGGCCCGTCCTGGACTTGTGCTCCAGCTGGCACGAAAACTCCCTGAACACATTGCACTTTGTGCGTATGAGCATGAAAATCTATTTGTCCATTATGGCGACAAGAGGAGGATACGCAGAGGAAAACGATGGAAAAGACCTCTTCGGTGAGTTTGAGGAACTCTGGACCGGTGATCTTGGCCTTGTCCTGCATCAGTCGCTCGAGATGGAAGGCCAGCTCCTCCTGACTCTGCAGCCGGTCCAAGTACATCGGCCTACTCGGGGCTTAAAAGCGTTGCGCATACAGGCCCGCACCCGACTGGGTGAACTTCCCCTCCTTGGTGATACCCAGCAGCTTTGGTCCGAGCATTTGGGTTATGGGGACGTGGGACAGAAGGGTGCGCAGGTCTTCGGCCGAGACCAGCCCGTCCGCGTCGAAGTCGAAGAGTTCGAACACCAGCTGCGCGTTATCTTCGAACTTGCTTGAAAAGAGTCTAGAAACGCCGGTGACAAAATCGGCCTGGGAGAGCGAGTTGGACTTGGCGCGGTCGATTACGGCGAAGAGACGCTCGCCGATCATGCCGGGGAGGCCCATAAACTACCGTAGAGTGACCTTCCGGCGAAGTACCTCGAGGAAACGATAACGGGGAACGCCCTCGACATCAGAAAGGGTGTTGCTCACTCTGAGACTCTTCCACAGCGAGATCAGGTACGGATGCAAGAGGTGGGCATGCTGTTCGGGGATGATCTGTAGACTGTCAATGAGAACGATCTTGTCGGGGATGTCCGGCATAACCTGCAGATTAAGGGTTGGCTTCGCAGTTATAGGTTCCGTTGTCATTTACTCGCGGTATGATTAATTGGCAAAGGTTTACGCCCATAAATATAGACTGGACGGCGGAGAAAGTGTAAACGAGCGAAGGCACGATCGACGGATGCCCGGCCAGGAGGCCATTGACGAAAACCTGAGAAAACAGAACGAACTTGCGACAATTCGATTTTACGCTGCACCATATTGGGGAAACGTACGGATATATTGTTAACGACATGAAAAGACTAGTGAATACGCACACAGACCGATAGCGGATTAACGCAACGCGGTCGGCAGACTCGTCCGGCACGAAAGACTTAATAAAACGCCGCGGAAGAGGGCTAACTGGGCCCCATTACGGGCGAGTTAAGAGAGTACTGAGCACATTATGCTCGAGTGCATGCATATATTATTCCGGTTAATCAAATCAGGAATCTCTGTTTGTCCATGAATTGAGTTCTGAAATTCATATTAGCATACATCTCCAGTGTGTATCTCTAGATCTCAAGAATTCTAGACGTTTATTTGCAATTGAGTTATGGTTAAATATTGTGATGTATTGCATTCATCATATTTTAATTCCTTACCACAGTATTTGCCTACATATTATATGCTGGTATTATATCCCCTCTTTTACACTAACGTAGAGCACATGAACGCCCATTAATATTTTGGTGTCACTCTATGCAGTCGCACACCTACCGACGTCTCGTAGTGCTATTTCTAGTGAAAGTAGTAGTATATCCCTTCTGTGCTGTCTCTGCTCTACCTCTTCTTCCCTGCACCCAGCATCCCGTACGCCGCCCTCTTCTTTCCCGCGGGCAGGGCCCCTATGCTCCGCGAATATCCCAGTCCTGGCTGCGGCTGCTGCCATTTCGCCACCGTGTCCGCCCTTCCGACCTGCGGTTGCTGCTGCTTAGATTTCAGACTATTGAGATATTCGCTGCGGAAGTTCCCGGCCCGGTGCTGCAGGTACATCTGCTCTATGTGTCTGACCGTGCGCGAGGTTGCGGGCTGGACGCGCGGCTTGTTCCTCCCGGTTAAAGAGCCCGGCTCAAGCACCAACTGCCGCTGTGTGTGTCTGCTGGGATCCATCCTCTGGGGAGAGATGCCCCGCAGGTCCGCAGAGGTCTTTTTGCCGTGAAGTTTGCATTCCGACTTGCTGCGGGACAGTGCCGCGGACTTCTCGTGTGGCCCAGGGGCTTTGTGCGTGACATACACTTTTGTCGGCGGCGCGTTCTTGAGGTCCCGCAGTGCGGCATTCATGCACTGTCCGAAGTCCCCCTTGTAGGAGGGATCCTCTACTCGGACGCGCGTCGCGGATGCGTATTTCTGCTGGATAACGGCGAGGTCACGCTTTCCCATAGGACTGGTATCAACGGCCGGAAGCGTGCGCTCGCTGGAGAGCATCCGTCTGGCGTTTTCGCCCACAATCTGCACTCTTCGCTTCCCGATGCTCTGCGCCCGTCGGACCGTCGTATCCTTCGTCTCCAGCTTCGACGACTTGCGCACCGGCGACCCAGGCTTATTATTCGTTCTCATCGCCCGCTGCGTTTTTGCTTGTACGGACGGAACCGAGTTGCGACTGGAGGTCAAAGCCGGATGAAACACCTGCGTTGGCACCCTTCCTGGACTCGGTTGCTCGCTCTGTGCCAGGTCCTTCATAACAATGTGCAGATTGAGCTTCGGCTTGGCCGCGCGGTTTCCGCTGGCCGCGTTCTTAGCTGCGGCTGGCTTCGGCGCCGTGGACTCGCTCTTAGCACGGATGTGAATGATTCTGCTAGCCAGCCGGGGCTTTGGGATCGGGGCCGGATTCACTGTTTGCCTCGGCGGATCCTTACGCGACACCTCCGCATCCAGCTCAATCGTTTTCCCCGTCACGTTAATAATTGACAGACTGTCCTTCGATAAGAACTTATCGATGAGCTCCGACAGCCCCATTTCCTCAATCCTAGCTGATGGCCCGCGAACCTTCGAGGAGGACTCGCGGATGTAAGACATCATCAGCGTTTCCTGGGCGGGACGGGAATCCGACAGGTCCAGTCCGGCCCGCGACATCGTGGGGTCCGGCTTATCTAGCTCCTTGATGAAGTTCTTAGTCAGTATCCTGTTATCCGAAATACTGATAGAGTCCGCGGACTTCTTCTCCTCCTCCTTCTTTTTGTTATCTGCGATGTCCTGATGCTCGTCGATCACCCGCTGCTTTCTCTCTATGTTCTTGAACATGAATTTGTTCTCCGGGAGGACCACATAGTTGGGAAAGACCTTGGAATACTTCTCGTAGAAGTCGTAGACCTTGGGCAGCCGGGTGGCAGATTCGAACCCTGCGTAGAATCGTTTCATGAACTCGCTGATATCGTCGTACACCAGATAATCCTTGAAGACGCTGACGATGTGCGTGTTCTCGTTGTATACAATGTCGTTGATCACCTTCGCATTGTACGCCTCCATCCGCGTCATGTACTTTTCATTCAGTGACCGCCGCGCCAGTCCCTCAAGAGTGAGCCGCTGGTGGCACAACCCGCAGGGGCCGTCGTGCTTTCGCAGTTGCGCAGTCTTGAGTCCGGGAACCTCAACAGCCGAAGGATGAACGGGTCCGGGGAAGAAGGCCCGCTGCTGATGCTTATCCACACTCGTCGGGTTGGTCGTCGCGGCCGTCATTGCCCGGGGAAGAGGAGATCTCGTCGCTGCCCCCGCTGAAATCGTGCTGCTGTTGTTGTACTCCATCATGTATCAATATTATCTTTTAAGTGTGTGTGCGTGCAGATTGCTATAAATAATAACATGATGTGCTGCGGTTTCTGCGCCGCCGAATCCGATAACGCCTAGCCGGATATATTATGCTTTGCGCCATGTTAAACAAACAAAACAAAATAAGACATGGAGGCACTTAAGCAGATGCTGGGCAACTCGCCCAACTCCGAAGAGGTCCTTCTCGACAGCCAGTATCCCTGCATCTCTTTACTCCCCTAGACAGCTCACCGAGATCGACTCCTTCCTAGAGGTTCTGTCTGCGTTCAGCAAGCTGAAAGTATTGAGTCTGGCGGATAACCAGATCTCTGCGCTACCACAGGATATGTCGCGACTGGCCACGCTGGAGACGCTGCGCATCGGCGGGAACCCGCTCAAGGACATGCGTGCTGTCGTAGCTTCTCTCAAGAGCGTTCCGAAGCTGCGCGATCTGAGCATCGACCTGCACGACCGGACCGAGGTGGAACTCATCCTGGAGGCCCTGCCTGACGTGGAGCGGCTGAACGGACAAGGTTTCCTCGCCCGAGATTACCGCGTGGATAGACATCACATCGGAGAAGTCGCAGTCGGACGAGTTCGTCCCAGGCGAATCTAACGCATCGCAGCCCGAGGACAAGGCGGAGCCCGAACTTGTCTGCTCGGACCTCGATGTGGCAGTTCATTCCGACACCGTCCACGATCAAGACGAGAAAGAGGATGAGTCGATCGAAGACGTGAAGGGCGGAGAGCTCGTGGTCCCCCAGACCCAGCTTCAAGGATTCGCTCAACGGCAGCGGGTGTCCGACACAGCTGAGGAGCGCCATGATACTCAAGGCAAAATATGCACTGCTGGACATGTCGGTGGCCAAGACGGCCGAAGTCGCCGGGAACGAGGACGCAAAAAGGATTTGGGAGACCATACGCACCGAATACTCCGAAATCGTTCTCCAGCTCGTTGGTCTCATCCTCGCCCTTCGTCCAGCCATGGAGGCCAATGTAGAGTCGCTGAAGACAGAATTGGAGAGCTCGCAGAAAGAGACTAAGGAGGTGCTGGAGGCGGCGCAGAATCTGGAGCAGCAGATGCAGACCATGATGCACGAAAAGGAGCGGGTCCGGGCAGAGGTAGACGCCGAGAAGAAGGAGCTCCAGGACCAGATTCACACACTTGAGGAGGAGAACAAGAAGTACTTCGAGATAATACTGAAGCACTCGAAGGATGCGAGTGCGGCGGCAACGGTGCCCAAGCTGATGATTGCGACAGGGAAGAAACTGCGGGACAGCTCCTCGCTGGCCACCGGATTTGACCTGTCGGGCCGAGATGCCGCTCGGAGAATCGTATCAACTCCTCTTGATCAAAAATCTGGAATAGGGCAAGATGTACCCAGTCGGCGCAGTGGGCCCCACACAAGTCAGAGTGCTGGCGCTGAAGCCGCTCAAGGAGACCATCCAGGACATCTTCGTGCAGAAGGAAAGGTTCGACGAGAAGTGCGCCGCAAGCAAGTTGCCGCGCGAGACCATGGAGCAATACATGTACACGTACCTGAACCAGAAGTATGGGCTGAAGAACCTGATAATCGAGTGGGCTTCTGCCATCATCACGGGAGTAAAGAAATATTCGTCAGAGGACAGCGACGTGGCGCTCTTCGGCAAGATATTGAGGAACGAGTGCGATGAGGAGTTCAGGCTGGTGCACAACGAGGTCAAGGACGCGCTGTCGGAGATCCTGAAGAGCACACTCAAGCGGAAGTACAAGCTCCGTCCCGAGGCCGAGATCGCCTACACCCAGTCCGAGATTCAATCGGGCGACATCGACGAGTGGGCCTGGATGAGCATAATAAACAAAATCTACACTGAGGAACACGTGGAGATAGTGGCGCAGCGGGTGAGGGAACGCATCGGGGACCTCAGACTGGCGGGGTCGAAATCGGAGGAGCGCAAGCTTACTCGGGAGGAGCTGGCTGCCCTCCAGGCAAAGCGCGAGACCAAGCTTCCTTACGCGGAATTTCAAAAGGTTCTCGGCGCATCCATATGTTTCTGCGTAGATCATACTTGACTTCCAGCTGGCGACGCACGAGAAGTACCTGAAGAAGTTCATCCTCCTTTTCAAAAAGCTCGACGCGGACACGAATGGGGTATTGAGCGAGGGCGAGTTCCGACAGCTCCTTGCCATGATGAGCATCCTCAAGTCTGGGGAAGATGTCACGCGGCTCCTGCAGATCGTGGACCCATACAACCATCAGCAGATCACGTTCTCGCAGTGTGTGGCACTCTTCACATCGGTTTGATTGTGTCGCCATTTGGATAGGAAATAATTGTCGCGGAGGTCAAGGAGGGGGACGATGAGGTTGTGCAGAGGCCTCTCTCCATGCTCGAGGCCTTCCTTAATGAAGAACTGAAGAACATGCCCATGGCAACTCTGGGGGCGCAGCAGCAGCAGAACTCGGTCGACGATATTTAACTCGCTGCGCGCGCGAATAAAATAACAACTTATTATATATCAGATGTTATTTTAATTAATGGAAAGTTTGCACTTGCCGCATGCGAAGCTGCTGTACGCGATCGCGGTTCTGGCAAAGGCCGGGAGCATATTGCAGGACGAGCGGCTGATGCTCAAGAGTACCCTGCACATCACTATGTCTAGATATGGTGTTCGAGGACCACAAGGAGGCCATGCAGCTGCTCTCCGGGCCGGCCGACGAGGCCAATCTTCTGGAAGGCTTGCTGAACATAGCGCGGCGTCGCAAGGAGAAGTTCAATCCTGACTGTATAAAGTTCCTGGCGCCGGCGAGGAGGCCGCGGAAGAGCTTTACAGGACACACGAACAGTTCCACGCCGAGAAGCAGCGCGGCGGCCCGGGATGCCAAGTCCACGGACGAGCCCACGACGGAGGGCGGCAGACTCAGTTTCGGCCTCGACCCCGGCCCCGGTGCAGTTCAGAGCTAGCTCTGGGGCTGCTGTTAGCATAATAAGCGAGCCGATTCGTTCTGCTGTTCATTATCCTCGTTCTATTCCTGACTGCGGTCTATCTATATAATAAAGGTTCTAATTCTAAACTCGGAAATTAAACATGGACTATAGTAACCTTGTGCGCGCACGCACACGGTCAGAATGTTATTTATTATACGCTTGATCTGATTATATAATCAAGCAGATATTTTAATGTGAGGAACGGCAATTTACGACGACTATACCTACACTATAAATATAGTTTCTTATCAGGATGTTGCTTGCGCAATTTGTTTTCTCGCGAGTTTCCTTTCATCGCCGCACGCCATTATCAGTCGCGAGGCAATGCTGTGCGACCCTATCAACTCTAAAACACGGATATTTGCTATATTATTATATCCTTAATGCACCAATATGTAACACTAATGGTGCTTGCCACCATGTTCCTGGGGACCATGTGCGCTCGCAAGCTAGTGTTCTCTACGCTGGTCTTCCGCCACGGCGAGAGACAGCGATACATTCCCCAGTCCCCGAACCAGAAGTGCTGGAAACACCTGATAAACGTGGGCATGAGACAGCAGTACATCAACGGCCTGTACTACCGTTCCAAGTTTGTTCGCAAGACCCACCTTCTGCCCGAACGCTTTGACCCCGGCACCGTCTACATCCGCTCCACCTATCTCTCCCGCGCCCTCACCTCCGCCGTCTCCTTCTACGCTGGTCTTTACGGTCCGGAACTTTTCCAGCCTAACCTCCGACAGTTCGCTCGCGTCAAGCTTCCCATTGAATCAACCGTGAAGGAGACCTACGCGGAATATTGGACGCCGAGGGGCCCGCCGATACACACTATAAGCAAGAACGAGGACGAGCTCATGTATTCGTACAAGAAGTTCGTCTGCCCGACTATCGGCCCGCTGAAGAATCAGATATGGATGAGCGACAAGCAGAAGGACCTCGAGGAGACGCAGGGGGTCAAGGCGACTCGTCCGCCCTACGAGGTTGTTGCCAATAATCCGAACCTGATCCGCCTGGCGGGTCACAACATTCTGAACCAGATCATGGACTACATAAAGCTGGCACTGTTCCGCCGAGGATTGGACGTGGGCGCGGGGGAGGGCGAGCTTCTGGGAAGAATCACCAAGCGGGACCCGGCCTTTCGGGCCTACCTCAGACGGCAGGGCAACAACCCGCAGGCGAGGGACCTTCGTCTGCTGGTCTACTCCTCCCACGACTCCCTGGTCGTTTCTCTCGTGAACGCTCTAGGTGTGTACCTGGACGCGCGGGTGCCGGTGGCCTCGACCATTGAGATCTCAGTGTACATCGACCAGGAGACTGGCATGCCTTATGTGGAGGCGCTGCTGAACCAGAAGAAGCTGCATCTGCCGGACTGTCACGGCATCTGCACGGTATCACAGTTCATGAAGGCGGTGAAGGAGAACGGCGTCTTCGATTCGCGTCGCGAGTATCTGTACAAGTGCCATGTTGCTGACCTAACTCGCTAACGAGATCAAACCAGTGACTTTACATGTTTATACCATAATAACTACAATGAAATAGCAACGGGAGCGTGCGAAAATTGAATAGCAGCACGTTCCTCACTTCTCGCCCCCTCGCGAGCTCGGACTGGGGTTTTGGGGTGTTGGGG
>QFZN01008647.1_pt1 | contig 10298 bp, 14 predicted proteins | sample 1740101 | NCBI WGS metagenome assembly QFZN01 (sample SAMN09210849, study PRJNA391713) | Ciliate metagenome, whole genome shotgun sequencing project. | isolation source: combination of 50 Heterometopus sp. ciliate cells from an enrichment culture... | host: Heterometopus sp. ...
TAATAACGGGAGGCGCTGCATCGTGGGAAGGTTGTCAAATAAAAGTAGTGACGCCTGCGCCCAGTAGCGTAATAGAACGATAACAAAATGCAATATGCTCTGGTATTTATATTATATTGGCAGCGGTGGCCCGTAATAACAGGATAACGCTGCGCAAATTATAGACTATACAATATTAAGAATTGGAACAGCAATGAACCAGGTCCCACCTCCAACCAGAGCTGTAGTTCCTGAGAGGCCGCCCGGCTTCGCGGTCCCGTCCGTCGTTCCCAGGAACCCCGGCCTCGCCCCCAATCTTCCCCCATCTCGCCCGCCTCTCGGTCTCGCCTCGGCTAATTACGCCGCGGTCGCCTGGGAAGCGTTTAAAACTCAAGAGTCGGCGAGTACGCAGAAGGTCGTGCGCTACTACAAGACTTTTCCATGTCCCGAGATGCAGAACACCGGCAACTGCGCCCGCGAGGCTGCTGCCCACAACTGTTTCAACTACCATTCGCAGAACGACCGTCGTCGTCCGCCCTTTATTGGAAATAAACTGGCCTACTCGCACCAGATATGTCCGGCGCTGGCCCAAGGGCAGGTGTGCCAGTTTGGCGAGACCTGCGCCTTCTCCCACAACGGCCTCGAGAGTCTCTACCACCCCGCCAAGTACAAGAGCATGGTCTGTTCGTGTTCGCACGAGCGCGGGGCGGAAGCGCTGTGTCCCTACGCCCACTCCGAGATCGAACTGCGCCCAGCCCAGATACTGCTGCTGTACTCCGCGGCGGTCGAATCGTACGCGTCACCCATGATGCAGTGGTGCTTTGCGCCCGCCCCGGTCGAGGCTCTGCCGCTATCCACGGAGCTCGGTGCGGTCCAGGTCAAGCTGCCCCAGCCGGTTCGCCAGCCGGAGCTTGATCTGAACGCGTTCAAGACCACGCCCTGTCCGATCACGGGTCCGCACAACCAGAAAAGGTGCATCTACTACCACTCCGCGAACGACCGCCGCAGGGTCCCCGTCTGCTACTCGGTCGAAAGATGCCAGGCCCAGAAGCAGACCGGACAGTGCGAGCTGGGCGACCGGTGCGGAAAAAGCCACAACGCGGTCGAGCAGCTCTATCATCCTGACAGATACAAGAAACGCATGTGTCACGAATATAACAGGCGAATGGGCGAGTGCGACTACGGGGAATATTGCGGATTCGCACACTCGGAGACGGAGCTGAAGGTAGAACTGCTTCACGAGATGGTCAAGGACTACGACTTCTATATGTACAAGTTCAAGACAGAGTGGTGTCCGTTCAACCACGAGCACAACAAGTCTATCTGCGTCTATGCCCACAACTGGCAGGACTACCGGCGCAAATTATCCAACTGCGCCTACTCATGCGAACTCTGCTCCAACTGGAAACACGAGCTGTACATAAGCGACTACAACGAGGGGTGCGCAAATGGATTCACCTGCTCGCTCAGCCACGGATGGAAGGAGCACCTCTTCCATCCCCATTCCTACAAAACTACTGCCTGCCTCGAACCGCTGAAGTGCCACAAGGGCCCGGAGTGTCCCTACTTCCACGGCCCAGGCGACCGTCGCTACCCGCCCTCCACCAAATCTCCCGGCGGCCCCGGCTTCCCCCGTCCTTTCATCTCTCCTCTCAAGTCGTACGACCGTCGCCAGTCCGAGGAGCCCCGGACCGTTGTAAAGCGAACTGCGAAGGGCAGTGTGACCGAAAAGGTAACTTCGGACCTGGTTGAGGCAGCCCCGCTGAGCGAGTTCGCGACGCTTCGGGTTGCCAACGACAGGGACTACTGTGCTGATGAGGAGGACAAGGACTCGACGTCCCAGCAACAATCGCGGACCCGTGACTCTACGGCCTCCGAGACTGCGGCCGAGCCCAAGCGCCCAGCTGGCCTCAAGACGGACATTAGCGGGACCGCAGGCGGCTGGTGGTCCTGTCCGGCGACTCCAGAGATTCCTAGCAAGAAGTACGGGGAGTGCAAGATCCTCAAGAGTCTGCGTCTCGAGGCCGTCCAGACCGAGACCGACAAAGAGAAGGAGGGAGAGAACGAGGCGCGAGATAATAAGAAGCTGCACGAGATGCTGAGGTCGGTGGGAATGCTGTGCCACTACCAGAGGTTTGTGGAAACGAACACGAGCATATATGACCTGATGAGAGACGCGGATGGGAAGTGCCGCGAGATAGGCATTGACCGGCCGGAGGACATCGCGAAGATCGCGCAGCGGGTCAAGTCCACCATCGAGAACCTCGTCGACCCCGACTCCCCCTCTGGTATTGCTGGACTTTGGCTAACGTCATGCGTAGAGGATGTCGCGGAGGAAGGCCAGCGGAATGTAGAAAGTTTTCTTTCGCATTCGTCAGACGAGGCCGTGCCAGTTAAGAAGGGAATGAGCCCGAAGTGCTCGGCGTCGCATGCGGCGTGCGGATACTTCAAGAAGGATTAGCCTAGGCTGTACCTATCATAAAACCTCTTGTTAATTCTCGTAATTTTGCTATCTGTCTGCTAAGACCTATATTATCCCAGTCGGCGTTTATCTAATAGCGAAGACATAGCACATCATAAATAATATTATGTCAGGTAATAATAATAACTCTGTTGAGAATTTATATCAAAGAGGCGAGTGTGAGTAGTCGTTATAAATCTCGTAAGTGCTTGGCATAAGGTACCTGCACCTTAAAGTAAACTTAATCATATACTACGCCGCGTTCACGCGCCCATTGACTCCACCTTGTCCTCGAGACTCATTTGTTTGATGCCCTCTGAGGCTCCCTCTTGGCTGTCTTCGTCCTTGCCGGGCTCCTTCGTGCCCGGGGACGACTCGGTCTCCTTGCAGTCCTCCTGCAGCGCGTCGTTTATGAATGCCAGAAGCCTTCTCACCTCGTCCTACCGCGTCTCGTCGGGGTCATACCATGTACTCTGCCCTTATGTGAGATTCTATGACCGCGATTGTAGGGAACTCTTTGAGAACCGCCAGCGCGCCCAGCAGGGCGGCCATCGCCATGGTATACGGCTGAAGCATCTTGTGACTCGGCGCCGCTACGGTTGCATATCTCGTTTTGCAATACAGATGTACAGCAACTCTGTTAATCTAGTACTCTTGGTGAGAACGAGCGACAGCTTCTCGGCCGGGAATGATGCAAGATTGTTCTTTGTAATAAATAGTATGAAGTCGTGGGGCGTGGAGTAGTGGAGACGGCAGGAGAGGGCCTGGAGGAACAGGTACTTCTCGAGCTCTGCCAGGTATCCCGGCACCCCGGGGAGCGCCCGCTGCCTCGTCTGGTACGACTCTCTCACATCATAGCCTTCTAATTATTGGATTAATAACATGTGAGATATCTTTGCCGCAAGGCAGAGACATAGGAAGCCCAGAGTGGGAAGCAGCTCCGGCTCCAGCAACCTCTTGTCGACCACTATCGTTAGATAGATGAGTGCGAGCTGGACGACGCGGGACGAGAATCCGAGGGACGCCGCGAACTATGGGTCAAAGATACGGCATGCCTCGATGATATCAGAGGCCGTGTTTTCCCAGAGACTGAGGTCGTGCGGGAACTCCACGTGCTGGCGGCCCAGGGCGTAAAGCTACGCGCAGTTACGGGGGACACGTACGCGCGCCGATTTTAGCATGTCCTCCCATATCTGCTCCGCTTCTGAATTCATGTGTCGGACGAATACTTGATGTGAACTTGCCTAGATAAAATGCTAATATCGCCAGCAAGGCTTTTAAATACACTATCATAACACGCTCTAGGATAATAACATCGATTAGCCTCAGTATTGATATAATGAATAAATGCGTTAATAGCGTGTCCGAGTATTTAATCGGGATTTCAACGAAATACTATGAGTACATATAGGCTTTTATACTGAGCAGATATTATCTTATCTTGCGCTCTTTTGTACGTTCATGCACATCAACATAATCCTCTTTCCTCATTTGATACATTGAGGTGCTCGTCCACACTCTCAGCGCAAGTATTGCAACGACGCGCAAACTATAATAAAATCAAAATCAGAAAAGACAGCGTGGAGGAAGAGAATGACAAACAAACTGATTCCGATCCCATACTGCGTGTTCATAATGAAGCCGCACGTCGTTATCAACGAGGAGAAGGTACCCTGCGCCCGGGGAAACCGAATAGAGGAACCAAGTGCTGGACCTGCTGAACAAGAATGAGTTCGACATCGCGCAGACGTTACAGAAGAAGCTTACCAAGCAGGAGGTCCTTAACCTCTTCAACAAGTACAAGGACGCCGACTTCTACGGACAGATCGAGGAGGAGATGCTGAGCGGGGAGTCGCTGGCCGTGGTGCTGACCAACCGTTCCGAAGCCAAGTTTGACGAGGAAAAGAAGGAGGAGGTCAAGGTGGCCGACCCCATCGAGCGCATCAAAAAGCTCATCGGCGACAAGGACCCCGACGCTGCTAAGTCCACCGACGAGAACTTGTGGCGCGCAATCTACGGCAAGGACATCATTTGCAACGCGTTCTACACTTCCGACAATGCCAAGGAGGCGAACAAGGAGCGGGAGATATTCCACTTCCCCATCCCGCAGAAGATCCCTGAGTTCCGCTACGAAAAGCAGAAGCTGGTGATCGAGGACATTCTCAAATTCGTGTTCCCGCCCAACCTGGAGCACTCGAACTCGACGGGCAGACTGGACCTCTTCGCGATGTACGGGCCCGTGGTCAACTACCACTCGGTCGACAAGTGCTTCTGCAGCAAATGCATGAAGCTGGCCAAGGAGGCGCTGCGAGCGGCTATCGAGAAGAACTACGGCTCCTCTGTATTCTTTGGGTTAGATTCTTAGACCATCGCAAATACAACTGGCACATTGGCTCTGCTCAAGGCCCAGGGACCGCAACTTGCTAAGGGAAGGGAGCCCGAGATACCTGCTCGGTTGCTTCAGGAAGAGGTATCGTATCCCGTTGGTACTTTGATAGGACATGAATGCACTGCAAAGCAGGCTGTGTGAGGCCTGCGCGAACCATGCGAAGGAGTACACGCATCTTGCCGGGGGACGAGGAATGCAGCACCTGCTGTCAGACAACGAGATCACGCTGATGATCGCCGAGAACAACCGCAAAGACCTGCTCTCCGTTCTGACCGTTCGCTGGGAAGATGCTAAGACTCGGGTAGGCGGAGAAGGGCAGCATCGGGAAAAGTATTCTGGCCACTCTGACTATCAAGGGTGAGCAACTCGGTTTGACCACGGGGGAGTAGAGCCGGACGAGCTGATATACAAGGAACAGCACATTCGCGCGTTGTTTGCAGTGCTAGAGACTGATTACTACGACCGCTATGAGTTCTCTGACATGCAGAAGTACGATTCGTCCCAGAGAAATGCCGTGTAGAGTGATACTGAACGACAGAAGGATAAGGATAAACTATTGGGCGGCGAAGATCCTGCAGAAGCCGGTCGAGAAGTTCTCCAACCCAGTCTTCCTCAATCATCATGAGAAGGTCAAGTTCGACGACATCAAGAATCCTTATTACGCGACGAGGGACAAGCTGCCCATGACGATAAGGATGAAGGGAACTGAGGAGAAGAAGGAGGAGGACTACAACGCGATGATATTCGACCAGACGAAGAAGCTGCAGCAGAACCAGCTGGACGAGGCCATGAAAAAAACTATCGAGGTCAAGTCGCACGCCATCGGCGATTTCAAGGACCTCAACAACATGTCGACCGCAATCAACACGCTGCTTCTTCGCCCGTACAACGAGGGTCGGCACGGAAAATGGAACAACTACTGCTGCTACACGAAGAAGGATACGACATAATAGCAATCGTGATTACTGCTGCGCATTTCCGTTTGCACTGATGGAAATCAGGGACGGGTGGTGCCTGCACAATAAGTAAGATGGCAGGCACATAAAGTTATTATTTGCATTCTAACAAACAGCGCAAAATGCAGAACGACGAGAACAATGGCGCCGACCCGCAGGCAGACAGCAGCAAGCCTTCGGTGTCGCTGCTGTCGTCAATCTTCGCCCGGATCCGCAGCATGTTCTGCCGGCGGCGGAAGCCTTCCCCGCTCGTCTCCCCTCGGTCCGAAGAGGCCTGTCGCACCCCGCCTCTCCACCGCATCGAAGAAGAGGCTCAGAGGGAAGATGAGGAGGCGGAGGAAGAAGAGTTGCCACTCGAAGAGATGCTCGTTGACTCTTCCGATACCCACATCGCAGACTCCTCCCACGCCAAGCCCGGTTCAACCTCGCCGCCGCACAAAGCCCCCGAGTTGGACCCTATTATTCCGCAGGCCTCCGTGGCTGAGTCGCAGTCACCGTCGAGCATCCCACAGGGACGGAAGCGGCCGGAGCCGGAGGGTGAGCTGATGGCGCTGCTGCGGGGGTCGGCGCCAAAACGGGTGGACTCCTCGGTGGTGCTGGGCGCGCATGGCGAAAACCTCATGGAGCCGCCCATGCGTCGGGCGCAGAGCGATCAGCGGGAATTCCTGGCCGCCCGCGGGGTGGTCTCGAGGGTGGAGAAGGAGATCGAGCAGCGGGAGAGGCAGCGGACGGGCGAGAAAAATGCGGATCTTGCACGGTGTCTCAGGGACGAGATGCAGAAGATTGAGGAGGAGATTGTAAGGAGGGTCAGCGAGCAGCTGATTGGAAAATCGAAGGCGAAGGCTCAGAGAAAGGCGGCGGAAAAGGAGAATGCGAGGCGCAGGAAGAGGAAGAACTGTCAGGTTCAGAATGAGGATTATGATGATGAAGAGGCGATAGAGGTGAGTGAGGAGGCGGATAGTTGCCAGGCTGAGAAGGCGGCTGCGGAGGTGGAGGTGAACGTGGAAGAGGAGCCAGAGCTGGAGCGGGAGCGAGAGCGAGAGGAGGCTGAATCCGAGGCACAGATCAGCCGGGAGATTTCGTCCCCGCCGATGCGGGACAGCGGTCTGGCGCCGTACCCCGTGGTATCCTCAATCCTCGTCCAGGACCCCTTCTCCGTCCCGAAGGAGCCGCGTGCAGAGCCGCCGAAGTCTGCTCCGGAGAACAAGAAAATTCCCGCCGCCGTGTCGCTGGCGTCAAGCGCGAAGTCGCTGATGGAAATGGCCGTCAACGCCCCTCTGCTTGCACCGCATGCTGTGGAGGTGCGGAAACCCATCGGGCTGCTCTTTGCCGGGGCTGAGTCCACGGAGCAGCATGAACAGAAAAAGGAGTCGCCCACAGCTAAGAACGTCATATTCGAGCCAGTGAGGACCGCGACAAGACTCTTCGGCGGGGACTCTATCTTCGGGGTACACGACCCGGCGGTGGTCCAGAGCAGCGGCTCCTCCCTCTTCATGCTCTCCGGCAAGGACACATCACAGCAACAGAATAAGTAAATACGCGAATGTATGAAATCGCTTCACACAAGGTAGACGAAAGCCGATACAGGTTTGTTGTCACGTTGCGAATGGGCCCATCGTCAATCACTTAGGCTTCCGTCCGGTTGCTACTAATATAAAGAGAAGAAGAAGATAATAGCAAATAACAATGGACGGCGCCGGATACGTCGCACTCGGGGTGCTGCTCGCAGCCCCCATCCTCTACATCGTTAACAGGCTGGTGCTACGAGGCCCCTCGCAGCCGAAGCAGAAGGACCGCACAAGCTTCGCCTACGTCTCGGAACTTAACAACAAGTTCGACCTCCTCGTCGATTCTCTGCTGCGAAAGGACAACGCGACCTACCAGAAATTGTACGACGCGCTCGAGCCGCAGGAGCGGAAGGTCTTCGGCAAGTTCGTGGGCGCCAGACTGGAGAAGGGCCCGCCCGGGGAGCCGGTGGCCGACCCGTACCAGGTGGCTAAGTGGGAGGTGGTCAGGTGGGTGTTCAGCGTTTTCATCGAGTCCGCCGTTGTGCTGGGCGTCGCATATGTGCTGTATCTCTTTCTTAGCTCTAAATAAAAATAACTGTTTTATCTGAACGTTACTAGCACAGCGGAAATGAAACGATCCCCCTGATTAAAATTAATATAAATTTGTTTGTACTGAATCGAGATGGGTACGCTTCCCAGCCTAACCAATTTAGACACATCACTATCTATGGCCGAACAGAGCCAGAGCCGCAACCCTCACGGGCACGCAGGAACGGAGGTGGCAGAGATAATCGACGAGACGCTGCAGTGCGGATCCAAAGCCGAGTTCGACGCCTACATGCGCCGTCTCGAGCGCCAGTACCTCGACGACGCCCATCTCCCCGCCAAGGCGTTCGCCATGCCTACTGCGGCTCCAGTCCGGGCCGCTGCCCTCGACTCTGCCAACACCACGATGAGTTCCAGCTTTTCGGCGGTCTCCTTGTTTCCTAGGACGCTCAGCGGTTTTAACCAGGGAGGAATGCCGCCGCTGAGCAGGGGTCCGCTGAGTATCGCAAGCGGACAGTTCTCCACATCAAGGACCGATCTTTCGTTCTCAACCACGATGACACAACAACGCAGGGTGCCGGTGTATATTCCGACACACAGGGCCGGAGAGAGCAGACGATCCGCCCCACGCGACCACTCAGCCGAGACCAACGAATTTGAGAGAGCCTCAGGGGACTTCGGCAGGCCCATTCTCCAGCAGGAGGAGCTGGCCCGTATTGAAACCGACTCTGATCAATAACCGGTAGAAAGGGAGCAACAGTACGTGGAAGACGCGGGAAGACAGCCGATGCGCGAGCCGTATCGCGGCTCCATGGTTCCGCCAGCCGAGCCGGCCCCCGTTGAATATCCTCACAGCTATTACCCGTTCCCGAAGGGCTGCCAGATGGCGATGCCCATGGCGGACCCGACGATGCGGACGAGCTTCGTTGGAATGAGACGCAAGGGCAAGGGGCCGTTCTACGCCGGGGCCATGCGCGAGCTCGGCGGCGTCGAAGACAAATTGGGAGGTACGTCAGGAGTTTGATAACTGAAGCAGATATGGAGGAGTCGCTAAGAAGGAATGAACTGAAGGTGCAGGCGGAGAGCATGCAGCAGTGGGGATTCCGGCCGTGGGTGGCGGGCGAGCCCGTTCCGAACATGCAGATGCAAATGCAGCCACAGAATGTATATGGCGGCGGGCGGATGACTCCGGGGGCATCAGGTAATAAAGTGTGAAGACTGACTTGTAGTGCGGGGCAGCATTAACGCGAACGCGGACCCGGATTTCTGCGACTACACGCTTCAGAAGGATTCTCTGCAGCCCCTCAGGACTCTTAACGCGGGCACATTCTCGGGACGGGCGTCGCAGTCTAACTGGAAGCAATAACACCGCCTTTCTATTTATCACGCTACGATGCTATGTTCGCACACACGCTTGAATATATATACTCCACTCACGAGCCCCTTATTATACCAGGGAGTTATAGCTCTATATAGGAGAGAAGGGACTAGAACGTGAAGGTTGTGGCGGAACGCACATGTGACACCGATCCGAAATGCAGCAGCTGTGTGGTCCTCTGCTTGATATCCTGCACACGCTGCAAGTATGCCTCAAGATTGGGGGTGCGCTGTTTCGTCGCAGTCCTCAGCTTGAGCTGCACCTTCTCATCAGCACTCTGAGCTTGTTTCGCCTTCTCCAACATGATCAGCTCCATCTGGCCCAAACTTTCGAGCTTCCTCAGCCCCGCGGTCTTGCGCTTCTCCTCGAATGCAAGCTTCCTTCTGGCCTGCTTTGCGGCCCGTGCCTTCTTCTTGCGCTCCTCACGGGTCTTTGCATTTTCCGCCTGGGATACCGTGGTCCTCTTCGCCCCCATGAGTGCTTTCTTAGCCTGATCCAGCATCCGCTGTTCCTCTGAGCGAACCTCCGCCGCCTGGGCCGCGTGGTTGGTCAGCATCACGGACATGGACGTTCTAAAGCTGGTCTGCCACTGGAGCTTGAGGTTCTGGATCGTGGACCTCTGCTGCGCCTCACTCTTCTCCTTCTGCACGATTGTAGCTACTTTCTAGTCCGGGTCATGGACAAAATTGTGCCTGCTGACAGTCCTGCTCTTTGCCCTTCTTGAGCTTGAGGAGCTTGGAAACCTTCTTCCGAGTGTGCAGCACGTTGCGTCGGACTGAATCCTGCTCATGTTGCAGGAGGGCGATGCGGTTCTCCAGCTGCGAAATATCGTGTCCCATTCTAGATCAGTTCAGGAGGAGCATCCAACCTTTGGCGATCGCGGAGGAGGGAGTGGATGCGGGGCGCAAATCCTGGGAGCGAGTACTTCGAGGAGACGACAGAGGTCTTGGCGGACAGAGGAAGCGTGTCCGGCAGTTGCGTCCTCATCTTTGTTCTCAGGGACTTGCTATGATTTATTATTAGTGTTGCGCATATTCTAATGTCACCGGAAGCGCTCGGCTGACACAAGGGGTTTTGGGGT
>QFZN01008658.1_pt1 | contig 10293 bp, 9 predicted proteins | sample 1740101 | NCBI WGS metagenome assembly QFZN01 (sample SAMN09210849, study PRJNA391713) | Ciliate metagenome, whole genome shotgun sequencing project. | isolation source: combination of 50 Heterometopus sp. ciliate cells from an enrichment culture... | host: Heterometopus sp. ...
AACCCCAACACCCCAAAACCCCAAAACCCCAATGAGCGCCTGGGTCGCGACTCAACGACGAAGTGCACCATTGTCTCAAACAGCAAATAAGCTCCGAATTATCCGTTTGAATTAAATTACATCATGAACGACGCGAACAACGGAAGCAAGAGCGAGAGGCAAGAATCGGACGACCGCAACCCAGGCAGCGCTCGTCCGGTCGAGACCGTATTATAATCCCGTGCTCATCGTGGATAGAGCGAGCCCAGATCGCACAGCGTGAGTCGCGTCCTCGGCAAGACGCAGCCTCTCCGTTGGGGCGCACAGGACCGCACACGGTCGGTGCAGGGGAGGTGCAAGGCGGCAACCCGGCCCGCATCTTCCCTCCACCAACGTGCCAGATCCACGCACAAGCTTGGCTCCGCCACAAAGAAGACGCGGGCCGCGGTGGTCTCGCAGCAGGACAAGGAGCAGCTCTACGAGGAAGTAATGCGATTGAAAAGAAGCCTGAACGACACACGGCAGGAGAACGCCCGACTCAAGGCGCAGATAAAGCAGGCCGAGGCCGAGCTCAGTCAGAATAATCGGCTAATCAAGGACCTCACCACGAAGCTAGGTCGACAGCACTACGGGACCTGCGCGGCGGGGAACACGATGCAGCCGGACCTCCTCGCCGGACTGAAGCGGCGGAACAAGGAGCTGCGCAGCGAGAATCGTGCGCTCAAGGACGACGCTGCCGCCCTCAGGAGGGACATAAAGTTCACCAACGCGCGCGAGATCGAGGCCGAGGCCAGGATGTACGCCGAGGAATGTTCCCGGCTCCGCCGCATGCTTGACGAACCCGGGGAGGAGACGAAGAAATCTGTCGGTGGCAGCAGCACAACTAAGAAGCGTGATGAAGAGGATGCGCTTGCGACTATGAAGGGGGAGAATGCAGAGCTGACCGCAGATTTGAGGAAGAGCGAGACGATGGTGGCGGAGTATCGGGAGAAGCTAAAGGCGAAGCAGGAGGAGAACGAGCGGCTGACGAGGGAGCGGGAGGCGGAAGTGAAGGGTCTCAGGCAGAAGGTTGAGGAGACGAAGAAGGCGCAGATGGGTGAGGCTGCTAAGAAGCTTGCTGAGAAGGACGACGCGATTCGCACTCTTGAGATGAAGCTCGTTGAGGTGCGCCGTTCCAAGGATCTAGAAATCAAGAAGCTGAAGGAGCAGCAGTTCCAGCAATGTACGAATCCTCTGTGTTCATCTGTAGCCGTCGGGCCGAAATACGCTGAGGAGGCCGGCTCGGAACAGGCGGCGACCTCAACACAGAAGAAGCGAGTCCCTCCGATATCTTCCCAGGAATCGGCGCTGGCCTCTGCCACGCTGAGACTGAACCTGATCCTCTCCCATGTCCCGCCCCAGACTTTCCTTTCGGTATTCTTCCCTGCGTGACCTGTTTAGAACATCACAGGATCCTTGGAGCCCACGGACTCCCTTTCGATCCACGAGATGTCTCGACTACTATCTCGCAAGCCGGCCTCCCTTCCTCCCGCCGCCGCGCTGATCCTAGCCAGAACTATCGTTGAGCCGACACACGATGCCGAGGCCGAATTGAACGAGCTCACGGAACAGAAAGCAGCCGTCGTTTCAGAAAAGCTCAAGGCTGCGATCGGGGATGGCGTCCCTCAGGAGGGAATTCGGGAACAGTTGGCGGAGAAGCTGAAGAACGCGACCGAAACTCTTCCACAAACCCTGAAGGCCATGGAGACCCAGCCAGGAATAATAAACGCGGTCTGTCTCGATGCTGCAAACACGGCATTGGCACTCCATCTGACTCGGGCAGAGATGGACTACATGCTGATCCCCATGTATGAGGAGAGCCACGATGTGAACCAGCTGAGATGTGCAACGCTTTTCGCCAGACTGGAACAGGACTTCCCAGATCTGTCCAAGCAATTCAAGCACATTGTGCCTGCAGCCAAGGCAGATGATGAGGGCAAAAAGGAGCAGAAGGAGGTGGCGACGAACGAAGGGTCGTTGCCGCTGAAGATGAAGGGAGGAATGAACGAGGACCAGATGATAGAGGTGGCGCAGCGATGTTTCTATGCGATTGCGGAACAGATGTCGCTGAAGAAGCTCAGCATCGCCGCGCTGTATGAGGACGTCATTTTCAAGAAGAAAGTGGAAGGAGAGGAGGTGGAGCTGATATCGCCGCTCGACTTCCTCAATGGGTTGCGGAAGCTGGGAATCGACGATTTCCAATCCCTCGACTACACCTGTCTGGTCAAGGTCCTTTCGATAAACGACAAGGAGAAACTGATCCGAGTGTCAGACCTGGTACAGATATTGGAGGACTACGGCATAACAGAGCAAAACAGCGTTGAGGAACAGCTGGTGAGCGAACTGCGGTTCGAGGACCTCGACAAAGTCTCTATGGTCCTCATGCTTGCCCTCACCGAGTATATGGTCAAAGCAAAGGCACCATTGTACGAGCTCTTCGGCGGAACGATCTACAAGCAAGAAGTTCAGGTCGACGCCAAGCAGGTCCAGGTCGACCTGGTCAACAGCACCAGCTTCTTCGATGTGCTGAGAGGGATCGGAATCTGCGCAGAGGAGCGGGAACACGATAACTTGAAGCGATTCCTGTGCCTGGACGCGAACTACCCGGACAAGCTGATGGTGCGGAAGGTCAAGCGGGCCATTGAAGAATTTGCGGTCAACGAGGAGCTCCGGGCCTTCGCCCAGCACTGCTATCAGGAGCTGGCCAACTCCGACCAGCTTGAGGACGTCAAGCAGCCCCAAGGACGAGATCTGCTGTATTCCACGATTGCGCTGAAACCGGGATAGGATCGGGGAAGGGAAGAAGATGGATGCGGTCGGAAAACAGAAGACGGTATGGTCGGAATGTGAGGAAGAGTAGCCGTTGCTGCCGGATGAGGTCGGGAATGACGAAGGGGAAGGGAACGGCGGCGGACAGCTCAACACGACGTTTTGATCCAGTAGCGCTATTACTACTATTGCTGTCCCGGTCATTTATAATAATGTGGCCTCAGATTCCTTAAAGCGTATATAATATCGGAAACGTATGTGCATATTTAAACGAATCCTCGTACTAAGCATGAATATTATGGATCGACGCGCGAATTCAAAAGCCATCACGGAATAAATAACATATAAATTTCACAGCATGGAAACTTCTACAATCATTCCGATGCATATAGCGTCAACCGGGTCCGCGATCTCCCTCCCCGTGCTCCAGGCCATGTCGTCCCCCGACATCCTGGCTGCCATCGACCAGCTAGTGCCCGACTTCCACCGTCAAGGCTACCTGATGTCGTACATCGATTCCGCCAATGCTCGACACTACATCCTCACGAATGCACAGTTTGAAGAATTCAAGGCCCACATGGACGAGGCCCGAAAACTGCTGCTCGTGCCCACCGTCCTCCGTGCCTCGGAAACGTGCGGCGAGTACGGTGTTCCCGTTGACGAGACGATGGCAAACCTGCACGATAACTGGTTCGACGCCATCATCATCGGCTCCGGCCTCGCAGGCCTCTGTGCCGCCATCACTCTTGCCAAGAGTAATCCGAAGCTGAAGATCGTGGTGCTGGAGGGCGAGGCCAGCCTGGGTGGCAACTCTAACAAGGCTTCCTCTGGCATTAGCGGAATCTGCACGCCGACACAGATCGCGGCCGGGATCAAGGATTCGCCGGAGAAGTTCCTCGCCGACACCCTGAAATCCGGCCAGGGCCACTGCGACCCCAAGCTCGTCTCAGCGTTGGCCAAGGACGCCCCGCTCGTCTGGGACTTCCTCACGAAAGAGTGCGGAATCGACCTGTCGAAGGTGACGCAATGCGGCGGACACTCGGTGGCTCGGACCCACCGGCCCCAGGGCAGCGCCAATGTTGGATACATCTTCGTCAGCACCCTGCTTGGGATGATTGACAAGTACTACAAGTCTTCGGTCAGGATATACAAGCAGTGCAAGTGCCAGGCGCTCCTCTGCACGAATCGCGTCATAAACGGAGTGGTGGTGCAATACAAGAACGTAATGCTGCGGTGCAGAGGGTCTAGCGTGTTCATCACAACTGGCGGATTTGCCAACGACCACACCTCGGACTCGCTGCTGAAAGAGTTCGTTCCGCAGTTTGAAGGATTCCCGACCACGAACGGCCCGTTTGCCCAGGGCAGCGGGATCAAGATGGCGCGCAAGGCAGGCGCCGCAGTGGTTGACATGTCGTATGTGCAGAGACATCCTACGGGCTTCGTGGATCCCGCGAACAGGGACTGCAAGACGAAGTTCCTGGCGCCCGAGCTGCTCCGCGGAGTCGGCAGCATCTTGCTCAACAGAAGGGGGAAGCGGTTTGCGGACGAGCTGGGACTGCGCGACTACCTCACGGAGCAGATCATCAAGTTCTGCGCCCCAGACTCTGTTGCCGTGATGCTCTTCAACCAGAAGAGTGCCGGTCTCTTCTCCCAGTACCTGGACTTCTACTCTAAGAAGGGATTGATCAAGAAGTTTGAGGGCCTCAAGAGCTTCTGCGAGGGATACGGAGTGTCCTACGACGAGCTCGTGGTGACCCTGCACGATTACAAGGAGGCGGCGATGGGACAGAGGCCGGATCCGTTCGGGAAGCGGATTTTCCCGAGCATAATCGAGCCGGACGAGGCCGTCTACTACGGCTGCGAGGTGACCCCTTCCTTGCACTACACCATGGGCGGACTCCAGATCGATGTGGATGCTAACGTGCAGACGAGGGACGCCACGGGAAAGCTGGTGGGAATCGCGGGACTGTACGCCATGGGCGAGGTGGCCGGAGGAGTGCATGGAGCCAATAGGCTGGTCGGAAACAGTCTTCTCGGCTGCGTGGTCTTTGGCAGAAGGGCCGGGGTGGCCGCGGAGAAATATTTGACGATGATGTCGAAGCTATAAGACGTCAGGTGGTAATAATACATAAATCGATAATGCGCAGTAAGATAAGCACTCAGCCAAAAACGCCTTGGCGCGTATTGCGCATACATGAGGACACACGCGCTCAGTGAAAATTGGTGGGCTCATTGTCCGTCCCGCGGCACAGCATGCGCAGGCTAATAATGCAGCCGAGAGAGCACTGCACGGAGCCGCTCGTCGAGTGCAGCATCTCCGGGACACTGACTGATCCCGTCGCACTGTTCTCTCACACTCTGATCGAATCCCTCGTTGATCGCGCCAAGTCTCTCCTCAGTCTCGTCCGCGGTCTTCCCCACATCGTCCCGCTCGCGATCTTCGGCCGAGTCGTCGTAGTCCCGCTTGCTGCCGAACCGCGGACGTGGGAGCGGGTCTGGGCCCTGCGACGGCTGTTGTGGCTGCGAAGGCTTCAGCTGTCTCTGCTTGTACTCCCTGTACTTGTCCTATCGTGAGAGGTGGACTCGAGGCCTTATACCAGCAAAGTCTTCTCCTTGGCCGCGTTCCGGCACTCCTTCCTCCGGTTGTGCATCCAGTTCATCGAGCTCGGTTTCTTATGATTTCTATATTGTTATTGTGTTTGCACTGAGCGACATAATGACTGATAATATGTGGGGCATGAATTCGCTCAAATCTAGTATACAAGAATGCAGTAGAATATATCTTCTGCTTCTTTTTAATCAGAAATTATCTCTTTTTCTTGACGATGAAGTAGGTGGCTACGGCCACAGCCACGAGCACAACACCTCCGATGGCCGCGATCTTCCACCGGTCCAGTCCCGAGCTGCCCCTCGTCCCTCCCAGTTTCCTACACGATCTGAAAACCGAGGTACGGATCGAGTATGACACGCATGATGCGCTCCGTGAGCGATTTCTCCTGCTGGTCCACCACCAGCTTTGCCATCGCCTCCAGACATATCCCCAACTTCGAGGTCAGCGCAGCGAACTTCTTCCCTATTTCCGCCGTGTTCGCCATCATCGGGGATGCGTCGATCAGCATCTTGGGGAGACACGAGGGGAGCTTCTTGACAGTATTGCGGAGGAACCGGTAAGTGTTGCTGCCCTCGTCATATACCATCAGACACACATCGTACTTCGCCAGTGTTCCCGGCTCCTTCAGCATCCCGGGGAGGTCCGCGGCCTCGCAAAGCACCAGCGAATGGTGTCCCTTGTTCTCGTCCTCGTAGTGGAAGACGGCAGAACGAGTGGCGTAGGGGATGCTAGAAGGCTTCAAGACCCTGTTCAGGAGCGTTGGCGAGTTTTCGACGATTAGGGCAGCGTAGACGGTCTTCTGCTTCTTTGCGAACAGGTTCCAGCTGTTCGTTCTACACGGCTAAATATAATCTCGATACTTGATGACATCCACAAACTCGAGGAAGGTTCTGTCGTAGCCCACGTATAGCGCGTATGGGAAGGCGGCCCGGTAGTTTGTGTACACCAGCATTTGCCAGATATCGATCCAGGTCTGCCGGGCGATTCGGCCGCCCTTGATCACAGCGACCTCGTCGGCACGGAAGGGACAGCCGCCGCGCATCGTGGAGAAGATCTCCTGCAAGACTTGCACGTCGGTCTCCTCCTCCCGGCAGCATGCGAACCACAGGCCGTTCAGGAACTCGATTCCTCGCGCCGAGAGCTCTATGCTGTTGTCCGTCTCCAGTCCTTCGAACTTGTCATATCTAAGTGTGAGGGTTATTCACAGGTTGCGAACTTCTCCTCAACGAAGGAGTCAGAAAGCTCGAGGTCAGTGGTGTAACCGAACTTCATCAGGACCAGCCAGCACGCCTGGACCTTCTGTTTCAGAAGAAGCAGCCGATTGAGGCAGACGAAGGTCTCCAGGTTGAGTCCGCGCTCCTTGATTTCCTCCTTGTGTTGTTCGCCACACTACAAAAGCTGGAACGCGGGGCTTACCTCGCCAATGAGCACCTCCTTGATGGCGGCGATGTCGTCCTGGCTGATGTCGGCCGTGAAGATCCTCTTCTAGCATGATCGCTCGTGAGGCAAAACCAAACCTGGAATTCGGTGAGTTCCTCATCGTTCAGGAAGCCGTTGCAGTCCGCGTCACAGATGCGGAAAATGCGCTTCAGCGCGCGCTCGTACTTCGGCCTCAGTTTCTACCCATCATTTCGCTCCATCCACCACTACCTTTGTGGTGTGGTCGTACAGCGGGTATATCGGATATATAACAGCCCGCTGCGCGCAATACACCAGGTCGCTGAGGTTCTTATATTCCTTTGCGGAACACTCGATGCCCATCTCGATCTGGGGATAGATGCGGACGAGCTTGTCGATGAAATCCTTCTGCTGGTCGTCGCGATCGTAGCGGTCCGCACGAGGATGCACCAGGTCCAGCTTGTTCCCCACTATCAACACCGGCAGCGTCCCCTTCGCCCGGGCTATCTCCGGCAGCCAGTATCCCACCACTCTCCGTTTGCTCTCTTCTTTTGTTACGTCGTAGATCAGCACGGCCGCGTCTGAGTCCTTAATCTGGGCCAGCGTAGTCTCCATGTGATCGGGCGCAGCTAACGCAGCGAGGTTTCCTGACAAGCCATACACGACGAGTCTATTAGCTGGGTTTCGGACTTGATGTGGAAGGGGGACATCTCGGCGGGGATCGTGATGGGCTCCAACGTGCTCTGGGTCTACGTGTAGATCGGGAGGAAGATACAACTGGAAGGAATGAGTCGGACATGATGGCGCTGACGATGCTCGTCTTACCCGTCCCCTCTATTCAACCTTACCGATGCGGTTCATACTGTCGCCCAGGAACAGGACCTTTATCGTCTTCATCTATCCTTATTTTAATCACAATTAGCTCTTGATAACTTCTGTTACAAAGTATTTATCGCGTGGATATTTATTGCTGTTCCCCTCTCATCACGTTACGCTGCGCCGCAACACGCGTCAAGTGAAAAGTTGAGGTTGCATCATTCTGTAAGCTGCTTGTAGTACGATTCGTAGCTCAATCCGCCGTGTTCGTCCTCATATAGCTGCTTGAGGAACTTGAACTGGTCCTCGCCGCCCTGCGCCACTATCTGGACTCCGCTGCGGACCTGCTTTGTTCTACATCATCGCATAACTCCCCAGAATTACGCCTGGATAGCCTCGAAGATCCTGCTGACTCTTGCCATGAACTCGTCCTTCTCCGAGAATCCCGCGAGTTCCGGCTACACACGCTTACTCAGCGAGAAATTACATCTTCGTTTGCCGCGCCCTCGGCGAACCCGGCCCGCAGCGTCTTGGCCAGCCTCGGGTCGCACGCCTCTCCCAGCCAGATGAACGTGCTTAAGCCGTTGTCGAGCAGATAGATGCCCTTGGGGTCAAGCGAGGCGCTGGTGAGTCGCAGCGGTGCAGGGAGCTTGGTTGTCCCGCTAGAGTCTGTCACGCCCGTGCCTTCCTCCAGCACGGTGTGCACTGGGTACAGAAGCGGGAAGAAGAGGTAGGTTGCGGTCTCGGTCCGCAGATCGAGGAGCAGATTCCGACTGTAATTCACGACGTCGACCTCGAGAGTCGCTACGCGGATCATGATTGCAGATTTACGCGCTCCCGCATCTTCGCTGAACATCGTGTGCTTGAGAATGCCCAGAGTGTACGCGATGAGTGTACCGATCCGGCCCATCATCTCCTCTTTCCCCTACCAGTCGTGCAGACTCGCTTACCCCGCCCATCATCTGGTATCTTGCTAACTCGGCGACGAAGGTCTTCATGAAGTCGAGCACGAGGGTGCGGCCGTCCTTGATGTTGAGGCGGGAACGCACACGCAGGGCGGCCCGCTTGGCCTGAACTGTGGCCAGCGTCTCGTAGTTTATTGACTGAAGCCAGGAGGGAACGTCCTTGGCGACTGGCAGTCGGTCGGTGATGATTCTGAATCTGCGCTCGCGCTCAGGCGAGTTGAAGAGTGCCGCAACCTACCGCAATGGTCGACCTCCTTACTTCACCACACCTGTATTATTATGTGTGCAGGAGGCGGCGGGGCCAGCGGCATGGCGTCTCCCGGGTTGAGGACCGATGGCACCTTTGCCACTCTGTATGTGTATGACTTTTCAGCGGCGGCACAAGGCTGGACGACCATGTCGGGCGGGGAGTAGGCGCAGTTGCCAATAATCTCTTCCACACGGAATCCCTTTGTCACTCGCAGCCGCGTGTAGCAGTCCCACCCGCAGGCGTCGCAAAGAGTTATTTTGATGTCGTGCAACAGCTTGCTGTCTATTGATTTATCGTGCTGATATCTCGTACTGTCCGCCGGCCGGGCGAAGTTTGGATAATAGAAGAAGAGCCCGCTTGTCGCGGTCGCAAGCTGTCCGACATTAAGAATATTCTACACATCGACAGTCACCCGCCGGATCGTTACCCTGTACGCATTCGCCGCCATGAACAGGTCGCAGGTGATCCTCTTCGTTGCGATCAGCTCCGATCCTAGCTTCCTGAACGCAACGTCGGTGATCCCAAGCAGCTTGTTCATCCCTTGCACCGCACTTGTCTCCTGGGCAGACTCGGCCTTGATCGGCCCCGCGTGGAAGATCGCTGCCTTGCCCCCAGCCATGTCGGCTAGCAACAGCTTCATCTTCCTCAGGACGTCGGGCAAACAGGCTGGAGTCGTCTTGGATAAGGCACTCGCTTTGGCGCAGCGCGGGATGGACTCGAGGACCGAGCAGAGGTTTCGCCGCACCTCCCCGATTTCGCACACCAGACACTCGACCGGCACTGGCAGCGTGTCCAGCCCCTCGCACTGTGTCATCATTCGTGGCTGCTTTAAGGACTCCTTCAGGGAATAGAAGTGGACGTGGGAATCGTAGGTGAGGAGACAGACCTTGGATTCGCAGGGCGGAAATGCGTTCTCCTCAGCCAGCTTCTTGACGATCTCGCACGAAGCATCGAGGAAGCCTGAGGCGGCGGCCTGCGGGGTTGTGTCGAAGGCCAAAATGTACACAGGGACGGGCGGCGGCTTGTCGATGTACTCCTGGCTGGCGGGAATCTCGCACGCGCTCGCTGCCATTTGCTTAAGGTCGGCGTCGGTGAAGGAGCGGTCGAGCACGTTGATCCAGCCGCAGAGGGCACACGTCCATTGGCCTGCCTCTCGCGAGACCTCCACGTACGGGTTTAAGTAGCCCATGCAGCTCTTGCAACGAGTGATGGGGAGACTGCTGGCGGGGAGGTGGACAAGCTACGAGGAGTGCCTAGGGGAGAGAGTACGCCGGGAATGGGGGCGAAGGGCCGGACCGAGATCGCGAAAGGCACCCCGAAGGCGCCGGGCTCCGACTCCGGCGGGAAGGTTCTGAACGTGTAGTCCAGCGCGGCGCCGGCTGATGGCTGCGATTGCTCCACCATGTTTCTATGATATACTTGCTTTTATTGCATCTCCCCCAAGAGTGCCGTCGAGACACGCACAC
>QFZN01008680.1_pt1 | contig 10288 bp, 12 predicted proteins | sample 1740101 | NCBI WGS metagenome assembly QFZN01 (sample SAMN09210849, study PRJNA391713) | Ciliate metagenome, whole genome shotgun sequencing project. | isolation source: combination of 50 Heterometopus sp. ciliate cells from an enrichment culture... | host: Heterometopus sp. ...
TACACCTGCGCGAATCTGGAACACACGCAAGAATTATTCTGCAATATTGCTACGGCGGGGAGAGGAAGAACAGCGTGGGCATTTCGGTCCCGAACTTGACGTATTCTTCCTGCGACAGCGTGTCTTCTTCCTGTCCGAACTAAACGAAGGCTTTCCGCTGACTTACGTTCTGCGAGTAGGAGAGGATGATCTTGGCCTTGGGGTAGACCTGGACGGGCGAACTCGCGAAGTTGTTTGCCTGCAGCGCCACCACAAGTTCCTCGTCCGAAAGGTATCCCGTGTGTTCCTGATCGAGCACCTCGAACTGGAAATTCAGCAGGTCGGGGTAGGACGTGAAAAGGATGCTTGACAGCGCGATCAGTATCTTTCGTATGTCCACCGTGTTGTTCCCCTTCGTCTCAAACAGCGTGAACACGAACGTCGTCAGCTCGCTGCTGTTGCATCGCAGAAAGTCGCACATGTGCTTGTACGTCAGCGCCGGCACCTTGTGGTCCACATTTGCCTTATAGTCCTCGTAAAGTGCATTGACCAGCGTTGCCTACACAAGATATCATATTCTCTCGCCCTGAACCTTGGTGATGCCAGCCTCCTGGGCCCAGAGCTTGAAGTTCTGCATGTTGTCCTTAGGATTGTACATCTCGTGGGTGGAGCCCTTGGAGTAGTCTTCCTCGTTCTTCCCTGCCGCCGCCTTCTGGAAAATCCCCGACGACGACAGCGTGATGTGCGGCTTCGGCCCCACCTGCTCCTCCTCCTGCTTCTTCGTTTCCGCCCTCTTCGGCGACGGGATCTCGTTCTTCGCTGAGTTCTGGTCCTATTCCCGAGTTATCACTTTCATGCATGATACAATCCCGGTGATCTTGCAGTAGAACTCGTCCCAACGCACCTGCCCGTCCCCACTGGAATCGAACATTCTGATCATCTCGTCAAGCACCTCGTCGTCCTCATCCTCCCCCAGAACGTTCAGTATCGCCCGGAGCTCCTGCGCGTTTATGTACCCGTCGCCATCGATATCGAAGGTCGCGAATGCCTCTCTTATTGCATCTTCCTTGAATATTTCGTCGAGAATGCCCGCACGATTATTGCTGAGCTTGAGCTGGTCCTCGACGTATGCACGCTGCTTATCGCCCTCCTGAATCGCCTGCGGAAGATATATCGCGTTCAGAGCCGACTTCTTCTCCTCCGGGAAGTCGCCCCCGCGGCTTTTGAAGGTCTTAAAGGTGCTGGCGCTGCCATCGGTCTTCGACTTCGCCTCCAGTCTTACATTGACGTTCTCCTGAGGAGCCCGATTGTCGCCAGTCAAATGCTGCATCACCTTTCTCGTCTGCTCGCCCGCACTCTGTCTGTTGCTGTTGTCCATGCTTTTGCGGGCAAATGCGGCGTCCTTGCCTTCCTCCTCCTGGATCTTGATCAGGTTCACCAGCGCCTTCTGCGCCTCCTCGCCCTTGTCGCTTCCCTTGCTTTTGGAACGGGAGGTGGCGAACTTCTGGTTCTGGCAGGCGAGAGAGCTTTTGCTGGCGATGAAGAGGGAGCTGCGACGGAGCCTTTCGGGCGAGGGACTGTCAAACTCTGGAATCGCCTTGGCGATCCTCATGGTGGGGGAAGGCAGGAGCAGCTTTGGCGAGGCCTCGGCCGCGAAAGTGCCCTTCTTCAGCACCACAATCCTTGCGGGGGACGAATCGGCCGCCGGAGTGTGCGAGGGGGAAGATGCAGGGTCGCCCTTTCTGAGGGGACTCTCGGACTCAAGCTTGGGCGTGGCATCATTTCTCGCAGGGTCCGGCTTCTCCGACGGCTTCACGCCGTTTGAGTCGGAACTCTCGGGGAAACTGTTCTCGGCCTTCAACACAGTGGCCTGGAACGGGTTTTCCTGCTGCGAGGGCTCCTCGGCCTTCTTCGCCTCTGCGCTGTCCTGGCTGATTTCTGCCAAGGGAAGCTTCTCGATGGGGAGCGACAGCGGCGTTTCGGGGATGTGGGGATGCTGCTTTGCGGGCACTGTGCCCGGGTCTGCGTCCCTCGTGGACTGTTTTTGCAGCTGGATCGGTCTGAAGAACGAATCCGCCTTCCGCAGATTCAGCGCCCCCGTCTGCTGGCTTTTTAGTTCTTCCTCCTTAGGGGGATCAGGCTCTTTCTTGGCCTCGGCAGGCAGATTTGCCCTAGGCTCCGGCGACGGGATCGGCGCCTCCTTTTCTTTGGCATTTTCGGTTTCTGCAGCTTTCCGCCTGAATTTTTTATCGGAGGCAGCCATGACGGCCAAAGCAGCCTTTTCCCAGTCGTTGGCGGAACGCTTCCTTTCGCCCTTCTCCGCCGGGGGCTCCCGTACATCGGACTCAGAATCCTTCCCTTCCGAAACGGGCGGAATCTGCCCCTTCTCCTCCTTCACCTCTTTCTCCTTTTCCTCCATCTCCTCCTTCTCCGCCTTCTCTTCCTTCTCCTCCTTCTCCTCCTTCTTCTTCTCCTTCTCCTTCTCCTCCTTCTCCTTCTCCTTCTCCTTCTCCTTCTCCGCCTTCGCATCAGAAGTTTCTATATTCTTCGGAGGTGGAGCCGCCTTCTCCTCCTCCTTCGATTTGGAGTGAGGTGTGACCTCGATCAAAGCAGGAGGAAGCTTCTTCTCCTCCACGGCGGCGGTAGGAGGCTCTGCGATTGCTACAGCTGCAGGTGACTTGACCTCCAGTCTCGGCGCGAGCGGTTCCGGCGGTTCGTCCTCATGGTCCGCTTTTGACTCAGGGGCGGCTGTGACGGCGACGATCTTTGACTCCACGTTATCCATGCTGGCGGCGAAAGGGTTCGGAGTTGGCCCGGCCTGTGGCTCCACCGTGACCTCCTTGTGCGACTCCGGCGAGGGACTCTTTGCGGGCACCTTGCGCTTCTCCTTTCCGTGGAAAGAGTCCCCGTCGTCGCTTATGAATAAGGGCTGAGCCTTAGGACTGGGGTCGTTCTGCTTGAACTGGATCGGCTCCTCGTAGTCTTCCATCTCTAGCGGCTCATCGCATTTAAGACCGGCCTCGGGCTTCGCAACGTTCTCCTCCTCGGCGTTCGACTTGAGGAATATAATTTCCGCCGGGGCCTTGGGAGACGCCAGCTCGTCGAGCTTCTTCGCTGGTATGACCGGATTAATAACGATGTTATCCTTTCTGCGAACCGCGTGCTTGGACTCGGCCTTCCGGGCGACATCGTCAAACGCAGCGGCAGAACTATCATTGTCGTCCTGCGACTTCTTCTTGCCCGCACCGTCTTCCATCTTGTGTGTTATTTTTGTTTTCGAATCGCATGCGCATTACCGAAACGAAAAGATACACCAGAACTTTCGCTGCAAAAAGTAAGACTTCATCAATTGCATTATAATTTCTGCTTCAAGGCCAGCAACATGGGAAGAGTCCATGGCTCAATCTCGCGTCCTCCGGTCCTCTTCAAGAAGCGCAAGACCGCCGATGTGGATCCTAACCCGATCTTCAAGCCACTGAACTATGTGATAGTGTGGTTCGACGCAGCGTACCCGCATTCGCTGTACTCTGGCTACGAGTCTCAGCTCCAAGAGGTGTTTCCCACCTATCCTTTCCGCATGGAGTCCAGCCTCGTCGACACCGTCAGACTTCTCCGCACTACCATGGCCAACTGCTATTACGTGCTCATTGTTTCGGGCGAGAAGAAGAAGGAGCTCCTCGACCTCGTGTTCTCCTCCCCCGCAATCGTTGTGGGGTACATAACGGAGAGCCACGGACTGGACGCTTATGGAGACAAGATGCACCTCTGCGGGAACTTCAAGGACATGACCAAGCTGATTGGCGAGTTCCTGGTGCCGATCAAGGTGCGCAACTCCTGCCTGCCGCCACACAAGGCGGTCAACCTGGTCCTCACCCCGGACCCTTGCGTGATGAGCGAGCAGGCGACTCGGGCGATCGCGCTGGAACGAAAGGAGCAGGATGGACAGATGATGTATCATCACCTGCATTGCGCTGCATCGCACCTGTACCTGATGGCCATCGCGTTGACTCTGGACCACTTCGCCCAGCAGCGTGCGAGGTTTGAAGAGACCGGCGACGTCAAGTACCTGGAGAACCCGCTGCTTGAGGTGCTGAAGGTGCATGCAGAGAAGCCGGAAGAGCAGGACCCGCGCCAATACTTCGACTGCTTCATGTCGCTGTTGGAGCTGGCACAGATATTCGACCAGTGTCCGACCACGTACTGCCCGCAGGAGGACGACGGCGACGTAAGAGATATCGTGGGACAGTACGTAAACCTCGGCAACGACCTCTACAAGCTTTTCTCAAAAGTGCAGAAGTTCCGCACCGCACTCGACAACTGCAAGGGCAACCTTTTTGCCCCCGAGGTCCGCGTCCAGGCTGCCAAGCTCCACAAGCATCTCCTTCACTTCGTCACCGCCTTCATCATTGCGAAGGGCACGGAGTCCGCTATGAGTGAGTGGACTGGCTTTCCCCTGTGCTGGGCGCTGTTGGCTGACGTCGACTTCTGTCTCAAGCTTTTCATCGACTCGCTCTTCGACTACTCCACTAATTTCGCGTCGTTCTCCGAGCCGATCTCGCGCTCGCTGCTGGTGAGCGACTACCGCATCGGCGTCGCCAAAGAAATCGTGGCTCGCCTCACCCAGGGTCTCGGCCACGCATTTCGCGAGTCCCCCGAATATCCCTGCGCCTCCGACTCCGTCAATGTGAGAATCGCTATACTCCTGGGGGAGTCCGGGACGGTTGCAGACGTGGCGAAAGAGCTGCTTGAGACTGTGGTGAGAGGACACAAATTCGCTTCGGCGGAAGACTTCTGCAGGTCTTCGGATAAGTCGCGGTTCCAGCACCACACGGCATATTTTGTGGCCGACCAGACGTTCAGTCAGGCAGAATACGGGATGCTCCTCAGTGTGTGCATACAGAATAGCATCACACCGATCATGGTTGTTTGCCTCCAGAAGGGAACGACCAAGGATGAGGGGAAGACGGTGATGAAGGAAATGCTTCGGCGGCCCTGGACGGTCACCACCTTTGTTACAGACAGAGCGAGTGTGGCGACGGAGTATATGACGAAGGAGGAGCTGGCGATAGACCAGGAGATGGAGCTGTTCGAGGAATCGTACAAGGACTTCCACGCGACGTTGGCCAGGTTTGGCGATGAGGTGGGAAAGGCGGCGGAGGACGAGGACACGAAGGAAGAGGAGATGGAGTCGGGTTGGGAAATGAGCGAAAAGACTGATCCCAAGGTGCTATCCAAGCTTATCTCCGAGCTCACTCTTGGCCAGAAGACAGTGGGCTCGTTGCACTTCTACGTCTACAGCTTCTTCAAGGACCTTAAGAGTCCGTTGGTTTACTGGGACAACTACTGTCCGCTGTTCGGGGTCTGTTCCAAGTACATTAATACTATGGACGTGACATTCGGGAAGAACCTGCTGAAGGCGTACACGATGCAGACGAAGCCGCCGTTCTACAAGATGCTGAACGACGCCTTCAGGGGCGGGAACCCCGAGAAGATCGGCAAGTTCCGCGCCTTCTACGTGATGTTGCACGACCTCGTCAGGAAGGGCGTGCTTGCCCAGTACATTGGGACGGTGTACAGGGGCACGTACTTCAGCGCCGAGCTGTTGCGGTCGCTCAAGCCGGGGGCCAGATTCGTGGCCACCTGCTTCACGTCGACCAGCAAGTCGCAGAAGGTGGCACACGCTTTCGCCGCAAAGACTGGGCGAAACGTACTGCTCGAGGTCGAGCTCAACTCCCGTGCCTGTTCCAACGTGGACATCCACGCGGAGAACTGCTCGCTCTACCCCGAAGAACAGGAGGTGCTCCTGCTTCCCTTCTCCCTCTTCTGTGTTAAGAGGATATTCTCGGACGACAGGTTCACGTACATCACGTTGGGCGAGGAAATGCCCGAGAGCAGCACCGACGATATCAGAAGCATCGAGTACTACAACTAATCGGTATAACAATATGAATGCATCATGCATACACACGGCTTATTCGGAATACAGATGTGTGCTAGATAATATATGTGATACGATATCAGAGATACACGAATCATAATATGGCCAATGGCGCGAGGTAATGTCATTATTAAAATAGCTGCGAAAATGTCGAAGCCAGCGTTGCTGGAAATGCCGGCGGTGGTCTACTCCCGCCAGCGTGCGCACTACCCCGGAGTCTTCTCGCACATCCAGGGTCTGTTCAAGGACCCCGCCCCGGTTGATCCTGATCCCATGGCCCATCCGATCGACACTATCCTCGACGTACTATTATTTCACATCAAGATCGGTAGGCGCTCAGAAGCATGGGCTCGCTTAAGTTCGAGCGCAAGGTCCGGCTTGCCAAGTCCGCCCGCGACCCCACCTTCGGCGAGTATCCTTTCATTCTCGTCGGATGCCACTTCGTCACCCGCGACCTCGTCCTTCCCTTCCTCAAGGAGATATACATGATGGGCCACGTAGAGGATAAGCAGGAGTCGGAATATGTGGAGCACCTGTGTGTAAACAGACTGCACAATGCGGCTGTATATTTCGCTGTGTGCGATTGCGATAGATGTACTACAAACATGTCGGCAGGGAGGAAGATCTCGAGGCCAAGGGCTTCTTCGGTCGCATCGCCCAGTCCACCCGGGATCTCTTTGGGCTAAAGAAGAAGGAAGACAAGAAGCGCTTCTTCGCGAATGTGCTCGGAATAGCGAGCGAGACGGAGGCGCACACGATGCTCACCACCGCGCTGGACACCCTGGCCGAGAAGTACGCCCACAAGAAATATCTCTTCGCCCTTCTGGGCCAGCAGAAGACTCAGCTCATCTCGCTCACCGACCTCGTGGTCTACGCCTACCTCAAGGAGGCACTCGTCTATGCACCCAATTCGCCCACGATCGCTCAGATGGCCGCCGGGGCGGAAAAGTACCGACCGCTTCACGCCTTCCTCGAGACCTGCGAAGCCGACCTGAAGGCCGGCAACCTCACCTTCACCCAGTCTCCGCTGACCGCCGAAGAGATATTTGCGGCCGGCGAACGTTGCGTGCACCGGGCCATGGTCGAGTATCCTCTGGGACCAAGAACTCTGCCGAAGGTCCCACCATCGAAGATTGGATGGGGCGAACGGGCGCTCCAGCTGGGAATTCTGGCTGGAGTGTTGGTCGGCATCACGATGATAAACATGGGAAGCGCACCCGACGTGCCAGAGCCGCCGTCCCAGACGAGTGCGCCGCCTAGCGTGTCGCCACCGATGATGGAGACGCCTCCTGTTCAGGCAAAGGTCGTCGCACAGGTTCCGGCCTCAGGCGCGGTATCGGCTGCGATTCCCGTCGCGGCGAAGGTTGTTGCGACCGCTCCAGTCCCGGTCCCAGTCTCCGCCTCAGCCCCGGCGACTGCCCCGGTTCCTGCACCAGCTCCGACTCCGACCGCGGCCAAGGTCCAGACTCCAGCCCCGGTTCCAGTCTCGGCCCCCGCGCCACCTAAGGCATCGAAATAACAAATCGAAACTATCATCCTCGAATGCGCACTTGAGATCCCAGCACGGACCACACCACGGGAAGTGCGCTGATAAGCCAGTAACGTGCACAATTATGTTAAAGGAAACAGCAGCGCGATTACGCCGGACCCAACTTCCTCCTTGACATCATGTCTTGTTTAAGCTTGCCGCGCTGGTGGGCATACAGCAGATGCAGCTTCTTGATTTCCATCAGCTGCTTGTAATTAAAGTCCGCGAATATGTCGCGCAGCCCGAGGTCGATATTGAGGTCCTTGTACATCCTGTTTTTCTTGACCGTGTTCAACTTCACCTCCACGCTCGGCATCGGTAGCCCTACATTCACACACAACTCTATACTTGGCTCTGCAGCCTGCTGCTGTAACGCCTTCGCCTCATTCCCCGCCCGATCGGCGAAGACCTCGTTGTAGAACTGCCGAGTGCTATCGAGCGAGCTGGACGACTCCTGTCTTCTCACTGCCGACTCGTTGCATCCCATCCGCGGCGACTGCGACCCCACTATCGTGTCTCGTGCCGAACGGATTCTTACTTTTCAGCGCGGTCAGAAGCGTGAGCTCGGGCTTGGTCAGCTGCTCAGGGTGCGCGACCTGCTTCTGTTCGGCCTTGTAATGTTTCTTCTCGTGGAACTTATATGAGTAGCCGTTGCGCAGCACGCATTGGAGCTTCTTCTGGCTTTTTATGTCGTAGATGTTGTGTCGCGCGTGCTTTGGATCCTTCGAATGGACCATCTGGTTGAGGTCTTGGAGGTCGCCAAGAGTCATGACCTGCAGATTCGCGCTGTCGAAGTCCTTGCTCCGTTCCCGCTCTCCGATGTTGAACTCTATCTCCGAGTCCTTCCCCGCAGCAATGAGGTTGTTGTCGCTGAGGTCGGCCTTCCCACCGCACTTCTCGTTGCGCGACAGGAACGGCGACGCGCTACCTTTCCGCTCCTCGTCGAGCATTGGGCCTGCGTCATATGAGGAGGCTCGTGACAGCTTCTTCTTGTGCTGTACCAGCGAATTTTGTTCCTCTCCTCTGCAATCTGCACCGGTTATTACTCGTTGCGTAGCGTACTTATGAAGGAACAGGAGGAAGACATGAACTCCGAGGGGGCGCCCTTGGTCCCCTTTATGGGCGTATCGGCATCGTCATACTGGAACTCAGCGTCCTCAGAGATTGAGTCTGACCTTCCGAAGGGGTCGTTGTTCAGTCTCTGCTTCTGCTACACATGAGATGATGCTCATGACCAGTAATACCTGCTGCGGCTGCTGGAACCGTTCCCTTCTCGGCGGAATGAGGGCAAGCGTGTGCTTCGGGTCGATGTCGGGCGGCGAGTTCGGGTCCCCGTTTATTGGCGAAATGTCTTCGGGCGAGGGCACGGTGACCGGTGGGGCTACTGGAGGCATGTCGTCGACTGGTAGCATAGCCTTGGCTGGGATGACGATTTTGGGCGGGTTTGCTGCTGGCTGCTGTGGCTCGGGAGGAGGAGGAAGAGGAGGAGACGGCGGCTCAACAGTCTTGGGCGGCTCGTGGATCGAAGGCTTGGAGATCGATACTGCCGAGTCCTCGTTGTTTGAAGATTCCCTTTCGGCCTTTGCCGGCGGTTGCTGTTGCGGCTGATCCTGGTGCTCGGTGCCTATTGACTGCTTCTTGCTCAAGAACTGGTTCAGTCGGTGTCGCAACATGAAGGCCTGGGTGGGCCTCTCATACGACGACTTCGGCGCGGCCTTGGCAACAAGCTTGCGCTGGGCCAGTTTGGCGTACTTTCCGCTGGGCGACTCCTGTACCGGCAACTTCTTCTTCTGTACGGCCGCCGGCTTCTTCTCCTTCTGTGGCTGCGGTGGCGGCTGCGCCGGCTCCTTTCCCTTGATATTTCCCTTCGCCGTCAGGACCTTCCTCGCTCCCGCAGCCGCTGTTTTTGGCGGAGGTCTTCTCCCCTTGCTTGGAGATCCGGTAACGCTGGCCTTGGCAGGCTTAACCGTTCGAGCGGGCCGTCGCTTGTCCTCTGTTTTGAACATGCGTCCCTCTCCCAGCCGACCGTGGACAGCGGCGGCGGCGGTTTTCGGGGCAGGACGGGTCTTGGCGACCCGTTCAAGCTGGGCGATCTCGGCCTCGTTGAGTTCGTCGCCGTTCTCCGGGGCGCTAGGGATTAGGATGGGAAGGACTGTACGAGAGAACGTGGCGAAGACCGAATTTGCCGCCGTTGTACGCCCGGACTATGTTGCTGATGAACACTGGCAGTGTCGTCACTATCTTCTTCGTCTGCTTCATGTATGCAACCAGGAAGTCGCTGACAGGACCACGCTGGTAGGCCGGGAGCTCTTCCAGCATTGACGACTAAACCGATCATGGAACGAAGTACAATCTCCTTGAGATAAAGTGTGCCGTTCTTGTGCACGTCCATCTTGATGCCAATGATCTCGAACTTTTCGCGGACCTCGTCCGTCTTCCCTTCCTCGAAGTCGAAGCACTCGTTCTCCCCGGAAGATTTCTCCGACGACTCCCTGGGCCTGCTCTCGCCTGCGTCCTTCCGTCCCGTGCTGTGCTTGTTCTCGTCCAAACAGTCGTCCTTCACTATGGAGCCACTTTTGCCTACGGAGTTCGCCACGGAGGGTACTGAATTCGCCGCGGGACTTGGACGAGGACTCGTTCTCTCTATCCTCTTCTACAACGCGTTCCTGCGTGTAGAACTCGTGGGCCTTTCCTCTGCTCATATCCGTCCCTCTTATAATGTTGCTACTAAGGCTTTTATTATCTCCGCTGGATAAAACGCGTTATATTTCACAGCGCAAGTCGCCGGCCGAGTTACGCCGATATGCGCCTTCCTGTGCGAATGGGGTTTTGGGGTGTTGGGG
>QFZN01008690.1_pt1 | contig 10280 bp, 10 predicted proteins | sample 1740101 | NCBI WGS metagenome assembly QFZN01 (sample SAMN09210849, study PRJNA391713) | Ciliate metagenome, whole genome shotgun sequencing project. | isolation source: combination of 50 Heterometopus sp. ciliate cells from an enrichment culture... | host: Heterometopus sp. ...
TTTCCAAATATAACAATACAAATTGTTAGATATGTAATAAAGCTCAGGTGTTATCAATGTATCATAAAAACCTATTAAACGTTCAAAAAACAATTGAAATAATCCAAAAACTTAAAGTGAATCCAAAAAAAGAATTAATTAATCTTCAAAATGGAAATTCAAGAGTTTTGGCAAGAAAAATTGAAGTTAAGATAGATGTTCCACCATTTAACAGATCTGCAATGGATGGATATGCTGTAATTGCAGATGACATTTCAAAAGCATCAGAAACTGAACCCATATATTTGAAGGTTGTTGAAGAAATTGGTGCAGGAGATGTTTCAAATCATGTTATTGAATTTGGCGAGGCAATAAAAATTGCAACAGGAGCCAAAATGCCAATGGGTTCAGATGCAGTTATAATGGAAGAGAATGTTGAATATGAAGAAGGCAAAATAAGAATTGTGACTCCTATAATTTATAACAATGATGTGGCATTAAAGGGAGAAGACCTCAAACAGGGAGAATTAATCATTTCTGAAGGCCAAATTCTTGGTCCTCACCATTTATCGGTTATTGCATCTGCAGGATATAGTGAGATAGAAGTATATAAAAAACCCCAAATAGGTGTTATAATAACAGGAAATGAACTTGTTGAACCTTCAACAAAATTAACTCCGGGAAAAATTATTAATTCAAATAAATTTGCATTAAAAGGAGTTATTGAAGATTCAATGGCAGTAGCACATATTAAACACTGCCCTGATGATATTAAAAAGCTCATATTAGCTGTTGAAGAAGCGGTGGACAAATACGACGCTGTGATAACAACAGGGGGAACCGCAATAAGCAAAGGAGATTTAATAATAGATATAGTCAAAGATCTTGGAAGTGTTCCAATCCATGGAGTTTCAATAAAACCCGGAAAACCATTTGGTTTTGGAATTATCAAACAAACTCCTGTTTTCATGCTTTCTGGCTACCCTGTAGCAGTAGCTGTCCAATACGACATATTCGTTAGAAACCCTATTCTTAAAATGCAGAAGATAACAAAAGAATTTAAATTTATCACAGCAATAGCTGGAAAAGACATTAAATCATCCCCTGATAAATATAATGTAATAAGGGCCGATTTGAAAGATGATACTGGTGTTGTTTATCCCATAAGAACAAAAGCGGGGATAAATAAATCAATATTGTTGTCAAACTGTTATATTATTGCTGAAGAGGGTATAGGAAAGATAAAAAAAGATGAAAAATGCAACATTTTGAAATTTGGTGCCCTTAAAATCTGCTGATATATAAAATATTTGAAAAAATAATGGGAATATATAATCTAATTAGTTAAGATTCTACTCATTTATCTTTTCCACCCTTACGGCACATACTTTAAATTCAGGAGTTTTAGAGATTGGATCTAAAGCCGAGCTTGTTAAAATATTGGTAGCGGACTCACCGAAATGGAATGTCATGAATACAACTCCAGACAGACAACTATCAGTAACCCTGACTTTTGGTTCAATCTCTCCCCTTCTTGAAATCACTTTGACCTTCTCCCCATGTTCAACTCCAATTTTATTAGCATCATCTAAACACATTTCAATGTAATCTTCACCATAAAGCACTTTAAGTCCATCAACAGCACCAGTCATTGTACTGGTTTGATAATGGTAAATACTACGGCCTGTGGTTAGTATCAAAGGGTATTTTTCATCGGGAAGTTCTGCTGAAGGTCTATATTTCAGTGGAATGAATTTTCCTCTTCCATTTTCTGTTTTGAAAGTTTCTGTGTGTAGAATTGGCGTTCCCATATCATTTCCATCGACACATGGCCATTGTATCCCCTCTTTGTCAATCCTTCGATAGTTAATACCGCTGAAGATAGGGGCTATTTCTGCTATTTCTTTGTAAATTTCACATGCATCTCTGTATTCAAATCCTTCTACACCAAATCTCTGAGCGATTTCACAGGTTATTAACCAGTCAGGTTTAGATTCACCAATTGGATTGATAGCACTGCGCACCCTTTGAATTCTGCGCTCTGAATTAGCAAATGTTCCATCTTTTTCAGCGAAACTGCATCCCGGAAGAACTACATCTGCCATCTGTGCTGTTTCACTTAGGAATATATCTTGGACAACCAAGAACTCTAAATTTTGAAGACTTTTCTTTATGTTATCAGTATCGGGTTCACTTGTAACTGGATTTTCACCCACAATATACATTGCCTTGATATCTCCATTTTTTGCTGATTCTAACATCTCCGGGAACTTCAACCCAGTAGAATTAGTTAATTCTACTCCCCAAGCATCCTCAAAATGTATGATTGTATCTGGATCTTCTACCTTTTGATATCCAGGGAAGACATCAGGAAGACATCCCATATCGCATGCACCCTGAACATTGTTCTGACCCCTTATAGGATTAACCCCAGAAGAAGGTTTTCCCATATTACCCGTGAGAAGTGCAAGGTTACCCAATGCAAAAACATTTTCTGTTCCATGAGTATGTTCAGTTATACCTAGTGAATAGAGTATTGAGGCAGGTTTTGTTGCAGCATATAGTTTTGCTGCTTCGGTAATTATTTCCCTATTTACCCCAGTAATGATTTCTACAGTATCAAGATCATATTCTTTAAGAGATTCTTTAAATTCCTCATAATTTTCACAACGTTCCTTAATGAAGTTTTCATCTTCAATTCCTTCATCAATTATGATCTTCATTATCCCGCATAAAAGGGCTACATCTGTACCAGGAATCTGATTTAAAACTATATCTGCATGTTTACATAGATCAATATTTCTTGGGTCTGCTACAATGAGCTTTGCACCATTTTTTACAGCCTCAATTATACGAAGTCCTATTACAGGATAACTTGCTGTTGGATTGGTTCCAATGACAAATAAACATGCTGAATCTTTAATTTCATCTATTGAATTGCTCATTGCACCGCTACCAAATATTTTAGCTAATCCTGCCACTGACGGAGCATGACACGATCTTGCACAGTTATCCACATTATTAGTGCCCATAACCGCCCTTGTAAATTTTTGAACAGCATAATTATCTTCATTTAGACATCTTGCTGAGGATATGGCTGCAAATTCATTAGATTTAAATTCTGAAAATCTTTCAACAACATAGTCCAATGCCTGCTCCCATTCAACTTCTTCAAATTTGTTATTCCGTTTAATTAATGGTTTAGACAGCCTGTCAGGATGGTTAATAAATTTGTATCCATATCTGCCCTTAACACATAAATTACCCTTATTAACTGAATTATCAATGTCTCCCCTTACATTTATTACTTGATCTCCCCTTACTCCGAGATGTATGTTACATCCCACACCACAATAAGGACAAACAGTTTTAACTTCTCTTGCGGGTTTTAATGTTTCTTTTGGAACTAAAGCACCCACAGGACATGCAACAACACATTCTCCGCACGAAACACATTTTGATTCTATGATTGGTTTGTCAGCAAACGTTGTTATTTTACTTTCATACCCTCTAAAACCAAAGTCGATAGCATTGACTCCTAAAATTTCACTACAAGTTCTTACACATATTCCACAGAGAATACATTTTTTAAGATCACGATCAAAGAAGGGATTTGAATCATCCATAGAAATTTTGTTGACTTGCCTTCTTAAACTTCCAAGATTTTCCCTGTTAATCCCTAAGTAGGCTGCTACTTCTTGAAGTTTGCAATTATCATTTTTTCTACATGTTAAACAATCTACTTCATGGTTCGCTATCAACAACTCTGCTGAAAGTTTACGCACTCTATTTATCCTGGTATTTTCAGTAATAACATCCATCCCATCCTGTACCATGGTTTCACATGCCGTTATAAGACGGCCTTCTTCATTTTCCACCATACAAAGTCTACATGACCCCCATGGTTCTAATCCATGATAATAACACAGGTTAGGAATGTAAATATTATTGTTAAGAGCAGTTTGCAGTATAGTGCTTCCTTTTTCTGCTTTTACTTCTAAACCGTCAATTTTGAGCTTTATTTCATTTTCATTCATTTTAATCAGGTTAATAAATATTGATAATCCTAAACTTTTCATATAATAAATAAATACAAATCACAAAATGAGTATTCTACAATGACATATATCCTAATATCATATATATTTAAGTAACATTATGAAAGTAGATACGATAAAATATTCTTGAAACAGTATTTATTAAAGGGTGTAGCATGAAGATTATCGCAGTTATCGGGACAAAAAATACAGGTAAAACTACTTTAGTAACCCAAATCGTTAGCGAACTGGTTGAAAGGGGATTTGAAGTAGGTACAGTGAAACATTCTCATCATCATTTTGACATGTCAGATAGAGATACTGGTAAACATAAAAAAGCAGGAGCTGTAATTGTAGCAGGTATTGGAGAAGATACGTTTTTCACAATGAATAAAGGAATGAGTCTAGATAACGTTTTAAGTACTATGAACTTCATTGAAAATCTAGATATTGTTGTACTGGAAGGATTTAAAACATCCAGGTATGCCAAAATATCTACTTCAAATATCAAAGATGAATATAGCATTGCAAATGTTAATGTAAATAAATTGGATGATCTAAAACTGAGATCACTTGTAGATTTATTATTAGAAAGAAGCTACGGAATGATCAAAGATCTTAATTGTAAAAAATGTGGCTTTGAAAGTTGTAACGATTTTATTAAAGCAAAGATAAATGGAATTCACGATGCAACCATATGTAAAGCAGAATCTGACGAGGTACTTCTCAAGATAGATAATAATGTTATACCTTTGAATCCATTCGTTAGAAATTTTGTTAAGGAAACATTACTGGGAATGGTTAAATCACTCAAAACAGATGAATTTGGGGCCAATGAATTTGAAAAAATTGAACTTTTGATAAGAGATGACCATGACAAAAAGTAATATTGCAGAAAAGGTAACTGACAAGTTCAAAAGGCCCATGATATCCTTGAGGATATCAATTACGAATCGCTGCAACGTAAAGTGCTTCTACTGCCACCATGACGGCATAGTTCCACAGGACTATGAAATGACATCCAATGAAATTGAAAGGATAGTGCAAGTTGCAAAATCAATTGGAATAGATAAAATAAGACTTTCTGGAGGTGAACCGTTAATAAGGGAAGATATTATTGATATAGTTGCCAAAATATCATCGGTTGGTTTTCGTGATATCTCTCTTACAACGAACGGCATATTACTAGGTAAATATGCAGAAAACCTTTATAATGCAGGACTTACACGTGTTAATGTTAGTTTTGACACGTTGAACCCTGATACCTACAAGTTTATCACTAAAAGAAATTACATGGAAAATGCCATGGAAGGAATAAAAAAGGCAGTTAAAGCCGGGCTCAATCCAGTTAAAGTAAATATGGTAGTTATGAAGGGAATTAACGACAACGAAATATGGGATATGTTCAATTTTTGTAAGGATAATGGTGCAATATTACAACTTATAGAGCTCTTAAAAACTGAAAATGGCGAACAATCTGAATTTTTTGAAGAATACCATTTTGATATGGGTGAACTTGAAGATGAACTTCATAAATTGTCTAATCATATCAAAATTAGAAAATTTATGCAGGATAGAAAAAAATATTTTGTTGATGGTGGAGAAATAGAAATTGTTAGGCCAATGGATAACACTGAGTTCTGTAAAAACTGCACAAGGCTTAGGATAACTCCGGACGGTAAGATAAAACCATGTCTCCTAAGAAATGATAACTTAGTAGATTTAATAGAACCTATGCGCAACGGATTCTCAAATGAAAAACTAAAACAAGTTTTTTTAGATGCAATTCAGAATAGAGAACCTTATTTTACTGATACATGCGGATAATGAATTTAAATTAAGAAAAAAATTTAATATTTAGAAACGCGTTCAATTGCATTATACTTGCCAGAACAAAGTTCAATACATGTTCCGCATTTTATACACTTTTCTTTATCAATAGAATGTATTTCTTTCTTAATACCTGATACTGCCCCCACAGGACATGATTTAAGGCAAAGCATGCATCCTTCACACTTTTCAGCAATAACTTGATAGTCTATTAATTCTTTGCAGAGAAGGGCAGGACATTTCTTTTGATTAATATGTGCATCGTATTCCTCTTTAAAAAATTTAATTGTAGTTAATACTGGGTTTGGAGAAGTTTGTCCTAATCCACATAATGATCCATCCTTAATTCCCTCAGCTAATTCAAGGAGCAGACTCATATCTCCAAATTTGCCTTTTCCCAGTGTAATGTCAGTTAATATGTCAAGCATCTGTTTCGTACCAAGTCTACATGGAACACATTTACCACAAGATTCATTCTGAATAAATTCAAGGAAATATCTAGCCACATCAACCATACAACTGGTTTGATCCATCACAACAAGACCTCCAGAACCCATAATGGCCCCCGCCATTGTTAATGAATCATAATCTATTTTTGTATCCAAAAATGATTCGGGAAGACATCCACCAGAAGGACCTCCTATTTGAACAGCTTTGAATTTTCCATTGTTAATTATTCCTCCGCCAATTTCATCTATAACTTGTCTAAGAGTTGTTCCTAATGGAACTTCTATTAGCCCAGTATTTCTGACATTACCCACCAATGAAAATGTTTTTGTACCCTTACTCTCCTTTGTCCCATATTTAATGAATTGATTATGTCCCCCTTGCATAATCAAGGAGACACTCGCCATTGTTTCTACATTATTTATTACAGTTGGTTTTCCCCAAAGACCAGATGTAGTTGGGAAAGGCGGTCTAGTACGTGGCATTCCCCTTTTCCCTTCAATTGAAGCTATTAACGCGGTTTCTTCCCCACACACAAATGCACCTGCTCCTTCTTTTATTTTTATATTGAAATTAAAGCCTGTGCCCAAAATATCTTCTCCTAGAAATCCCAGTTCCATCATTTCAGATATTGCATGTTTTAATCTATTAAGGGCAAGTGGATATTCTGCCCTGCAGTAAATATAACCCTCTTTTGCTCCAATTGCATACGCAGCAATAACAATACCCTCTAATACTGAATGTGGATCACTTTCAAGAAGTGATCTATTCATAAAAGCCCCAGGATCACCTTCATCAGCATTACAGATTAAATATTTTTCATCTTCATCAGAGTCAATACAAAATTGCCATTTCATCCAAGTTGGGAAACCTGCTCCTCCTCTTCCCCTTAATCCTGAAAGTTTTATTTTTTCAATTACTTCTCCGGGTTCAATATGGAGTGCAGTATTTAATCCAGTGTACCCCCCGACTGCAATGTAGTGCTTGATATTTTCAGGGTCAATGAATCCACAGTTTCTTAGTATTCTACGAACTTGAGGTTTCATAACTGGTAAATCAAATAGTTTAGGAATGCCTCCTATTTGTTTCTCACCAAAACTCCCCAGAGCATGCTCAGGCATTGGATCATTAGCTATAATATAGTTTTTTACAATTTTTTCTGCTAGTTTTGGTGTTACTTCATCATAGAAAATTGCAGGCATTCCCTTCTTTATAACAGTTACTACAGGTTCTAAATAACACAACCCTATACATCCCACATCAATAACTTGGGCAATCTCTCCTTGTTTTTCCAGTTCTGCATTAAATGTAACTGATATCTCCTGTGCTCCGGCTGATTTTCCACATGTTGCAGAACCAACTAAGATTACAGGAGTATCTCCTTCAAATAATGCGTTGTACTCTTCTACTGATTCCTTTACTAATTGATTGAAATTCATTATAGTACCTTTCAATGATTTATTTAGATTTATTTATTGTGATCAATTACAATCCTTATTCTTAGATTCCCGTTTCATTCTAGAGAAAATCTTTTTAACATCCTTCAAAGTAAGATTAGATTCCACATCTTCATTTACCATTGCGCATGGTGCCAGTGCACAGCACCCAAGACATCCAACAGATTCTAGAGAATATTCCATATCAAATGTAACTTCTCCCTCTTTTATGCCCAGATGTCTTTCAATTCCTTCTATTATCTGCGGTGCGCCTTTAACATGACATGCAGTTCCCTTACAAACCATTATGTGTTTTTTTCCAATTGGTGTAAACCTGAACTGTGTATAAAACGTTGCAACTCCATATATTTCACTTTCAGGAATTCCAGTATATTTTGAAACTTCAATAATATCCTTTTCAGACAAATAACCTAAGTTAGATTGAATATCTTGTAGAATTGGTATCAAATTGGATTTATCTCCACTGTACTTGGATAATATTTTATTTAAGATCTTACTCATTAAAATTCTCCTTAATAAAATGCATGTGTTTGAATTTTATTGTATAGTTTTTGTATTTTATAAACTCGTTCCTCTTAAAATATATTGCATCAAAGTTAGAATATATATAGGTAAAAATTTTTTTAAAATTGATGGAGGGTATGGATATTGTCCGATGAAAAACAAAATCATGAATTACCAAAACATTACGTTAACATAAGGGAAAAATTTGAAGAGTACGGAATAGTACTAAGTGATTTAGGCCGTGTTGTCAGGGAAACAGGCCCCATTGATGAAAAAAATTCGCAGCTAATACAGTTAGCTGCATCCGCAGCAATAAGATCAGAAGGCGCAGTCCATAGCCATACAAGACAAGCTATGGAATCTGGGGCAACAAAAGATGAGATCTACCAATCTCTTCTATTACTCACAAGTACAATTGGGTTTCCTAACGTAGCAGCAGCTATTTCTTGGGCAGAAGACCTTTTTGTTGACTAATTTGAATACATTTTTTGGAATAGAAAATTAAGAATACCAATAACATATTCTAATTAACCCCCTTTAAATGTATTATCTAAATAAGATAGTGGATTCCATAGGAGTTTCAAAATGCTGGAAATGTCTAAACAAGTAAATGCAATAAGATTTGAAGGGGAACCATCCAAAGTAATGGAAACAATTGTGAACGACGAAGAAATTGAAATAACCATTAATAATAGTATTTCAAGAAGATTTTCTATTAGTCCTAATTCACTTCGTGAATTTACAATAGGTTACCTACTTGGTGAAGGTTTAACCGGATCAGTGGACAACATAACTGATATAATCATTGAAGATAAAACCATAAAAGCTGAAATTGATTTGGTAGACTTTGACATAAGAAAAGAGTTGGTTGTAGGCTCAGATTGTTTTGGTGGATGGAGAACTAAAATCGAATTCATTGGAAAAGTTGAATCTGATTATACAATTTCAAAAGAAGCTCTTTTTAAAGCATTTAATATGTTGAAAAAAGAAGCAAAAGTGTGGCAAGAAACTGGTGGTACTCATGTTGCGGGTTTAGTTAGTGGAAACAAATTCATTGCTATAGAAGATGTCAGTAGACATGTTGCGGTTGATAAAGTAATAGGCGCTGGTGCTCTAGAAAATTATGATTTTTCCAAAAGTTTCATAGTTTATAGTGGTCGTATGCCCGCAGACATGCTTATTAAAATCGCTAGGGTCGGAATTCCAATTATAGCATCCAATGCCGCACCTACATCTTCAGGTGTTTCAGTGGCTGAAGAGGCGGGTGTAACAATGATTGGATTTATGAGGGGAGAAAGATTCAATATTTATTCACATCCCCAAAGAATAGCCCTCTAAATTTTTTTTGATATTCAAAAATAAAAATTAAAAAAAATGTACTGAATATATTTATTCAAGTACAGTATGCCTTTTTTTAAGATCATCTTCTGTTTTTCCCAATTTATCCATTAGTTGAGCTATAAGCGCATCTAAGAATATTAGTGTCGATACTTCGAATAAAGTGCCCAGAGGGGAAAGTGACAAATGTTTTCCATTCATCTGCCGTTTTATATAATTTTTTTCAGAATCAACTTTAGTACGGCCTTTGATGTGTATAACTAGATCTGCCATTTCTCCAAGGGTTGAATCATTATATGATATAACTGCAACAATTTTTGAACCTCTTTTCTTTGCGATCTTTGCAGTACTTATTATATAACTTGTTTCTCCAGATCCTGAAATTGCTAGAAGACAATCATCATCACCTATTGCAGGAGTGATCGTTTCTCCAACCACATAAACACTTATTCCAAGATGCATTAGACGCATTGCAAATGCCCTTGCAACTAGACCAGACCTACCTTGGCCAAGAAGGAACACATTCTTTGAGGATGTTAAAATTTCCATCATTTCTATAATACTTTCTTCATTAGTTTCAGACGAAACTGCTAATACATTTTCCACTATTTCTTCTATTGCATCGTTTAATATCATTTGTACACCAGATAAGAATATTTATTATTTTTAAATATCAGATTATTTATTT
>QFZN01002957.1_pt1 | contig 10268 bp, 6 predicted proteins | sample 1740101 | NCBI WGS metagenome assembly QFZN01 (sample SAMN09210849, study PRJNA391713) | Ciliate metagenome, whole genome shotgun sequencing project. | isolation source: combination of 50 Heterometopus sp. ciliate cells from an enrichment culture... | host: Heterometopus sp. ...
ATTCCTCCCTAGTGACTATCAAACAAATATTTTCCAATGTCCTCGAGGAAGCACGATGCCTCCGCGGCGTCCTCCGTCTTGGCCTTCTTCCCCGGCTCCTCGCCTCGTGTCTCCGCCCCCATAGGCGTCGCCCTCCGCTTCCCCGATACTCGCGGCGTGTTTGGGCGCAATTTCTTTATTATCTCAATCGGCGACTCCATCCCTTGTGTCGTGCCCTTTTCTGTCTCCTGCCGCTGCTGTGGCGCAAGTCGCTGGTTCTCCTTGGTCAATCTCGCTATTTCGGCCTTGAGACTGAGGATCTCCGCGCTGGCCTCGTCGCTGCCCGGCTCAGGCTCTGCAGCGAGCCTCATTCCCTGCCTGTGTCTCTCCTTTCCCATCCGCTCGAGCTCACGTTTGGCCTTCATTGCCTCCCCACGATAGAACACTATGTCCGCCTTCAGTTGTGTCCTCTCCTTGTCGTAGATCTCTATGCGCAGAGTCTTCTCCTGAATCAGCAGCGCATTGGCCCGCGCCTCCACGTTGAACCGCTCAAGCTCCCGCCGCGCAGACTCAGTCTGGGACCGGCCCTCTGCCAGCTCCGAAGAAATCCGCTGGTTCTCCGCCCGCAGCTCCGCTATCGTCTTCTGGTCCTCCTGTATCTCCGCATACATCGTGTCCAGCTCGCCGATCAGTCTGCGATTTTCGTCGCTCTCGTTCTTCCCTTCCGTCTCGTCCTCGATCACGATCACATCATCATCTTCCTCCTTCTTGCTAGACTCGGCAATGGCGCCTCGCTTGAGTTTTTCGCCCTTTTCGAGCAGGAGCTGGGTGGTCAGGCTCTGGATCTTGATTTTCTGCTCCGACACGGTCCGCTGAAGGCGCAGCACCGAGTCCTTCTCCCTGATAATGTCCTCTACTATTTCCTTTGTGCTACACCCAACCGGCGTCGTCTGCGCCTTGGACTTGGCCTCGACGAGCTCTTGCTGCACACGGGCCAGCTCTTTCCTCGAGTCAGCGGCCGACTCTTTCTCCTTCTGAAGATCGGACCAGAGCTGCTCGCACTTGGCCACGGACTCGCGGATGGAGGATTGCACCAGTCCCAAGGTCTGCTCCTGCCTTCGTTCTGCGGCGGTCTTTTCCTTCAGCGCGAGTTCCAGCTGCTTCTTCAGATTCTCCTCCTCGTCCTTCCTCGCGGCAGAAGACAGATCGAGCAACGTGATGCCATCTTCCTTCTCGACCATGCTCACATCCTGGGCCGGCTGCGGAGTGGGAGCGGGCGGGGCTTTTTTAGCAGCGAGGACCTCATCAGCTTTTCGCAGAACCTCGAGCTGCAGTTCTCCGACCTGCCCGCGGAGGCTCAGCGCCTCCTTCTGCGATTCTGACAGCTGTTTGGATAGAGAGGATTCGCGGTCCGCTGCGGCTGCAACGTCCTGTCTGAGCTTTTCTAGCTCCTGGATGTGGTCCGGGGGCAGAGGAATGGATCTGAGCCGCTCAATCTCTTTGACCGCAAGCTGAAGCTTTGTCTCGAGGTCTGACTGGCTGATCTCGTTCACCCGCACCGTGTTCTTGACTCGCTTTGCCTTCATTCCGAAGAGGAGCGTGTTGAGAGTCTCCTGGTAGTTCTCCCTGGAGAGACTGACAGTGCAGACAATGGCGGTCTTGGAGTTGCCGCCCAGGGCTGGCTGGAGGATGCGCGTAAGCTTGGAGTCGCGGTAATTCACGAACTTCCCTCCTGCCTTGCTCAATCTGTGTATCACATTCGACAATGCCAGCAGACTCTTGTTAATGTTCGCGCCCTCGCGCAATCTGACTCCTTCAGCCTTTGTGCGATTGGCCCCCTCGGAGCCGGCGAGGTCGACGATATTCAGCTGCGAGATGCGCGCAGTCTTTTCGCCTGGGATAGTGCCAGCAGCATTGACCTCCTCGCCCGCGGACTCAGCTCGGATCCAGACGCGGAAAATTGTGTGCGAGCGACTGCTCTGGGTGTTAAGCATCGTCTCGCCCACCTTCTTCACGTTGTCCCCCATGCTCAGACATTCCAGTGCCTCTTTTGCAGAGTTTGCGAGCCGGGTGGCGACCCCCTTGATGTAGACGCCGTCCTGGAGACTTTCCTTGACCTCGAGGTTGGTGCCGGACTCATCGAGCAGGTCGTTCACGGCTTCGTTGTACAGCTCGATGTACGAGACCTGGATGTGATACTTCCCGCGAGACTTCTCCTGCTCCACCTGGGCGAAGAGGTACTCGACCGCCAAGGACACCAGTCCGGGGTCGCCCTCGCGGCCGCGAACCGTGTACGTCTTCCCCGAGGCCGTCTGCCCGTACGCGAACACTGTGGCGTTCATCCCGGACAGCGCCGAGTTCACTAAGGACTTGACGCTCTCGTCGAAAATCGCCTGAGTGCTCGTCTTGCCATCGTAAACCCGGTCTATGCTGCTGATGAGAAGGGAAGGCAAACCGAAGGCGAAGGCGTCCTTTGTGTGGGCGCAGTGGACGAGTCGTCCATCGATAGCGGACCAGTCGGACTCCTCCCCGGGCTGCAGCGGCTTGAACCGCACCGACACTTGGATGCTCTGTTCCATTTCTGTTGCTGATGCGAGGTGTGCAAGTTTATTTTAAATTTGATTTTCGCCTCTCTCCCGACTCAGCCGGCTGCCGAGATGTGGTCCGACTGTTTTAAAATTAAGAATAATAACTCCCATACGATGCACGCACAAAACGCGGCAGCCAGTCCTCAGATTAACTCCACATTCAAGCTGCTGACTCAGTCCCGCGAGAGTCCGGCCTACCCCGGCGGATTGCACATAAACCTTCGCAACCGCGGGCTGGATACCAGTTCGTTCAACGTCGCAATGAACCTGCTACTGAAATTTGCGGCGAAAATCGCCTCGCTCGACCTCTCACTCAATCCGGCGGTGGGCGACGTGCTTTCCTCCCGTCTGAGCGAGATCGTCCCGCGAACTTCCCGTCTCGCATACCTATCGCTGGAGGGCGCCAAGATTTCTGCTGGCAGTGCGACTTCAATCCTGAAGATACTGTCGGATGCAGATGCTATAGAGAGCCTGAACATGGCGGAGATACGACTTGGACCAACGTTTTTCGCGGCGCTGGGCGGACTGTTGATATCCCGGAGGCTGCAGACGCTTCGCATTCTTAATATCGCGAATACCGGGACCGCAGACGGGGACGTTGCCCGGTTCTTCGGGCCGCTGGTCGCCAGTTCCGGTGTGCAGCGGCTAGACATGTCCGCGAATCGACTGACCGACGAGGGTGCCGCGCACGTTCTGGGGCTCATAATCGCGTGCAAGGAGACTGCACTTGTCCGTGTTGACCTGAGTAACAATAGCAGGATAAGCGGGGGACTCATCGAGGCAATCGGCGCAGCGGTTTCCCAAAAGTGTTGTGCTACGAAGGGCTCGTCAGCTGGCAAGGAAAGCGTTGGAATTTCCCCGCAGACGATACTGCGCCCGAGGAAAGATCCGCAGGCGACGTTCGTGTCATTCAGATCGTGTTCGGCTCAGGGACACAGGCCATCCGCCGCTGAGCCGAAGCCGGAGTCAAAACCAAGGAAGGAGCATGCAATGCAACTGGAAGGGAGGTCGCGGAACTCGCCCACCTCCCACCTGAGCGCGTACTCGACTGCAGGCCACATACGAGACTCCAGCAGCTTCAGCATCAGCAACATCGAGCCAACTCTGACCAATATCAAAAGGTACTCTCTTGTCGTCGTTATCTATCCGGGGGTAGCAAAGGCAAACTGCGACACACTCCCACTGATACAAGGCCACCCGCCGCCTCATCCACGAAGTACATTCTCGGCAGCGAACAGAGAAGCCGAAATCGTGGTTCATCGACGACTGCTGAGATGGCACACATCTGCTGGAACAGAACACGAAGACTCTGCGCGGGGAAGGCGGAGACCAGGACGTACGCACAAATCATTGACAATCGATGCGGCCCTGCCCCGGTCGTTCCCCGCAGATTCCCTCCCCAGGCTGGGATCAGAAACGACTACCATTGATTGTTGTGCTAATTTGATTTTCCTTTATCTCTCTCCCTCTCGGTATTATTATATCTGCGGATTTCGCTAATAATCTGTATGCACGAATAAAATAATATTTGTTTCTCCCCAGCTGGAAAAGATGCAAAATAACCATCGGGCCGCACCGAAGCCGATACACATATTCTTCCCGTCAGATTTGCTGCCGACGATCACGCAGCGCAACGGCTCGCACGGCCCCTCCTTCCGGTTCTCCACGATTGACTGCGACACCAGGACTCCCTGCATCAGTAACGAAAAGAGCAAGTCCAAAGCCAAGAATAACGTCACTTCAGTCTCACCGCTGCCCGGACTTGTATTCAATCAGGACAGCAGTGTGGGGGTGGCAGGCAGCGGGGACACTACCTGCCGGGGGAAGGCAAAGCGCGTCCTGGGCAGGAACATGTCCTGGTGGCAGCGTTCGGCCTGCTGCGAGGAACTATTGCGGGAAAAGCTCAGTCCGTGGGAACGTCGCTACCTGTCCTCGCACTTCGTTCCGCAGCATGCTGCCCATAGGTGCACGCGGAACCATGCGATATGTAATAGGAGGGACTGTTCATCGCGGTAGTTTCCGAGAAGAAGGACCTAATATACAAGACACACGGCATGGGGGCGGTGGACGCGGCGGGCTCGGAGGCCGATTTCGCCCGCCTGTTCCAGCAGGTCTACCAGTCCGAGCCGGCGCTCTTCATGTTCGCCTCGGGCCCGAAGGCGCGACTGGAGCGGGAGATCCTGGTTCCGCAGCAGCGCACCTTGCCCAAACACATAGCGGGCGCAGGCAGATTCGCCCTCGTCAGACGCAGGTTGGGAGGAAATTGCGGCAGCTAATTCGATTCGCGTTATGTTCTTGTTCGGATGCTTCAGTATCTTCGCACACAAAACGCGGAAATTGATTGCTGAAGTGATAGAGAACTTTATTCTGCGGCGACGGCGCCGACGCTGGCGTCAACGAAGCGGCCATCTTTGATCTCGACGACCCGACTGCAGCACTGCAGCGAGCCTGGTCTGTGTGCCACTGTCACCACCGTGCTTGCGGCCAGCTCTCTGCTGATCAGCGAGGTTATATGGGCCTCAGCAGACTCGTCGAGACTGGACATGCTCTCGTCGAGGAGCACAACTGCGGGCCGCCTTATGATCACCCTCGCCAGCGACATCAGCTGCTTCTCTCCCTGGCTCAGGTTTCCACCTCCCTCCGTCACTTTCACGTCTAGTATCGACCCGCCATCCAGCGTCCGCCTCTCCAGCAGTCCCTTCAGTCCCACCTCTTCTAGAACCCGTGCGATTTCCTCGTCTCTCCGCCTCCGATATGGGTCGAGATTCTCCCGAACCGAGCCTGCAGCCAGCCAGGCCTCCTGTGGAACTAGCATGACCTGCTTCCTCAACTCTTCGAGAGCAACCCCACTGATATCCTTCGAGCCAAGCATGACCTCGCCGTGGGAGGACTCTACGAGCCGCACGAGACACTGGAGGAACGTCGACTTCCCGCACCCGGACCGTCCAACCAGGCCCAGCTTCTCGCCCGCCGCAATGTTGAGGTCTGCCCCCGAGAGCACCAAAGGGGAGTCATTGCTGTATCTGATGCTCAGGTTGCGGACCGTTATCTGTCCGCTGAGTACTGGTTTATCGCCAGACTGCGACTCGGAGGGAATCCCGCCGAAAAATCTGACGAAGTTCCTGCATGTTGCCACTGTTGCAGAGTATTCGGCGATCAGCATGCCGATATACTGAATGTTCCAGGAAAGATTTCCGTTGTACTGCAGTATGACGGCTGCCGCGCCCGGGGCCACGTCCTCGGCCCGAGCGAGACAGAACGCGACCACGACTGCTAGCACGATTGTTGCGAGCGATTTCCACCGGAAGTCCATCCACTGCAGGCCCATCATGTGGGTCAGTATTGCCCGGATCTTCGCGTCCTGCTGTTCCATCGCTCGGTTCTGCAGCCACAATACGCTATTAGAGGCCCGCACAACGAGGAGACCGTCGATGAATTCTTGGAAGCGGCTGAGCAGCTGTTCTCGGCTAGACTCTTCGAGTTGGATGGTGGACTTGACGAGCGGATTGTAGAGAGTTGAGAGATGGCTGAAGAAGATGAAGGATGCCGCCACCGATAGCAGGTACTCTGGCAGGAACACCAGAATTCTGCTGAGGCTCGAAAACAGCCGCGCAAACTGTTGCGCTATGTTCAGAGTGTAGTTGAAGAGCTTGAAGGCGCCGCCGAAGTTCGTTGTCAGCCGCGAAACGACCTGGCCCAATCCTGCCCCGTTGTGCCAGGACAAGGGGGCGTTGACGAATCGGCGGAAAAGTTCAGAATGCAGTCCTAACGTGGCCTCAGACTCGTAGCGCGTCCGAAGGTACACATACAATATTGGCAAGAGGAACGCACCGAGAATCGCCGCGCTGTAGGACAGCACCGAGGCCCGGAGACTAGCGGAACTCCACGTGTACAATTGACTCGTGCTCAGTTCTTCGGTATAGGAGATCGCGAAGATCAGCACGGGCAAGATGGGAAGCAGCCAGTTGGGTCCGTAGGCCACGATTTTCCTGAGCATTGCCCATATCGAGAGCGGGGCCGACTTCTCTTCAGCCCGAACTCTCACCGGCGACATCGAGGGGGAAGAGGAATCAGCAGCCGCAGACTCCGCGTTTTTGCTGTTGGCTCTGTTACGAACATCCCCAAGCCACAACATGGGGACGGCAGAGCCATCAGACATGATCTCGCCGTTATGCAGAGCCACGACCCGCTTCATCTTTCTTAGCCAGCGTTCGTTACTCGTGACGAAGATCCTGGTCTTCCCGAGCAGGTAGCCTTCGACCACACCTTTGAACACGGATTCGGCCATCTGCGGGTCCAGCTGCGAGAGGCTGTCGTCGAAAATGTAGATATCGGCCTCGGAATACACTGCCCGGGCAAGGGCCACCCGCTGCCGTTGTCCGCCGGAAAGGTTATTCCCCCTGCTTCCGACCACGGATGAGTCGCTCAGTTCCACTTCCGCGTCGAGGGCACAGGCCCTGACCACTCTGGCGTACTTCTCGCTGTCGAATTTCTGGTCCATGACGACGTTATCGCGAAGAGTGGCACCGAAGATCCAGGGGTCCTGCGGGAGATAGGCGACCTTCCCGCCGGTTTCCGCGGTACCGGCCTCGAAATCCAGCTCGTTCAGCATGGCTCTGCACAGCAGCGACTTGCCGCTGCCCACCTTCCCCGTTATCCCCATGAGCTCCCCCGGATTCACGTGCAGGTTGATGTACTTCAGGACAGTCCGTTTCGCCTTGGCCGGGCCGCCGTTGCGGGAATGGAATGTGACGTTCTCGATCAGCACCTCGCCCTTGCTGATTTTGCGGCCCGGTGTGGAGTGCGGCGCGGACTCGGGGGCCAGGAGGAACTCGGACAGCTTCTGGACGTGGCAGTTCATGGCCCGCAGCTCGGCCAACGTTCTGCCCAGGGAAGAGAGCGGGTCTCGAAGCTGCTGGTACAGTGTGACCACCGTGTATATCTTCGCGGCAGTTAGCGCGCCCTCCGTCAGTGCGAAATAGTAGATCGCAGTTGCCACCGCCAGACAGCCGAAGAGGTTTTGTTGGCCAGAGTTGAGCTGGGACCAGACCGAGGAGCGGATCTCGCAGTCCGAGACCCCGCTGCTCGCCGCCCTCACCCGCGACTCCGCAAATTCGTCCCATCCGTTCAGCTTGATCGTCTTTATCCCCTTCGCATATTCACTGACCCGCTGCATGAGCTGCTTTCCGTAGCCGTCCTTGACCGGCTCGTAGGCCTCGGCCCTGGCGGAAACCGCGCCGGACACCACGAGGCTGAGAAAGGACAGCGCCAGACTTGCGAACAGCACCCCTCCAACCTCGCCCCACAGCAGGTACAATGCCAGTCCTAAGTTGAAAGGAACGGGCCAGAGGTGGTTGAGCTGGTACAGAAACCAGGCGATCGAGTCCGCCTTCCCCATTATGTGCATCGCATATGCTGGACCCTGTCTGTCGATGTAGCCCGCAGAAAGCCGGGCCGTTTTGTTGGCGATGTTTGCGGTCAGGATCGAGCTGGCCTTGCACACAGTCTGGTGCTCGGACTGCGCGACGAGGTTCTGGTTAAGATAGCTCAGCGCGGAGACAAGGAAGAGCACGCAGGCGAGACGCACGCCCTCGCCGTCGGCCCGGGATCCTTCCAAGAACTCGAGGAAGCGCCGGGTGCATGCTGGCACCAGCTGAAAGAAGGCGAGTCCCGCGCTCTGCAGGATCAGGGTCAGGTACAGCGGCCCGCCGATTGCACGAAAGAGGGAGAACCAGAGACTGTGCGGCGAAAGGGGCGGCGCGCGAGTGGAGGTAAAGGACCTGCGAAGAACCGGAAGGTCGGATGCAGACAGCGAGGCAGACTTGCCGGCGAGATGGATCGTGGGGGAGACATAAGAACAGGTGAAGCGACTCGTCAGACCCGCATGCTTCGTTTTGAACGGAATCATTATTATTGGTATACAGAATATCCAGAAATTTTTATTTGAATCTCGCAGCAGACAAACTGGGGGACTCCATGCGCAAATTGGATCGAATTGCGATAAAACTTTGAGGATATAGTTGAAAGGTTGGTCATAAATATTATTTTAGCGTCGCTTACAATAAACAAGCTCGCCCGTATACGATAAGCCAATAAATTGGGCAGCTACATTTCAATCTTTAGTTAATAAATGGAGCAACATACACTCGCGATCAACGCGTCCCTTCTGGAGCCCGAAAGGGAACACACGCGAATCGTCCAGCCGAGGGAGGTGACCATCGACGAGGCCTACGATCTGGCCGGCGGGCACGGCAGATATCAGGCGTTGGTGGCCCTGTCCATCACCGTATCGCAGATCTCCAGCATGGCCTACCTCTTCGCCATCCCGCTGTTCCAGACCTTCCCTGTGGTCCACGGATGTCCTGGCCTAAACGGCACCGACATCTGCGAGTCGGCCGAGCAGGCCTGCAAATATGAGAACAGATGGTACGATGACGCGCGGTTCAACTTTGTGACCGAGTTCGACCTCCTCTGCTCCGAGTACAAGGCCTCCTATCTTGCCTCTGCCTACCCCGTTGGCTTCCTTCTGGGCAGCCTTCTCTTCACCTCCCTTTCGGACATGATAGGGAGGCTGCCAGTGATGGTGCTGGGCCAGGGCGGAATGATCCTTTCCGTCCTCATCCTGTTCTTCTTCGCCAGCTACACCAACTGTCTCCTCTGCACCGGCCTCTGCGGCTTCTTCTCCGTAGCCAGCCTGTACATGGGCTACGCATACTCCTACGACTCTAACCACAGTCGGTACGTGACCTTCTACGCCACATACGTCGGAGTGGTGTTCGCAGTGGGCGAGCTGCTTGTTGCCGGGATCATGTGGATGCAGGTCCCATGGCGCACGTTGTGCAAGGTCTACATCATCTTCTCCGCACTTTACGTGGTGTTCCCACTCTTCCTCTCCGAGGCCCCGCGCTACTTCTATTCCAAGGGCCAGGTCAGGGCGGCGGAACGCAGGTTCCGGAGCATCGCCCGAATCAACGGCGCCGAGTTCCCGTACCCCATCCAGCTGAAGGACACCTGCGACGTCTCTGCCCAGGCCGTCTCCCTGTGCGACAAACTGAAACTGCTTACGACCCGCTGGGTCTTGGTAAGGCTCCTCCTCTGCTCCGTCATGTACTTCAGCTGCGGCTTCATATATTACGGGATATCGCTGAATGTGCACAAGTTCAAGGGAAATGTGTACCTGAACGTGGCGGTGAACGCCGTGGCAGAAATCGCCGCGGACATCACGGCATGCATCCTGGCCTACAAGGTGGGTCCCAAGATTCCCTTAGCACTGTCATTCCTGATTGCCTGCGCGGCATTTGTGGTGCAGTACTTTTTCACGCAGGACAGTCTGGCAATGAGCAGCGCATGTCTATATCTGGGCAAGTTCGGCATCTCGGGCAGCTTCACCCTTATCTACACAATGGCCGGAAAACTGTTCCCTACGGCTATTAGCGCCACAGCCATCGGCATTCTCGGGATATTTGAGCGTATTGCCGCCAGTCTCAGTCCTATTATTGGAAACGTGCCGGTGATGTTCTCGATGATCACGATTGGCTGCGCCCTGAGCTCGTCGATTGTGGCGGTAGTGGTGGCCGGGAAGCTGAAGAAGTAGGCAAGACGGATTCTCATTAGTTAGTTCTTTTAACAACATTACTCTGGTTGCACCGCGTCGACAAGACGCGAATTTTCGTTGACGTCGAGGCTAATTCGCATCGGCTT
>QFZN01008701.1_pt1 | contig 10267 bp, 11 predicted proteins | sample 1740101 | NCBI WGS metagenome assembly QFZN01 (sample SAMN09210849, study PRJNA391713) | Ciliate metagenome, whole genome shotgun sequencing project. | isolation source: combination of 50 Heterometopus sp. ciliate cells from an enrichment culture... | host: Heterometopus sp. ...
CGCTCAATTGTAAATTCTGATATCTCTCATTTAATGAGATAAATATTGAAATAAAAGCCCACATTTTTCGAAATGCGCGCATTTATTTTGTTATATGCAACATTACAGCTAATTGAGCATGCTCAATTAGCGCCTTGACAAAGTGTTAGCAAAGTATTTATAATCAGTTACAGTTGAGCAAGCTCAAATTATTACATTGGAGGTTTATTATGTCATTCCAAACGGAAACAGGCAAGATTTATTCTGATCCGGTCATTTTTGGACCATTGCCTTGCAAATTTCAGAACGCAGAAGGAAAGCGGTACCAAGGTGTGCAGGCACATGTTCACCAATACAACATTGCCTATGAGGTGGAGTCAGCTAAACTTGAGACAATTCTTCCGAAGGGGATGAAGCTAATTGCGCCGCATCTGATAGTTCGCTTTGAAACACTTGAAAAAGTGTCATGGCTTGCGATGCGGGGGATGAAGCGCATCGAGCTTCTCGTGCCGGTGGAGATGGACGGGAAAAAAGGCCTGTTCAATATGGTCACATGGGAGGACAACGGCGACTCAATTATTTTCGGAAGAGATATCCAAGGACGGGCAAAGGTTTTCGCGTACATCGATGAAGAAGGGAAAAAGGAAAAGCACTTCCGGGCAAAATCTTGGAATTTTGAATTCCTGACGGTAGACTTCGAATGCGGAGGCAAAGTGTCGGCGCAATTCCCAGAGCACTTGAAAAACAATGCTGGAACCTTTTTCTATAGATACCTTCCCCATACCGGAGAGGGCTTTGTCAAGTCAGACGCTAATTATATCCTGTTTGCGGAAGCTGTTGAGCATCCGGACTACTATGATTGCCATAACATAAAAATCAACTGGAATCGCGCGGAATTCGAGGATGCTCCAACTCAGTACTACTTCCTACAGAAAATCAGCGATCTGAAGCCGGTATCCATCGTGGGCGCGTTTTGCGCAGAGTTTGACCGTACAGATGATTGCTATAATCAGTCAATCGTGGAATAAGAGGTGAAAAATAATGAACTTTAAAGCTGGAAAAGAAATGTATATGATGCCCGCAAACTTCGGCCCTTGCGGAGGTCCTCGAAGAAAACCGGATGGACGCCGATTTATTAGTGACGGTCCCATTAAAACCACCCAATATCTTTCTTTCTGCACATTGGCAGATCCAGAGCAAGTCGAGCAGATACTTCCGGATTGCATGTCTCTGACGGCACCTATGATGGTCGTTGGCGTGCAATATCTTAAAGAAATCCCTTGGCTGGCCAAAAAGCAATATGCGTTAATATCAGTAAACTTCCCAGTACGTGTTGAATCAGACGAGGGAGCGCTGAGTGGCCTATACATGAGTGCAATCTGGGAAAATCATGTTGACCCGATCCTGACAGGGCGTGAGCAATTGGGATTTTGCAAAATTCTGTGTGAGATCAGTGACCCGCTCGCCGATGGTTCAAAGGTGACGATTACGGCCTCTGAGTACGGAAATAAATTCATGGAACTGAACTTCGATCCGACAAAAATTCCTCAGATGCCTACATTGCTTCAGGCTGCTGCGACCTCGGAAAGTGACGGCATATTCCATTACAAGTACATGGCTCATGCAGAGCCTCCGTATGATAAGGCCGACACGAATTACATCTGTATGTCACCGAATAAATATGAGCTCCCGAAGGACTATAAAATTGATCCAGTGAAGGCACCCGAGGTTAAGCCCGGCTTCTCTACGACAAAGTTTTCTCCTCTGACATGGGAACAGTCTCCTGCTCATTATCAAATAATCCAGACGCTGAGCAACATTAAAGTTAAGGATTATATCGGCGGTGTTTATATGGATTTTGATTCCATTAACGATCTGTACGATCAACGGGTTGTCAAAAGCTATTGATTAAAAAAAATATTACATGCAATTTGAAAAACTGAAAGAAGGGTAATTTAACTTGACGACAAAATATAATATGTCTGCTCCGGTACTATTTGGAACAGGCACAGTTACACAGGTAGGTGGAACCACAGCTTCATTAGGATGCAAACATGTTTTGCTGTTAACAGACGAATTCGTCTATACTCAGCCTTGCTATAAGTCCTGCAAGGAAAGTCTTGAGAAGGCCGGAATTAAGGTTGATGAATATCACAAGTGCTTGCCAGAACCCCCTGACTTTGTGGTGGAAGAGGTGGCTTTACTTGCAATGGAGTGCGGGGTTGATGGGTTTGTGGCCATCGGTGGTGGTAGCGTAATGGATACTGCAAAAGGCGCAGACCTTCTGTTAAATAATCCCGGGCCCATTGAAAATTTATACCTTATCAATTATGAGTTGCTCAAGCCGACGTTTCCCCTGATCTGCGTCCCCACGACTGCTGGTACAGGAAGCGAATGTACTGTATTTTCTGTCATTACCGACACGAAAAATCATGTTAAAACCATTCTGTTTTCCCCTGCAAAAATGGCGGTAGTCGATCCCGCACTGTCGAGTTCCGCTCCTGCTTCTATTACAGCCAGTACTGGTATGGATGTATTTGCCCATTGTATCGAAGCAGTTACTTCCAAAATGCGCAGTGCTTATACAGAGGCGCTTGCACTTGAAGGAATATGCCGTGTTGTAAAATGGCTTCCGGTTGCAGTGGATAATGGGGATAACATGGAAGCAAGAGAAAACATGTCAGCTGCAAGCAATCTTGGTGGGATTGCCATTAACAACGCATATACACACCTTGGGCACGGAATTGCTCATGTGCTTGGAGTGTCTCTTCACATCCCACACGGTGTCGCGTGCGCTATGGCGGCACCTGAGGTGCTCATTTGGAGTGCAGAATATCTACCAGAAAAAGTCCTTCGCATAGGAAAAGCAATGGGTATTGATTTCCGTGGCGATGAGAGCCCGAAAGAAATCGGAATCAAGACGGCTGATAAAACTCGTGAGTTGATGGTAAAAATCGGAATTCCTAAGTTGTCCGAATACTGCGCATCCGAGGAGGAGGCCGTTAGGTATGCAGCAATGGTTTTGGGTGATCCTCAATTGGCGACGACTCCTGTGCCGATTGATTTAAAAACGATAAAGCGGATTATTGCGAACATCTACCGCGCCAAGAGCTAAATTATGGGAACCGCTAATTAATAAGTTGCTACGAAACAGGAATGCCTATATGTTGTTGAAACAGTCAAGTACATAGTCGACCAGCACAGTACCAGACCGTCCTTTCCTGAATTTTATACAGAAGAGGACGCAGCAGCACCCAAATTAGAAGTGCAATCATCTCTCAGCAAGGGCCAAATTCGTGAGGTTCGCACTGGCGCAGCGGATATATAATCGGTTGAGAATTTTTGGCGAGGTATCGATAGACCGCCTTTGGATAACCGAACAGTTATTAGAAATATGAAAACATTTTCACCTAACAGCTGACGGACGATTTGCTGTTCTCGGTATGGCGTACCCAGTCTATTGAATAAGTTGTGCAGATTTGAAAAAACAGAATGATTACCAGATAAAAGGAGAAAAGGACAATGGTTATTGACTGTCACTATCATTATTATCCGCAGGAGTTTTCTATAGAGAAAAAGAGAACCGAGATGGCTGCCGCAGGAATAGATAAGGTCGCTCTGATGGGCCAGGTTAATGAATACTTCAACACCAACGTTGATCATGTTACTTTTATGCTGCTGCAATTCATGCTTGGTAAAAAAGCTTTTGAACCCATGCTTAAAAAATCAATAGCCAATTTCACCGATACCGGGATAAACATACAGGGAAGGGAATATTCCATTTACTTTGAGCCGACGAACGATGGATTATTTGCCGCCGCGGAAGCAGCTCCGGATATACTTTTGGCGTGGGTGCTGCTTAACCCGACTGGAAAGATCAATCCGCTGGAGGAACTTGACAGATGGCAGAACCATCCTGCGTTCATCGGGGTAAAAGCACATCCGTTTTACCACCATTACGGAATAGAGGCGTTGGAGCCAATCGCGGCCCGGCTGGAAGAACTGGGAAAGCCGATAATATTGCACATAGATTTCGGACAGTTCGGTGATGTCGTAAAAATGGCTGTGCGCCACCCTAAACTTAACATTATTCTTGCACACACCGCATTTCCGGAATTCAGCCGAGCATGGAAGTCTATTAGAGAAACGCCGAATATCTACGTTGATTTTTCTTCTTTTGTGTATGTCAGCGAGAGCACGATGAAAAAGGCGGTTAAAACGATGGGGGCAGAAAAATGCTTATATGGAACCGACGGTCCCTTTGGTCCCGAACAGGCTGACGGCAGCTTTGACATGGCCTTTATGAAGCGGCGATTTGAATCGGTTTTTTCCGATCTCAGGGTAAGGGAAAAAATATCCGGCGAAAATTTTGCGAGGCTGATTGGCCTTTCTTAATAGCAAATTAATAAATATATAAATAATACTTGGAGGTTGTTACATGGAATTTAACAAAGTATGCGTATACGGCGGAGGAGTGATCGGAGGCGCGTGGGCGGTTAGTTTTGCTATGAAAGGCGTTGCCACGACTATTTACGATCTGGACGATCAGAAGCTTGCGGCCACGAAGGAAGAAATCAGGAAGAGCCTTTTGTTTCTGGCATCTCCGGAGGTAAAGGTTCTTAGTGTTGAGCAGACCGAAGCTTATCTTAAACTTATCAGTTTTACAACTGACGTGAAGAAAGCGGTTGAGGACATGCCCCTCATTCAGGAGTGTGTACCTGAGAATTTGAAACTCAAGCGCAGTGTCATTAACGTAATTGAGCAGTTTAATACAACTGGAATTATTGCAAGCTCTACTTCGGGTATGTCGATTGATGACATATCCGCTGAAGCAAAGCATCCTGAACGAATTATAGTCGGGCATCCTTATAATCCCGTTTATCTCATGCCGCTTGTTGAAATCGTAAAGGGAGAAAAGACCTCTGAAGAAACGCTTGGGAAATTACTTCGATTTTACAAGGAACTAGGGAAAGAACCTGTGGTTTTGAATAAGTTTTGTCCTGGCTTCATTTGCAGCCGAATTCAGGGGCTGGTAATCCGTGAGGCAATGAGCCTAATTATGCGAGGAATTTGCTCTGTTGAGGATTTTGACAAAGCGGTTACTTACGGCCCGGGGCTGCGTTGGGCGCTGATAGGCCCGCATCTCGTATATGATACTGCGGCTGGGAAATACGGCCTTGCCGGTGCTTTGGCGCATTTCGGAGCGGGCGCTTCAAGCTATTTCGAGGATGCATCTGATGCGAAAACACTCGACCCTGAGTATGGAAAAGTCGCCGTCGCTGGAGTAGAGGCTGAAAAAGCGCATCGCTTACCAGAACAAGGCCAGGATCTTGAGGGTATTGAGCGTTTCAGAGATTTGGGCCTCGTAGAACTGCTAAAATATCACGGAAAGCTATAAATCAAGAGGCAAATCCTCTAAACATCTAACTCTAATTAATGTTGAAAATGGAACAGTTTGAATCTACTACAGGATAAAAGGAGATGCAATCAGTATGAGCAAGTTAATGGACGCTTCGAAAGCTGTTGGGAAGATAAGTGACGGCAACACGATTCTCGTTGGAGGCTTTTTACAAACCGGAAGTCCGGAAACGCTTGTAAAGGCACTGCTGGAGGATAGTACGGCAACTGATCTGACAATTATATCAACGGATACCGGAACCGCTAAAACGCACATGATAAAGCTCATGGAGCAAAAGCGCGTAAAAAAAGTTTTGGCCTCATATATTGGTGCCAATACACAGACTGGTCAGATGTTGATAAACGATCCCAAAAGCGTTGAACTCTACCCGCAGGGTACATTGGCGGAAAAAATACGGGCGGGGGGAGCCGGAATTGCAGGCTTTTACACTCCAGTCGGCGTAGGTACCATTATTGAAAACGGAAAAGAAAGAAGACCCATAAAAGGACGCGATTATCTACTTGAGGAAGCAGTGCGCGGTGATGTTGCGCTTGTCAAGGCAACTGTCGCTGACCAGGATGGAAATCTGTTTATGCGCGGAGCTACGAAGAATTTCAGCACAGTAATGGCCAGAGCCGCTGATTATGTCATTGCGGAGGCACAGGAAATTGTGGAGGTCGGCGAGCTCGACCCCGAACTGGTTTCAGTTCCGGGAATCTTTGTGGATGCACTCGTACTGACTGCAGTGGAGGTAGATTGATGAATACAAAAGAACTTATTGCCCGAAGGGTTGCACAGGAGCTTAATGACGGCGACGTTGTAAACCTGGGAATCGGGCTTCCAACGCTGGTTGCCAACTATATACCAAAGGAAATGAAGGTGTATTTGCATGCCGAGAACGGCATCATTGGTGCGGGGCCGGAAGCGCAGGAAGAAGAAAAAGACTGGGATATCACAAACGCCGGAGGCTCATACATAACTGTAAAGCCCGGGGCTTCGTTCTTTGACAGTCCAACATCATTTGCTATGGTTCGCGGTGGTCATGTGGATATTACCGTTCTTGGAGCTCTGCAGGTCGATGAAGAGGGGAACCTTGCAAATTGGATGGTTCCCGGCAAGAAAGTACTGGGAATGGGCGGTGCCATGGATCTAGTCGTCGGAGCCAAGCGTGTTATTATCGCAATGGAGCATACTGCCAAGGACGGCGGAAAAAAGATACTTAAAAAGTGTAGCTTTCCACTTACAGCAGTAAAGGTCGTTAAGCGTATTATCACAGAAATGAGTGTAATTGACGTCACTGACAAGGGGCTAGTCCTCAGAGAAATCGCACCCGGATTGACGGTCGAGCAGGTTCAGGCGGCAACAGAAGCCGAGCTAATAATTCCTGAAGAACTCGTTGTAATGGCGCTTTGTTAGAAAAATTTATATTATTTGGAGGTCATAATATGGGCGAGAAAATATCTGTTGGAAAAGGTTTTGTTTTAGCATTTATAATGACGGTTTTGTTGATTGTATTTTCTTTAGTTACCTTATTATTCAGCATTACTGAAGCATGGGCCGGATATTTGTTCTTTTGGTTCTTTTCTTCTTTCCGCGGCTTTGATAAGTCTACGCTGCCACCTGACGTATTAAATTCCCTTGCGGGCATCGGTTTGGGATTTCTGATGTTCTATTGTAAAAACACTTACGGTATGTCAGTATTCCTGCTGGTAATCGTTGTGACGCTTATTGTAATTTTGTTTTTTTCTGTTACAAAGCTTATCCCTTGGGTCATAGGTGACGCCACATTTTTGTTCTTTACGGTTCTTACATCAAACCTCTTCCTCGAAAAGGCAAATTATGTTCAAATAACGATAGCTTACATAAGCGGTGTGATTTTCTTTACGATTACACTTTTAGGGTTGCTGGCGATAATGAATAAAAAGAAAAAGCCGGAGACTCCGACTGAGAAAAATAATGTTTTGGAGTAAAGACATGAAAGATATTTATGTAGTCAATTGTTGTCGTACTGCCATAGGCAACTTCGGCGGGGCTCTCAAGGACACATCGGCCGTGGATATGGGTGCAGCAGTTATCAAAGAAGCGCTTATCCGAGGAGGCATCAAATCCAAGGCTGTTGACGAAGTGATGTTTGGTTGCGCGCTTACGGCAGGACTTGGGCAGAACGTCGCGCGACAGGCATCTATACACGCCGGAATTCCGATAGAGGTACCGGCGTATACGGTGCGCATGGTCTGCGGCAGCGGGATGAAGAGCGTCATAGAAGGGGCACGTTCAATCTTGGCAGGTGATGCTGATATCATCGTGGCCGGCGGTACGGAGAACATGTCGGCGGCGCCTTATGCAGTGCCGTCTGCACGCTGGGGAGCTAAAATGGGCCCCGTGAAAATGCTTGACACGCTGCAGGTCGACGGGCTGCTCGACGCCTACAATAACTACCTCATGGGCATAACGGCGGAAAACGTCTGCGATCAGTGGGGGATAACGCGCGAGGAACTCGACGCTTTCGCGCTTATGTCTCAGCAGAAAACAGCTAAAGCTCAGGCAATGGGGAGATTTGCAGCCGAAATTGTACCGATTCTTGTAAAAGTGAAAAAGGAAATGGTAAGCTTTGACATCGACGAGTTTCCGAGGAACAATACTACGGCGGAGAGCCTCGCAAAGCTAAAGCCTGCTTTCAAGCCCGAAGGTGGTAGGGTGACGGCCGGAAATGCTTCCGGTATCAACGACGGGGCTGCGGCCATTATACTCGCATCAGGTGAGGCGGTGAAGGAATACGGCCTCAAACCTATGGCTAAGCTTATCAGCTGGGGACAGGGCGGAGTTGACCCGAAGATCATGGGCGTTGGTCCAGTGCCGGCGTCAATGAACGCGCTCAGGAAGGCAAAGTTGACGATAGACGACATGGACCTCATCGAGGCGAACGAGGCTTTCGCGGCACAGTCAATTGCGGTAGCACGCGAACTCAACTTCGACATCTCAAAGGTCAATGTTAATGGTGGAGCTATCTCACTGGGCCATCCGGTAGGAGCATCCGGTGCAAGAATAATTGTGACTCTTTTGCATGAAATGCAGAAAAGAGAAGAGGCAAAAAGGGGCCTCGCCACACTCTGCATCGGTGGAGGCATGGGTGTATGCACCATTTTTGAAAAGTGCTAAAAAATAACATTAATACCTGACCTACGCCTCAAAGCCGACCAGCAGTAATGTTAGCAGCCTGACAATTTAGAGACATATTTGACTGGGGTGAAGTTGTCCAGAGACGTATGCGGCCTCAAATATTTGTACTTAAACCACCATGGCTCTATTATCTCTTTTGCTGCTCATACAGATTGAAAAACCAGTTTTTATTCAAACATTCGTCGTGCAATTTCTCATTGAAGCTTTCTATATCGCCGTTCTGTGTCGGGCCACATGGGTCAGAAAAACAGACAAAATCCCAATTTGAAGAAAACAAGTTGTTATCAAGCAATAAATGAAGGCGTATTACTAATCTGATATGCTCCCTTTTAGATAGACAGTGACAGAAAAAGCTGTCATCTAAGGGGGAGCATATATTATGCCATTAAAAGCTAAACCGGAAAAATTAGAGAAAGCAATAAATATGTATTTACATGGAGAAAAAGTGCAGCTCGGTTGGCAGCAAAGTTAGTGATGGATCGAAATGACTTCTACCATTGGGTAAAGCGGAATCTGACAGAAGGGATGGAAGAACTTCGAGAGAGAAAAGGAATACGGTACATCAAGAAGAATCCAATGAACACAATTGACATTTAGGAAGCTGCAGTGAAAGCATACAGGGAAGGAATGGGGGTCAGAAGTGAATTTGAAAAAGAAACGGAATCCGTTCAACTCACGCCCTGCGAAACTGGCTGAAGGTGTATAATCGTCATGGAAACTTCAAAGCACAGATGGTAGGTAGCCGGATGACGAACACACGAAAGACGACGCAAGATGGATGCATCAAGATTTAAAAAGAATTGGACTGCAGTGGAAAACAACAGTGCTCAAGGCATATAAGAGCAAAACGGGTGCATTTTTCAGTGATGCACCCGTTCTAACCAAAAAATCCGACAATCGTTCGATTGCTTCAAGAATTCTGTTTTATAAGAATTAGATTACTCGAAACCTGCACCATTTTCCGAAGCTTGCACCCCTTTCGGCTGACTGTTGATATAAAGATCGTATCTTCTGCTATATATTGGAGACATTCAAGGAACGGCAATCCTGCGTGAATGGTTATATAAAAGCTTACCGGGAATACTGTTGGAATGTTGATAGCGTGGATGATTTGAAAATTGCACCGTTCCACATCCTTGTCACCGAAGGTGTGGTACACAGCGGCAACGACCATGTGTGGCACATGGAAACAATAAAGAAATACATCACTGGAACTGACAACTTGTTTTTCATAACCGAGTACCATGTGGTCAACTTGAATGACGAAATGAGTGTACAGGGCGGTATTGCGTGGTGGTTAGAGCTCACAGGTTCCGGCGGTGAGGGTATGGTGGTCAAGCCCTATAGCTTTATCTCTCGTTGCGGTACGGAGCTTCTGCAGCCAGCCATCAAGTGCCGAGGAAGGGAATACCTTCGGATTATCTACAGTCCGGAATATACCATGCCCGAGCACATGAAGCGTTTGAAAAGGCGCGGCCTTAACCGCAAACGTCAATTAGTACTCCGGGAATTCTCACTTGGAATGGAATCGCTGGAACGCTTCGTTGCAAAGGAACCGCTTTACAGGATACATGAATGCTCTTTCGCTGTGCTGGCCTTTGAAAGCGAACCAGTTGACCCGAGATTATGAGTTAGCAATAATTTAATAGTTAGTAGTGATGAGATTTCATCACTACTATTTACTTGAAATAGATTATTTTAGTAGAAAAA
>QFZN01008712.1_pt1 | contig 10239 bp, 13 predicted proteins | sample 1740101 | NCBI WGS metagenome assembly QFZN01 (sample SAMN09210849, study PRJNA391713) | Ciliate metagenome, whole genome shotgun sequencing project. | isolation source: combination of 50 Heterometopus sp. ciliate cells from an enrichment culture... | host: Heterometopus sp. ...
TATGGCGAGATAAAACGCGATATCTAGCTAGCATCACCTCTTGAAATGTCACGCGTTGAATGATGATGATCATGTTATGTCCAGTTATTAGTCGAATTCTTCCCGGAGGAGGTCGGCTATGTCTTCCATGTCGGCGGCGTCCTTCTTTTCGGGCACCTTTTCACTCTTCTCCTCCTTCTTCGGGAACTCCAGCGCCTTGATCGCCTCGTTGTGCAGTCCCAGACAGAACTTTATGCGCCTGTAGAAAACGTTCTGCGGCTCGTTGGTCGAGTATATGTCCACCAGTTGCTACGCCCATTAGCACGGCATCGGCTACCTTGGTCTGCAGGTACTGTTCCTCGTGGTTGATTGTGGCGTCGATCACACCGTCGCGGATAGCCTTGGCCACGATGTACTCGGTTTCGGCGACGGAGTCCATGTGGAGCTTGCTGCAGATGTCGGCCAGCGAGATCCGCGAGTACGACAGGAAGATCTTGCGCAAGCCGAACTTGATCACGTTATGTCTCAGTCTATTCGCTATGAAAAGTTCATGCTAGTACCGCTGGATGAGACTGTAGTTCTTGTCGGCGATGAAAACTTCGGCATACTTGTCCAGGACCTCGCCGAAGGCTTTGAGGTTTCCCGCACGCACGCTCTGGGTAATCAGGAAGTAGGGGAAGAGCTCCCTGCGAAGATCGCTCTGGGAGAAGACGGTGCGCTCGGGGATCTCGCCCATGAGCAGTTCCACGATCGTCTCCAGCTTGATCACCTGCAGTCTGAACCCTTTCGCGCTTGACTGTGGCGCCTTCCTCTGTGCCAATCTCAGTCTATTCTCTGACTCCGAGTACTCCAGCTGCACCGCCTTTATCTTCCCGTTATAATAGAGGTATCTGGCAAGTTGACTATTGGGGGCGGTCTCGGGGAAGGTAGTCTTGGCCACGAGATTTCTGGCGGGCTCGTACTCGTTCGAGTTTATGTAGGACCGAAGCAGGACGTTGAGGATGGTGGCCTGGGTCAGCTGGTCCATGCGCAGACACGCCACGCGATACGCTGCGTAGAACTCGCCGCGACGGGTCTGGAGCTGGCCGGTCAGTTCGCAGGCCAGCGCGTGGAAATAGTAGACGCGGGAATTGATCGGGTCCAGAGTCCTCCTGTTGATATCCTTGATCTTCCCGAGCAGGGCGGTGGTCCTCAACAGGGCCTAGCAGAGTGCTTGGGATAATCGATACCTCCTTAGGATTGTGGGAGTCGATGAGCTTCATCACGTAGATGAGGTGGAGCACTGCCTGGATCTCGGGCATCTTACTCAGCTCCTCCAGTCTGTGCATTGTTATGCGGAACTTCTTCTCGATTTCCTGCGGGATGGAGGCCGGGGGCGGAGCGTCAAGAGGGAGGAGAGAGGTGAGCTCGGCGGCCTCTTCCAGCTTGAAAGCCTTACGGAAAACGCCCAGCGACTTGAGCACCGTGGCCACCGCGTGAATTTCCTTCATGTTGACCGAGGTGGCCATCACCTTCAGGAAGTGTTTAAAGTCTAACGAAAAGATAAGCGGAGGAGGTACCGGAATATATGTCGCGTTCGTGCTTCTTTTCTTCAACCTTCTTCTCTTCCGGCTTTGCCGCCGGGATGTCCTCCATGGGCTTGGAAGATTCCATATCACTGCTACGAAGAATTATATAATGGATAAATCTGTGTACACAGCACATATACACACCCTACTATTATCCTTTTGATACCGTGCTCACTGCTGGTGTCTCTCATTCCAATGCTCTTCCGGCTATGACAGTGCAATATTCTCACTAACAGAACAATGTGGGGAGGATATACAACAACACACCCCTATCGCATTCTATTCCTGTATCAAGATGTAATCGTGAGTTCAGCGTTTCAGTCCAGCTTATTCTGCCTGAGCCTGATAGGCGGGCGCGACACCGCGGAATCCGCCGCGAGCTCTGAAGCCGCCTCTACGACCGCCGAATCCTCTGCTGCCTCCAAACTGGCCTCTGAACCCGCCGCGGCCTCCCCTGAATCCAGACCTGCGGGGCGCGTAGCCGTAGCTTCCTTCTCCCTCTCCTTCCTCCTCGTACCCGTAGCTTCTTTCAGGCGCGTTGTACTCCTCACGTGCTCCGTAGCCCTCATAGGCTCCTCTGCGCCCGCGGAATCCGCCTCTCCTTCCTCCGAATCCTCTGCCGCGGCCTCTTCCCATGGGAGGTCTGAACCTGCCGCCTCTCATAGGCGCACCCTCCTCGCGTGCCGGCTGCTGTCCCTCAGTAGCACCCTCAGCGGCGGCGCCAGGTGCGGGCTTGCCCGGAACGAAGGGCTGGTACTCGGTGACTTCGGAATCGGGTAGCGGGGCAGAGTAACCGATATGGTTCTTGTCCAGCGCAGTCTTGCTCAGAGTGATCGTGATCAGACCCACCTTGCGAGTCCTGTCCTGGTCGGCGAGATCAACAGCGCTCACTTCGGCGATCTGGTGGAGACCCTTGAAGCGTCTGCGGACGAGCATGGCGAGGGCGACTCCGCGGGGGATTGCGTAGCCCATAGCCTTGATGATGATCTTGTCGTGCTTGTCCTGGAACAGTCTGGCGATGTAGGCCAGGTAAGTTCTGATGTAAGTTGTGTTTGTCACGCGCACCTCGTTGTCGGGGCCCTTTCCCTTCTCTCTCCGTCCTTCTCTCGGCTGCTTTTCCATCTGTGGTGTAATATAATTTAATTGATTTTGAGCACTTAAACCCCACTGCGCTGAGAATCGAATCATATCTATTAGCGCATCGTTATTATATTGTGTGCACGTGCGGGGCTACTACGAACAAATCAGGAGATGCCGAATAATGCTGTTAGTTTGTGCATGTGGGGGATAGTGACGGGCGGTTAGCCCGCGGGGACCAAATATAAAGAGGAACACTACGTAACTAATATAACCCAGACTCGCCCCTCCCTTCAGGAGTTCCCCTTGCTCTGCTTCTCCTTTTTTGCGCTGCTGCTGTGAGCACCGCTCTTGATGGTCTCCTTGAATTTCTCCATTCTCCCTTTCTCCTTCTCCTTCTGAGGCGTCGGCTGCTTGCTCACAAAGCTGAAGGGAGCCTTGGGATTCTGCCCATTGGTCGCATATTCGCTATCGTCCCCGCTGCTGTCGACCTCTATCGCCGGCTTTATGCTCTTCGGACTGGCGATGGAAGCCAGATCGTCCTCCCGAATGTTTACCGCCTGCTTGACGATCCTTGCCCGTTCCTCCTGTGACACCGCAGCCCTTGGCGCCGCCGGAATGTCGATCACATCTTCGTTTGTGATGAAAGGATGTCTCAGCAACTGGCACACGTTCGCCCTTTTCCGCGGGTTCCTCTTAAAGATCAGGTTGAGGAAGTCGTGGGCAGTTCGTGAGAGCTCGGCCGGGTAAGGCGGCGGCTCGACTGCGTGTCCGATGTAATAAAGTGCGGTGAACTACGGGTCGATGGAGAATAACGTACCTGATTCTTGTACTGGGACCAGGGCGGCCTTCCGGCGGCCATTTCGATGACCGTGCAGCCCACGCTCCAGATGTCCGCCTTCCTTCACACGATGTTAGATAGCGACAGAAACGTACCTGCCGTGGCCAGTCTGCTTGATGACCTCCGGCGCCATCCAGTACGGTGTCCCCCTGAGAGACGTATATTGTTCCTTGGTCGACTCGCTGTATATCTTCTTCGCCCCGCCGAAGTCAGCCAATTTGCAGATTCCGTTGGAGTCGACTAGGACGTTGCCGCCCTTGATGTCGCGGTGGACAGCATCGTGCGCGTGGAGATATTCGAGGCCCTCAAGAATCTGTTTGGTGTAGATGCGGATGAGCGGCTCCTTGAACACGCCGTACTTCCGCAGTAACTCCGCTATCGACCCTCCTACAGAAAATATTACAGAATTGCCCAATACCTGCCTCGTACTCGAGGAAGATGTTGAAATACTGCGTATCTCGAGTCGTTCCCAGATACCTCACGATGTTCTTGTGCTGGAGCTTGCTCAGTATTTCGATTTCCTGTTCCAGCGCCTTGATCTTTTCTGTCATGTTCGCGTTCTTGAACTCGCTTAGCAGAACCTGCTTTACTGCCATGACCTTTCCGGTCTCCGTGTTGAACCCGTACATCACTCTGCCGAACGACCCCGTTCCCAGCACTTTCCCGCACTGCCACCTACACCGCATTACGACACTGTTCCCAGACTCTCGTACTTTATGTTAGCTATGGGCTTGGGATTAACCTTTTCGCTGGCGTACAACGCACGGTAGCGCTTGGCCTCTTCTGGCGAAAAGTAGTTGTCGTCATTACGGAAGCCTATCTGTGTCAGGTCGTTGAGGTCATCGTCAATCTGCACGTCTGACGAGGAGATATCCACTGGGGGCTCCGGCAAAGGCTTGGTGCTCTTAGGCGCGTCGTTGGCCGTCCGCTTGTCTTCCTCCTTCTTGGTCTCTCCGGGGGAACCGCTCCCCGCGTCCCGACATGCCCCGAATACGTTCATTCGCGACACTACTTTCCCCATTTTGTGCTCTTCTCTTTATAATGCTTATTATTTACAGTTCCTGTGCACAGCATTACCAGCATCATCATCTTGCAATAAAGTAATCACGCGCGCACCGTCTCCTCGCACAATAACTGCGACCATTCAAATGCAGATACAGGACGTACAACCATACCTGTGATAGTATAAGATATTGCGCGCTCCTATTACTCTTTCTTATCCTTTTCCACAGTCTCTGTCGCGGCCACCTTTTTCGCTGGGAACAGCCACTCCGCCGTCAGCTGTCCTGCCGCCATGAACGGCAAGTAGGCGAGCATCTGCATGAGGAAGAAGCCGTTGACCATGGCAGGACCAGGACAGAAGCCTGTGAGACCCCAGCCGATTCCGAACACCGCCGGGCCCACCACAACCCGCCAGTCCACCTTGCCGGACACGATGTCGAACTTCTCCGCAAACATGGGCTTCTGTCTCAGCACCAGGTTGAATGTCACACTGTTGATTAGCACTGCCGTCAGCACCACTATCATGAGAGTGGGGTTCCAGCCGCGGAGGTGGCCGCCGACCTCGGTCACGGTGAGAGTCAAGAAACTGAGGATCTGCGTGCGACGACACATGCCGGAAATGGTGAGTCCGAGGCCAAACACGAACCCGATGAGCAGGCACGCGATCGTCTCCAGCTTGTCGCGGAGCTGCGCCGAATTCACGTTCAAATCGTATGCGAAGTAGATGAGAAGGAGGGCGAAGAGGAAGTCGGCGATGATCTTGTACTGCTCGACGGCCTCCTTGCCCATGTTGAGACTGCTGCTGAACACCGGGAACATCGCGCGCAGCGTTGCTGTTGTCATTCCAGTGATCATGAACACTGGGACGGCGAGCCAGGAGCGCGCGGAAAAGCGCGGGAGACCGCAGATGCCGTGTCCGCTGGTGCACCCATTGCCCAGCTTTGTCCCGAACCCGACCAGCAGTCCGCCCAATGCAAATCCTGCGATGTTGAGTCCTTTCTGGGCTTCCTCTTGTTTGTCAAAGAGCTGGACAGTGACGTTGGCTGCGTTGATGCTGTGGCCAAATATCATGAAGATTCCGTAGGTGCCGGTGATGAGGCCGCAGAAGAACCCGAATTTCCACCGGAAGCCCGACTGCGGGTCGCACTTGACTAGGGTGTTGAAGATGGAGCTCATGCCGGTGAGGCGGCCGAAGAGCATGAGGTGAACAGTGGTGGCGAAGGCGATGAGCGCCCCGCCTATGATCGCCAGCACGATGCCTTGCGGGTCGATATCCACTTTGTCTAGCATATTTTATGTATGATACTAATTAATCTCGTTACAAAGTAAGGCGAGTGTAATAATGACCTATCTGCGCATTGACACACGGCAATTCGAGGGGGCCGCACGAAGACAGAATATACGAGATCACGATGATATCAGGAGCGGAGGCACATTACAGGCCGCCATAGGAAATGTACTGTGCGCTCGCAGCGATTCCGCATACGCCCGTGTTCCCATCAGGAGTCCTGGCGATCTTGAGATAGCCCTTGTCACCCCAGTTGGGTCCCCAGGAGTTGCGCACCAGCCAGTACGGCGTCCCGTCCTGCGTGCCCGCGCCCACCACCGTCACCGCGTGCGAAAGAGGATCGTCAGGGCAGCCTGCGGTCACCACTCCGCCCTTATAGAAGCGGAAAACGAAGGCGCCAGCACACACGCCGACTGACATCGTGCGGGTCTGCACAACTCTTTCCATGTCGGTGTTGTTCCCCACAGTCACGTTGAAATAGTTATCGATCTTGACTTGCATGGGGACGCTGCTTTGCTTGCAGGTCTCGTCCATGGCATGGTAGGGATACACGTTCTCGTAGGCGATGCCCTGGGACATGAGGTACTTGAAGGCGTCGGTGTCCTCTCCTCCGTGGCAGCCGTTGGACATCGAGGTCTTGCAGCAGTCGACCAGCTGTTGCTCAGAATAACGTTCAGGAGTGGTGTTGTTCTTAATAGCGACGAGAGTCTCGGTGATGGAGATGGCGCTGAAGGTCCAGCACGAGCCGCACAGTCCTTGGTCCTTCACATCAGTAACCTTGCCCTTGGTCACCCAGTTCACGTCTATATCCTGGTTGGGCGCTGCGGCCTCGGCTCCGAAGTCTGCGGGTTGCTGTACAGAAATGGGCTTAGAGAGGTACATGCGCTCGAACTCCTCGTCAGAGAGGTCGGCGAACTGGTTAACGCCGAGCTGGCAGGTCTGGCTGGGGTCGCGGTTGTGTACCACGATCTTGCGGTAGTTCGACTCGAATATGGCTCTGCGCTTATCTGTTTCCTCGGCAGAAGCGTAGTCGCGTCTGTAAGTTTGCACGAATTCCTCGAAGGCTGAGGATACTTCATCATCGTTCACATCAGGCTGGAGTATGTATCTCAGAGAGTCCTTGTGGACAAAGAGAAGAGTCGTGCCGCAGGCGAAGAGCACGGTCACAGCCACGAAGGCCAGCAGACAGCAGCAGGCCGAAGGTCCGGCGCTCCTGCGTTCTCCGTGAGGGTTCCTCACTGGATAATACATCATTTGCTTAAATGATTTATAATATAAAAGATAGGGCAAGTCATATTAAAAGGTGATGACGTATAAAGCGACTCGCCGGCTGGTTGTTGATATTAAACGGGGATGGTACGCGAAGGAGAGGGCGACGGCAGGCAATATATTGAGGCGAGTCAGATAAATAGCGTCAAGGCTTCATGGTCTAGTGGCATGATTTTCGGTTTGGGTCCGAAAGGCTGTGGGTTCGATTCCCGCTGGAGCCCTTTTTTACTTCGGCCTCTGTTGTCGTTTATTGAATTTCACCATCTCTTCGGTTAGCCTCGCGCCTGGAACGAACGTGTTCATACTCTCACAGTAGACGGAGTTCTCGGAGTGTCATTAACGGATATATGCTGGTATAATAATAACTGACGACCAACTTGAATTATAGACGATATGAAATCTAAGCAACATACGAATAACAGCGGCCTACTTTCCAAGTCCAAGGGTAACGCTTCCTGCTCAAATCGCACTGTAGACGCCTGCGCGATTTACGCTGCCGAGCTCTCCAAGAACGGCCCCATAAAAGTTCCCAGCGAGCTCGGAGTCCAGAGCCGCAAAATGCTCGACAAGCTCATCCCCCTTATTCAACTCTGCAAGCAGCAGAAGCACTCAGGTTTCGCCTCCATGTGAAGAGCCCATAGGTCGGACGCAAGTTTCGCACAAGAAGTCCGTCAGCATTTCGCAGTACAGTTGCTGCGGCGGGGAGACGACGTTGTGCAGCCAGCAGCCGCCAGCAAAGAGATCGCATGCGTCGGGAGGAAAACCGGCAGCGAAACTCACGCAGACGAAGCACGTCCGCGCCAAGTCCGACTGTCTCGCCGGCTCCCGTCGGGGTGCCAAGACCGCGGTCCGGGAGCGCGACCCCACGATCACCGCGCCCGCCAGTCCACAGAACAGGAGCAAGACGCAGACCCACGCCACTACGAGACGAGAGAACGCCGGGACGCAGGAGAAGCAGCCGTCCTGCTTCCACAGACGGAGCGCCAGCGACGGCAACGCGGTGGCCAAAAAACTGCAGAGCCGAAGGCCTTCCAAGGCTGTCCTTCCGCCGAAGGAACAGCCGAGCTCTGGCGCCAAGCCGCGATATAAGTCCAGCATCTATCGTCCTCACGTCGCCCCCGCCTACGACCCTCCGGTCAAGCTCTCCGCCGCCACCTTCCACAAGCGCAGCACCTCCAGTTCGATCTGTGTCTACGCGAACGTGAAGAGGTCGGTTTCCGGCGTAGGTATCGGACTCAAGAAGCAGGCGCAGTCACACCACGAGCGCAGTGTGTCCGGACAGGTCAAGGTCCCGTTCGGCAAGGCCAGTCTCCCCGAGGGAAACGCCGGCCAGCGCAAGAAGATCGCAAATGTGACGGAATGCTCGGACCCAGAGATCAGGGTGGTGGCCGTACGTGCCACGAGAAGGGTTGGGAAGGAGAATCAACCCAAGCTGGAGGTGATGCATAGGAAGGACCACAAGAAGGAGATTGCATCCACAGCTTTGCAGTCTAAGGCGCCATCCCCCACTGCGCTAGACATGCTTGAGCACTCCCACGCCCCGGCGCTACTCCAAATCCACGATAAGCTCTCCAGTGAGAACCTTGAGAAACTGTCGTACCAGAAGGACGTCGAGAATCTCGTTAGATACATAAAAACCTGTAAGCGAACGGTGGGATCACATCGGGGGTAGACTTTGGGGAACACCACGAGGCGCCGCCAACCACCACGGAATTTTACAGGATCGGCAGATTGCTGGGCAAGGGCGCCTTCGGAAAGGTCAACCTTGGCATGCACAAGTTGACTGGGAAGATGGTGGCAATAAAGTCCATCAGCAAGGAATATCTGACGGACGAGAGCTCGAAGCGGAAGGTGATGCAAGAGTTCGGCTTCCTCAAGCTCATGCGCCATCCCAGCGTCATCCGTCTCTACGAGACCTTCGAGAGCAACAAGCACATCCTGTTCATCATTGAGTTGTGCTCTGGCGGCGACCTGCTGAACTACGTGCGGAGACGCCGGAAACTCAAGGAAGACACCGCTAAATTCGTCTTCCGCCAGCTCATCGCCGGTCTCCAATATTGCCACTCGAAGTCAGTCCTGCACCGCGACATAAAGCTCGACAACGTTCTGCTCAACGGGGTCGGCGACCTCAAGATCTGCGACTTCGGCGTGAGCAAGTGTGTCAAGAAGGGAGAAATAATGACCGAACAGTGCGGCACCCCGGCCTACATTGCCCCGGAGATCCTTCGTGACAAGGGATACGAAGGCTTCGGAGCTGACATCTGGAGTGCGGGAGTTGCACTGTACGCGATGCTGTACGGGACAGTGCCGTTCAAGGGCGGGGACATGAAAGAACTGCAGCGCCAGATCCTCAAGGGCCGCTTCTCCCTCAAGGACGAAGTCTCAGAGTCCGCCCGCGACCTGATCAAGCGAATGCTCGACTGCGATCCAAGGAAGAGGGCCACCATTCCCGATATAATGGCACACCCGTGGATGCAGAACGTGGCGGCGCATGTTTCGCTGTTCAGTGAAGCCGAGAAGGAAGCCATCCGCAAGGAATATTCCTGCAAGCGAAAGGTTCAGGCCCAGGGCCAGGAAGTTACCGAAACCGGCACCCTCTTCACCGAGCAAAACATCGACTCGACACAGAACGACCTGACGCGCAACAACACCGAAAAGAGCGTGATTCTTGCTCCCTTTAACAGCACTGAAAGCGTGTCGGCGGGACCGATCGAAATCAGAGTGGCTCTGCCCGTCCGGGCCAAGAAGGAGACAATCCGTTTCGCTGCCAAGGCGCGGGATGCCGACCGGCAATATGAGAAGAACAACAACGGCGACGTGGACAACGGGGTGTTCAACAAGTCGGCGTGCCAGGAGGAGGAGGCGCCGGACTCGCCCTCAAGTCTGAACGCCAGCTTTGAGTCCGGCAACGTGAATAATAATCCCACGGAGCGGATGCTGCCGACCAAGTTCGTGGAATGCAAATTGAGCGAGCAGACTGCTGTTGACGAAATCGTGGTGAAGAGGATGGAAGAGTTCGGCTTCCCGCGGGCCTATACGATGAGTTGTCTGGAGGCAAACAAGCTCAACCATGCCACCGCCACCTACTATTTATTGGCAAGTAGTTGTAGCTAAGCGATACTATTATACTATATACAATATATCATCAAGTGTGCGCTTGTCGGCACACACAATTAGCTACGAAATCGGATAGGAAAACCTGGATTGTGGGGGAG
>QFZN01008723.1_pt1 | contig 10233 bp, 17 predicted proteins | sample 1740101 | NCBI WGS metagenome assembly QFZN01 (sample SAMN09210849, study PRJNA391713) | Ciliate metagenome, whole genome shotgun sequencing project. | isolation source: combination of 50 Heterometopus sp. ciliate cells from an enrichment culture... | host: Heterometopus sp. ...
AACACCCCAAAACCCCAAAACCCCAAAGACAGGGAGACCGCCGCATAGGGAATCATACAGGACATTGTTCGCGGAGAGACAACATTTAAATTCGTAAGTGACGAGCATTTATATCTTAAGATGGCAGAGAACTACCACACACTTAACCTCATCGGCGAGGGCTCCTTCGGGAAGGTGTACAAGGGCCGGAAGAAGGGGAGCGGGCAGATCGTGGCGCTGAAGTTTATCCCCAAGAAGTACGAACCGGTTTGCGAACTTTAGGGGGAAATCCGAGAAGGACCTGAACAACTTGCGACAGGAAATCGAAATCCTCCGAAGCCTGGTCCACGAGAACATCATCCTGATGATCGACACCTTTGAAACGCCTCACGAATTCTGCATCGTCACCGAGGTTCCCCTCACCGGTTGTAATTTTCGCTAGCTTGCACAGGGCGAACTGTTCGAGATCTTCGAAGACGACAAGTCCCTGCCCGAGGACGAGATCAGGAAGATCGCCCAGCAACTGGTCCACGCCTTGTATTACCTCCATTCGCACCGGATCATTCATCGCGACATGAAGGTACTCGCAGCTTCCCTTAGCTTCTGCACGTAGCCGCAAAACATCCTCATTAGCGCCAACGGGATAGTCAAATTGTGTGACTTCGGGTTTGCGAGGTCGCTGTCGTCGAACACGATAGTGTTGTACTCGATAAAGGGCACGCCACTATACATGGCCCCCGAGCTGGTGAAGGAGCAGCCGTATAACCACACTGTTGATCTGTGGTCCCTCGGCATAATACTCTACGAGCTGTTCGCTGGCCAGCCGCCCTTCTACACTAACTCCATTTACTCGCTGATCAACCTCATCGTCAACGACCCGGTCAAATACCCCGACAACATGAGTCCTAACTTTAAGGACCTGCTCAAAGGTCTTCTGAACAAGGTACACTGCTAATCCATTCCAACCCGCCAATAGCACCCCAACGAACGTCTGGGATGGCCGCAACTGCTGAACCACCCGTTCCTCCGCGAGACCGAACACGAGAAGTCTGAGCGCAAGCGCAGACAGGTCGGCTACTCCAAATGGGCCCGGCTGGAGCATCCCTACAAGTTCCAGGAGGACACTAGCCTCGATGAGGTTCTTCAGAAGCTTGAATTGTGCAGCGGAGCCCCGGTGACCGCAAAGCGCAAGGACGACGAAGGCCCTATGTTTGAGCTGGAGGTCGAGGAGACCGGTAAGAAGGGGAAGACCAGTCCCAGAACGCACTCAAGCAACGGGGCAAGATCAAAGGACACGGACGAGTGGACGAAGTATGAGCAGCAGGCGGGGGAGGCAGAGAGTGCGACCAAGATGAGAAGGGACACAGAGTTCATCGACAAGCTGGTGCGCACCATGTCGGCTGCAGCCGCGGAATTCGCATCCACAGAGAAGAGACAGGAGCTGGGACACTGCCTGCGGGTGCTGTCGCTGCTACTCACCAAGGGGAAGTACGATCAGTCAGCCCAGGACGTCTGCAACGCCAGTCCGCTCGCAAACCTGCTCATCAATATTCTGAGGCATGGAGAATGTTTATAATCTCGGTAGGAGCTGTCTCAAGTCGGAACAGGCGTGCGCTGACCTTTTGGGGGAGACTGTGCGGGCACTGGGACTCTTCGCCCGCGAGTCCTTCCTCCGGCCCAGCGGCGGCGACATGTTCCTCCTCAAAGGCTTCGCTCCCTTCATCTCGTCGGTGATCAAATACGCAAACGACCACTCGTCCCAGATCCTTCTAGTCTACACAGTAATCTTGCCTTGAGTTGAGATACGATCGACGTAGATCAAAGCGGTGGGGATAATGCTGAACATGGCGAACGGCACGGCCTCGCGCATGCTGCCCTTCTACAAGGAGCTATCCGACAACAAGGTTATGCCAGAGATCGTTCGCGAACTGTTTGACCCGGCCGCAGTTGTATGCTTAGTCCCCCGTGAACGAAATGGTAGTCAGGAAAGGTGCCGCAGACTGCGATTCAGGCACTGGCGGTGGCGGTGCACCCACTCACGGGCGGGACACTCAGTTTCCCGTGGCAGCGCTCCTCGACCCAGAGCACGGCCGTGAAAGAATACATGGAAACCGCGGCAGTCGTCGAGTCTCTCCGCTACTCCGTCTTCTCAGCTCTGGGCGAGTTCCCGTGGATCGAGCGGCTCAGTGCCATATACTCTGCGGATGACTCGGCCGCAGACGACTCCCACGCGGCCGCGAACAGGGCGGTCACAAAGCTCTCCTGTCTCCGCATTGTTCTTCAGATGCTCAAAAATAACAAGGAACTGAGCCAGCTGCAGGCGCAGGCGGGGACGGTGATGGGCATGGCGAACGAGGCGATAAAGAACAAGGGGAACGACAGCGTGCTGACGAGTACAGGACTGCTGCTGATCTCGGCCATGGCGAAACAGTTCGGTTCCATCAAGCGCGACGTCATCGAGCAATACATCGATGTTAAGATCATCATCGAGCTCTTTGAGAGAAACGCCTCGGTTCGGTTTCGTGTTGTAATGCTGGAATAGAAAGACGTGCTGGTAGCTGTGATGGCGGCTGGAGTGCTTGCGGAACTGGTGCAGACGGATAACGACGGGACGACGATAATCCGGTACTTCTGCAACGCCACCAAGGTCAAGATGCTACAGGACCTGCTCAATCCCAGTATGCACGCTTTGAAACCGTCGTGTAGTCCACAAGAAGGAGGACGTGAAGAAGGTCGAGGGCACCAACTACGGCTGTCCTCTATCCGGGTTCTACGACTATCCCATCTCTCTTCTCCAGCGTCTCATCGTACCATTCTTAGCCCTTGACATGCGGATAGCAAAAATACACAACCGATCCGAAGGCGCTGAAGGAGGACATGATCACCACCTTCCTCTCGGCCATGGCCCAGTCGAATATGGCCGAGACCATCGTCAACATCATTCTCACGTTGACGAACCAGACCGACATCTCTCCAAAGGGAGTCGTGTCGCTGCTGACCGTGATCCACGAGGCCATCTTCTACAACTACAAGCAGCTTCTCCAGCGGCTCTTCAAGGTTTGCTTCTTCTTTTTCGAGCGGTGTTTCCCGTAGGACAACTACTCGAAGTCGCTGACCGGACTCCTCTCCGAGGTCCAGATGCAGGCATTGTACGAGTGGCCAGTGTCTAGCGGCGGCGGGGCCTCAGCGGTCACCCTCGTGGCGGCCCAGGTTCTCCGCATATTCAATCTTCCCTTTGCCCAGCAGACTTCAGAAAAGGAGCTCGACGTGATAAACCGTGAACTATACAAGTGCGAGGTGGTCCCCACAACGATCAAGGCCATGCGCTATCTGAACCCTGAACACGTCAGCATAGCGATAACGATACTGTCACGACTGGTGTTCAACACTGACAGCGAGCGCAAGTTCGCGCAGCAGTTCATCTCCAACGAGGGACTGAAGCTGGTGACCAAGCTGCGTCTGCTCAAGGAGGACAACTCGGTGATTGTCATTACTGAGACCCTCAGCATCATCTCCCAGCTCGCCAGAATGTCAAAGGATTACTACGAACACATACACCTGCTGAACGTGTATAAGGACCTGAAGATGCTGATGTCGCACAAGGATCCCTCAATCCGCGCGAAGGTCTGCAACCTCATCGGGAACATGTGCCGCCACTCGGCCTTCTTCTACAAACACCTCCTCCAGTCCGGCCTCATCGACGCCGCCATCGAGCGTTGCAAGGACCCAGACCGAAACACAAGGAAGTTCGCCTGCTTCGCGGTGGGCAACGCGGGGTTCCACAACGACTCGCTGTACGAAAGTCTCAGGTCTTGTGTGCCGCTTCTGGTGGGCCTCCTCAAAGACGGGGAGGAGAAGACACGGGCCAACGCGGCGGGCGCACTGGGCAACTTTGTCAGGAATTCGCCGCTGCTCTGTCGCGACCTCATAAAGCACGGGGCGCTGGAAAGTCTGCTGGGGGTGGTCAACTCGGACACGGCGGTGTCGCCCCGACGCATCTCCCTCTTCTCCATCGGCAATCTGTGTCTTTACCAGGAGTGCAAGGAAGTGTTCGAGGGGCTGAATGTGAGGCACTACATCGAGCCGCTGCTTTCTAGCAAGGACCAGCAGATCTGCAAGTTCTCCACCAGGATCATGCAGAAACTTAACAGCAGGGACGAGGGGAAGTCTGCCAATTAAATGATTACTCTTCTATGCTGCCGCTATGAATTTGCTCATCATATCGTATTCATCATGTAATCTGCACTATCGGATTGCATGTCGTCACGCTGGGCAGATGGCACGATAACGTGCTGCCGGTCATGCATACGCAATTCGGATAGGTATGAAGGGAGCTTCGACATAAATCGAATAATATAAGCAATTACACAGAAACATATATGGGCGACGGCAAGAGGGAGAGTCTCGAGCGGATGAAGTACCAAATCGATCTCATCCATAGGAACGCACTCACTGATATCGGCAGCATTAAGTGTATAACACCAAAGAACAAGAAGTCGGTCATCGAGATGATTCGCGGCGTCTCCGAGATCATTGTCTACGGCCAACAGAAGCGTGGAGACTATTTCGAGTAACATTCCTTTCTAAGAATACCTAGCATGTTCTGCGAGAACAACGTGATGAGCAACTTCGACCTGTTCCTTTCGTCGAACATTAACGAAATCCACCTGCAGATCCTGCAGACGATCAGCATCCTCATCCAGAATGTGACCAAGGCGCCGCAGCTCTGTACTCTTCCCCGTTCCCATCCCGATCGCGTAGACTACATTCTGTCGCACAAAATGATGAACGCGGTCATTGTCCACGACTACAACTTCAAGGTGGAGGAGGTCGCACACAACTACATCGCGCTGCTGAAGAGTCTTACCATCCGTCTGGACGACATGACGTTGCCGTTCTTCTTCAACGACGTATCCATTGCTCGCTTCATGCGTAGAAATACCACCGATTCCCGCTGTACTCCCGCGCCGTCCAGTTCTTCAACTACCCCGAACGCATGGTCCGCACCGCTGTCTTCACCATCACTCTCAACATCTATCGTCGTACCTATCCTATGCACATCAAGTGCCTAGTTCCAAGCAAAACCCTGAAGACCATGCTCGTTTCAATGCCCTCGGTGCTGTACTTCGCGAGGCTGGTGTGTTACCTGAAAGACATGTGGATCCAGCTTGACGCGCTTGCAAACGACCAAAAGTTCGCCTCATGGTCTGACATCTCTCCTATAGGGAACTATCATATGACGCCGTCGGATACGCGATCGAGGACAGCAATAACATGCTGCTGTACATGCAAGACATCATTGACACCGCACCACATCTGGCAAATGTTGTATCCAATGCGCTGCTCAACTACGCGGTCTACCCGATCCTCATATCGAGCGTGTGCTCAACAAAGCACAAGCCCGTGATCAGCGTGAACACTGCGCTGTTCCTCCTGCACCAAACGTGCGCGGCGATCACATATGCCCCCGCGCTCGAGGCTATTGCCAGCTGCATTTTGTTGCCCTTCCAACCGAAGCAGGTTCTGCAGGTCGTCGAGGAGCCTCCGCCCGCCGTGCCCGGATACGGCTTTAACTGGGTCCCCGTGGTGCGTGCCAAATACGCCAGTCTGAACAACTGTATCCTCGCGTGCCGTGATAGCCGATAGACGTAGAGTGGAACTACAATCACGACGTGGAATACTTCTGGGATGCCGACATGCCCTTTCTCCGTTCTGATATGCAGACCTACTATGCTAAGAAGGAGTCGATCGACCGCGATGCCCCAGACTACGAGAAGCAGCTCGAGGACTTCAAGTCCGGATTCCGCGGAAAGATCATCAACGCGCTCGACTCCGACTGTTTCGACATTGAGACCCGCCACCTAGCACTAAGCCAGGCGCTGGGCCTTCCGTTGGGCCTGGCGCGGACCTTCAACTCCGTCCTCCCAGTGCCCTCAACTCTCGACTTCAGTTCCAGGGCATTGGACGCGATCCGAGCCGGGAAGTACCCCGAGAGCAATTGTGCCCCTAGCGCCTTCCTCGAGAAGTTCCTCTTCTTCCTCAATGTCTGGCCTCGCGTCTTCACCATTCTCAGTAGGCAAGGGACGATACCCTGGTGCTGCAGGTTGCAGGCCTCATTTCTCTGCTTTACACTCTCAAGGTTCCTCCAGTATCGTTTGCGATGTAACGAGGACGTAGGAAATTCTTAGCTACTGCAACGAACCGCGTCCAGCCTCTCGTCTCTTCCGTCCCCTGGTTGAGGTCCTGCTCGATGTATCCCTCCGTTGTAAATCCGGATAGCTCCTGAACTCGGACCCACCTTTCCGATTTGTGACGGTCGACGTGGTGCTGGCCCTGCTGGACTCGGCGGTGACGCAGGGGAAAATCGCGCTCTCCTCCGCGGAGTCGCGTAAGTACCAATCAGCCTTCGCCATCTCAATCACTCTGGCCAAGGAACTCAACAAGGGCATCTTCAGCAACTCAATGGACGTGTTCAGGGAGGAGTGGCAACGGTACCAGGAGTTTGCGGCAGAACGACGCAAACGGCATGCGCAGGTCCTGGGCGAGGCAGCTCTCCTCTGCGGGATGCAGGACGACCCCGGGATCCGCATGTCTGAGTATCTCAACTTCCCCCTCGGAAAGAGCGACACCGCCCGTGCCTATCTGCGGGTTTACATGACACTGCGCCAAACCTTCGGCAAACTCTTTGACCCGCGGCCGGCGGCGGGGAAATCGCAGGAGCCGTTCCCGCTGGGCGAAGAACTCAAGGAGGCCGCACCGGGAACACTCACTGTGATTTCTGAGGCCAAACGGCTGGTCTCCTGCACCCAACTTGTGGGGAAGGAGAATCTTCCAAGGTACACAATATAGAAACCAACACGTAGATTCATACTGGAGGACGAGGCATATTTCGTTCTTGTGGAGCTGGACTACACGAGGCCGACAGCGGCGACCGTGGTGAGACAGGCCAGGACGACCAGGGTGCATGCTGCGCTCGACTACGGAGAGCCGCGGAAGCTCAGCGTGTACATAACGGGCACTGCGAAGGGCAAGGCTGACTCCACGGATGAGATCACGCTATACTTCGAGAGTCACAAGATGGCAGCATATGCGAAGAACAGGATTGAGGAGGCGCACAACAAGGCGGTGATCCAGCAGGTAAACTCGATGATAAGGTACTTCGATGACTGCGAGGCCGGGCTGAAGAAGCGGTTCCCTGAGTCGTAGTGGGCTATCTTATCGTCGTTCACTATTATCCATCCTCTTTAATCGCCTCGTTCGTTTCCGAGCTTACTGTTGTACGAATTGAATTTACGTCAATATTGTCCATGGTAGTAGCCGGTATAAACGCCCGTCTGTTACACTGATTTAATAATTATATTGGCTACAAATAGCGCTTTCTCTAAAAAACGATGCAGTCGTCGTATTCATCCCGGCCGCAGCCGTCCTCCTTCCCCCGGCCCGCTTCTCCCTGCAAGCGGAGCATCCGCGAGGCCAAGCTCATCGTACCCCTCGCGTCACAACTTTTCCTAGGGACACTACCAGCCCAGCATGATCCTGCAGGACTACTCGAAGCCGTGTCGGAGCAGCGAGAAGCGTCAGTGGAAACGGCCCATGCGCAAGATGTTCCCGCAGCACATCTGTGTCTGCGATAACAATGTGCTCAACCTTTCGGGCCGCCGCTCCATCTCGCCCGACGGCAAGCACGCCATGTCCGTGCGTGAGTCCAGTCCGGCTCCCATACATTCAGCAGTCGCCGGGAGTCGAACACAGGCGCGCAGTAAGTCTGTTTCATACACTGCGACGGGGAAGACTCACGATTTCGTCACGGCCTCCGAACCGACCGCTAAAGCGGCACAGGAGAAGCGGCTCGACGGGAGGAGGGAGGGCTACAAACAGCAGGTGCGGCAGATCTTGCTAAAGAAGTTCCAGAAGATATACGAGGAACAGAGTCCGCCGCGGAGAACCCCCTCGATATGCACGGCCTGCACGAACAGAGGAATGGCGCAGAAGAGAGCGGAAACGGCACATCGGCAGCGAGAGGCTGATTTGGCGCAGGAGAGACTCGAAAACGAGGGGAGGGAGGCTGCCGCGGAGGAGGAGGACCTCGATTCTGCGCTGAAGAGACAGAGAGTTAGAGAGATGTTGCAGGAGGAGATGCGTCGTGTCCAGACACAGCGTCAAGGGAAAGGTCAGGGACAAAGACAGAGGAATCGCGATGGCGGGGCGCGGACAGGCTGGGTGTATGAGACTGTGGACTACGCTCGGATCAACGCCCTGCGGAAGGAGGAACAGAGGGAACGGCTGAGGGAATCGGTGCGGCAGCAGCTCTGGGCCCAGGAGTATCGGACCGGGCTCAGAAACGACTCTCTAGGACTTCGTCAGGCTGCCACTGCATTCGAATGGGGTAGTCCAGATACGTCGACAAGACGTGAGATCGATTCGCAGAGCGCTTCAGTCCGAAAAACCGCTTACACCTCGCATGCTGTGACACATGCAGAGTCGGTGGTTGCCGCCGGTGGGAGTCCGGACTCCAGGTTCCACACCGAGGGGAAAAGGCGCGGCAATGGAGCCATTCAGGAACGCACAGAGCTGGATCGGAGGCGGGAGGACAGACTTGTAATAAAACGCCGTGCGTATTCCTGATAGAGTGAGCTCAGGATCGGGAAGGAACAGGAACGGAGGGCAGCCGACGATATGGCGGACATATACAAGGCTGCAGTGCTGGCACAGCTGCAGACCAAGGAACGCCAAAGGGCCCGACTTTCACAGGAGTTGAGATCGCAGATGAGGGACAGGGAACAACAGCGGGAGCGGACACATCGGGAGAACAGCAGACCTGCGCGGACGGGACTAGCTGTGGGTGAGCGCGAAGACCAGAAACGGGTGTGCTCGCAGTGCTGCAGGGCGTACAAGGAAAACGTGGCGAGGAGTCCTGTGAGGCGCAGATTAGGATAGTGTGATATATTACTCCGAAGATGAGATGCTTGCTGTATGTGCTGCTACTATCAGAGCATGTGCTTGTGCCACTGAGTGTGCAATAATCTAAAATAATCTTTAAGGTTCCCACCCACGATTAAAGAAATAAATTTATTCCGTACAGAAACATCTCCGCGATGCAGACACAGGCCGCAGCTCAGGTCCTGGATCGGGACTCGGAACACGACAGACGACTGCGCAAGCTAATCTCCGCAATCTACGGACGGCGCACTGACCCCGCCCAGCCCCGTGTCCCCGACTCGAAATCGTCTTCACCTTCCCCAGAGGGCGTCGTGCAGGCCAGCGAGATCTACGCAAAGCGGGACGACCGACGGAGCACCCTGGCCGCAGTGCTGGAGTATCGCAAGACCATCCTGCAGTCCAGCCGAATCATGTCGAGGATAAAGCGCACTAGGAAGCACAGTTCTGGTGCCGCTGCCGCATCCCGGGACAAGCAAGAATCGCTGCAATACGTTGTCCCGCTACTGACCAGTCTGTACAGACGGATTGACAGCCCTGTCTCGTCCCGGAGACATCATTGCGGCTGCGGCATAATAGGACTCGACCGAAAACTGATCGCACTGACGGAAGCGTTACAGCAGCCAAGAAGACTCGACAAGACTTCTCGACTGAGTCCTACAGGGGTGAGTCGCAACCACCACGGCTGCGGCGCGTTGACCTCGCAGGCTACGACTAACAAGTACACAAGTTCTCGCACCGATTCTCCTGGCGGCGGCGGCTGCATAAAGGGAAGCGGCACACAGTTGCTGGGCCGGGAGGAGCACGACGGTAAGAGGCAGCGCAGCATCTTTCAGCGCGACCCCCTCATCAAGATCTCGAAGGCCAACATTATCCGCAGCAACAACAGCAATTCTCCCACAGAACAGTCGCTGTTCCCGGACATCCTCCAGTCGCATACCACGAACAACTCCCCCGAGAAGATCTCGCAGCAAACAAGGGTGAAAAGGAGGTACCCCTCGGTGATGAGAACTCAGTGGGAGGACAAGGACACGACCCCACGAGGGCTCCCGGCGCTGCCGCTCTCCCCGGGAATTCGGCACAAGATCAGCGTGAACATCACGCTCAACGCCGCCGTGATGAGGCGGGAGTACAGCAGCTCTGAGGATGAAGATGAAGATGACCGTGTGAAGGCGCGATAATCGTATACTGCTAGATCGATAGTACATACTTTCACTATTCTCGCGAATTCAATAATCAAAAGTCTTTTTGCATTTACAGTATGCACGCTGAACACGGCGACCGCATTTCGACTGTGGGGTTTTGGGGTGTTGGGGT
>QFZN01008754.1_pt1 | contig 10205 bp, 21 predicted proteins | sample 1740101 | NCBI WGS metagenome assembly QFZN01 (sample SAMN09210849, study PRJNA391713) | Ciliate metagenome, whole genome shotgun sequencing project. | isolation source: combination of 50 Heterometopus sp. ciliate cells from an enrichment culture... | host: Heterometopus sp. ...
ACCCCAACACCCCTATCTCACCCTCGCTTAGTGTTAGCGCAGCACAATAAAATAAACGAACAAGCAGACAACAAAATCCACAGCGTCGCTCCGCAATACGCCAATAATAAATTATTATAGTTCCAACGCAGGCGCGAACATGAAGGCTCGGAAGAACCAGCACAACTGTATCGCTCGGGATCGACATGATCTCGGCTCATAGACAGCGTGGTGGACTCGTCGGTTGACCTGCCAGCTCCGGGAATGGCTCGCCTGGTCTGGGCGCCGGCTGTCCCGCACATGGCGCAGCCTTCCTTCAGCAGTCATCCGCACACGTTCCGCTTTGACTGCGCGGCGCAGGCCTCCTCGGCTACAACAAGGCGGAAGCATATAGTCAAGGAGTAATCCGTGCGAACAATAACGGTCTGCGAAGTTTGAGGACGAGCGCCCTTAAGCTGTTCTACCCGGTCAAACGGAGGTCCGCCGAGAATACCAACTGCAGCGCTAGAGAATCTGCGGCGATACTGGTACTACAGCGCCGATGGATCCCTCCCTGATAGAGTCCACAGACTCCCGAGAAGACTCAAGCGGAGGGGGAGCTAGAACTGGCGGATAAGTTCAAGAGCGTGCAGATAATGGAGAAGGTCATAGAAAACATACAGCGGGCTAACGGCCGCGCACGATTTGCGAAGTCAAAGCCAGCAGCCGAGCCGACTCCACAAGCCACATTCAAACGTCGGGACGAAGAGTGCCAATGCGGTCTTGAGACTTCTGTTGTGCGCAAGGCTGCGAAACACCGTGTCGGTATCCAGGGGGCGATCCTCCCGGATTTTCGCAGACATGACTATATCGGGCAGATCAAAGGTTTCTTTATGTCGCAAAATGTGAAGTAGTCGTGGCATCGCCCACAGTGAGCTCAAGACGAAACAGCATCGCGCTGCTTCGCGAGAAGATGAAGCGGAGGCTAGCATACGATTTCCAGCATCCGCAGTCGCCTTGCGGTTTTCGTTCTCCAACTGTGCCGCCCAGAGGTCTTCGCATTGAGTCCTGTGGCGGGGCAGGCAGGCGAAGACACAATGCATCCTGTGTGGAAGAACCGAGAACCACGGTCCAGCCTCCCACAGCAGCAGGGAGGCGGCAGCGGGCGAGGAGCGGGATGAGAAAGCGGACAGTCGTGCTGGCCAGATCAGTTGGGCAGGGCGAAGGCCTGATGTCGATCCAAGCTCTCGTTCCGACCAAGGTGCACGCCCCGGCTTAGACCAATATACGGGTCAACTATCGCTTATAATAAATGTGTGCACGTTGCTAACGTTATTATAATCTGATACCGGGACTCGTAATGACGCAACAAAAAATTCGTGACGTAGGGAATTAGCAATAATAATTGCCTATGCTGATGCGCGCGGTGGAGTGGACCATATCGGCGATGTCGCGCACCATCGACGTGCCTTCCTTGAAGAAGATGAACACGAGTTGTGCGTAGTAGATCCCGAACACGACGCCCACCAGGAACATCTTGTACCAATTCCGGCTCGCACTCCGCGCCAGATAGGTGAAGTCCAGACGCAACGACATCAGTCGTCGGTACAAGAACTGTCCGTATATTGCCAGCAGCGCCAGCTTTAGGAGCTTGGGCTTGTCGGACCAGAGGGACTTGATGACCTCAAACCCGATCCTGAGGAAGGATGGGTACTTAAGTTTGAGATTGAGTTGGGCATGACAGACCTCGCACTCGTGCTGGTTACGAAGACGGACCCAGTGTTCCATGCAGCGGGCGTGGACCTCGCGCATGCTGCCCTTGCAACGGCAGGGCGAAATCAAGCTCTCGTCGCTGCCCTCCTCGAAGCAGATCCTGCAATATTTCTTCTCGGGTACACTGCTTTTCATTCTTCTATTATCAGTTTATCTTTCTAGTTCTTTTTATACTGCACGTTTAAAATGGGTACCGAGAAGTCGTGATAACGCGAGGGGCACGATGGATGCGAAATGTAGCAAGTCAATTTAACAAATAATAAAGGGCGTAGATGAGACGTACAACCGCGGCAGTAACAAGCAGACCAGCCGACCTGCAGTTCTCCGATGGTCTAGTCATAAACACATCTGCACTCAGACAGATGGTCGTCGACTGCTGTCCTGCCTCCCGCGGGCTGGATGCCTGTTCGCCGGAGTCCATGTCCGATTATCTGGCCTTCCTCAGAGAGAAGCTGTGTGCCCACAATCTCAGCACCAAGGGCGAAGAGAAGCTGGATTACTACAGTGCACTTGCCAGGTTGGTCCGCGAAAAGCTCTGCAGTCTTCTCTCAGGATACGTAAAGCTTCCATAACACCAAGATGAAGAACATCGCGAAGACCGAGCTGATCAACAGATGGAGAAACGCATCAGACCCGGGGAAGAGACTGCTATCCTGCTGCATGATGCAGGAGTCGGCTGAGGGCTCACGATGTCCGTATAGATCGAGGAAGAACAGTAACGGCGGGATGACGGAGTGGATGCAGAGAGGGACGCTGCTGGCGGACTCGGCGGTTAAAATCGGCATCCGCAGGATTCGCAGACTCTCTGCCGACAGGCGAAGACTGAACAGAAGCTTAGATTGCACCAAGCAGCGAGCTCGTGCAGATGGCGAAGAAAGTGTACAGAAGCGGACGAGTTATATAACTTTCTCATAGAGCAGACACAACAACAACGTATCGCTGCTCACCACGATTGCGAAGCATTCTGAGGAGATGGCACAGCCCACGGTCAGTCTCCCGAAGATCCTGGCTGTAACTCCCACCCGGCGCCCGCCCGTAGTACATAAGAGAGCGCGAGGCCGACGTGCTGAAGTCGATCCATGCACTGCCCCACGATGAGGGCCTCCTCGAACGGGCATACTTTGTGACACTGAAGCTCTGCGCCACCGAGAAGGCTGTCTCCGACTTCAACCGCAATATTTGTCTTCTGTATCCGTCCAGACACTAACCGGGGGAATAGAGCAGCGAGACGCAGACAAGGCGCTGCCGCAGCAGAGGGACAGAACGAGGCTTCGAGGGACCTGTCCGCAACTGTGAACATCTCCATGCGACAGTCAGTCACTCGCATGGCAACGCCGAGAAGACCGCTGCGGCCACACAAGGAAGGATCCTTCGTGGCGCTGCGAAAACGTGTGGCCAGCATCGTGAATGACTACGAGAAGCACAGAGTCACAAGGCCGGCCCGGGTCGCGCTGTACGAGAGAGGCAGACTGGGACACGTGACAGTCTGCGACCCGGTGCTTCTGCGGGAGCACGTCGGCAACACAGGCTGGGCTCCTTCGGTCAAGCGCAGATGCTCGCAGGAGAAGAACAGGACCGCGACCAGCCTGGGTCCGACAGCGTGGGCCGCGAGGAAGACCTCTCCGGGGAACGTACGGGCCGGCTCACCTCCGCCGATAGAAACTCGCGACCGCGATCTGGGCGGCGACACGACTTCAGCGGTGGTTCCGGCGCACCAGGACCAAGCGGCTCGTCAAAAAGCTGGCCGGCGGTACTGCTCAGTGATACTGATTGTCTCCCCGGTAGAAGAAAGGGCAAATCTGGCACGGCCGCAAAGAGTGCCCGAAAAGTTGAACATGACGCTGCTTCACCCTGGCTGCAGATATACCCAGGCGGTCACTCCGGCCACTCGCACTGCGGAAAAGAAGGTGCCGTCATTCTCGCCAAAGCGGGCCGAGCGACAGGCCATAGCCAACCTGTTCCTCGCTGTGAAGACAAACACGCTGAACTACCTGACAAAGAAGGAGGAGACCGGACAGCTGACCCCGAGAAGACTGAACTGCCGGGACGTGGAAGGCAACAGCATGCTGTACTATGCGGCACAGTCAAACTATAAGGAGGCCGCCGAGATGCTGCTGCGCCACGGGGCCGATGTCAACGCCAGAAGTCAGGATGGCAACACTCCTCTGCATGAGGCCTTCCGTGGGAAACATCATGCGGTATTCAGGGCGGGAGAAGCGGATATGTAGATGGCTGGAATATTGCTCGGTGCAGGAGCTGACGCAGAGAGGCCGAATGAGAAGGGCGAGACGCCGCTGTTCTTCGCGGACCCAGCCGTGGCCAGAAAGTACGGCATTCATCAGGGACTCGTGAAGTCACCGAAGACGAGGGTGAGAAGAAAGTGAAGGCTTAGCGTTCAGGCAGGCAGGCAGACAGTTATATTTAGCGTTTTTGTGCGCCCGAGGGGCTATTTATGTTTGCATCTTCAATACAATACGAAATCTCGAGGACGTCATCGGCGAAAAGTATAACGCTTATCTGCTAGTATAGTACAATGAATTACACGTGTATATTATTTAGCAGCAGGATATATATCTGCGGGGATAAACGCGGCGAAGAACCTGCAGCACCAGAATTCAAATACGGTCCGTGCGAGCACATATAATATAATCTTAGAAAGACCACAATATAACCGCGCAATGAAAAGGGCAAGCCCAGAACCAAACAAGAATTCCACCCGTTGCAAGCGATGCACCTGGTCTGAGGAGGAGGACCAGCTTCTGCTCAGCATGGCCAACAAGTCGGCGGTCATCGACTGGGCCGATGTCGCCAAGGCCATGTCCGATATCCAGCCTAGACGAGGACCAACCAAAACCGCCAAGCAATGCCGCGAGCGCTGGCACAATCGTGTTAACCCAATAATCAAGCAGAACCCCTGGACGCCTGAGGAGGAGTCTAACTTCTTCGAACTGCATCAGCAGCACGGTGCCAAGTGGTCTGAGATAGCCGTCGAGCTCTCCGGCCGGACGGACAACACCATCAAGAACTTCTTCTATTGCCGGCTGCGCAAGGTTGCCCGGAGGATCAACAAAGGAATCATCTCGGACGACATGAAGACATCGGCGAAGGAGGTGGAACACACGGTCTACCTCATAACCTACCTTCGGTCGTACTACGTCGCCGAGCACGACGGGACCGCCCATCCCTCCGCCGACAAATATATAGCGGAGATGATACGCAGCTCGACCATCACCGCCTCCCGAATCGACTCCTACCTCCGAGACTACATGGCCTCGGTCAAGCTCTCTAGCCAATCAGTCCACGACAGCAAGGTCTCCGAGACCGACGACTCGCTCACCAAGCTGCAATCCAACAACGTTCTTCCTCCCATCGCCCAGTGTCCTCCTCAGCCTCAGCACGAAGGTTGGATAAACCATGTACATATGTATTAGATAAGGAGGAATCCCGCGACTTCGAGGAGCTCTATGCTCTGGCACAACTAGACAGACTCCGACGGGAGTATCCCCACAAGGAGTTCGCAAGACTGCCGCTGCCGAAGAGTCTGGCGCCGCGGCGGCGAAAGATTGAGGACGAGTTCAGGCCGACGTTCTCGTTCGTGCAGGTGAACAACAAGTCCAAGGCCCTCCCCGATTGTTCGGCTCTCCTGCAATACGTTTTCTGTAAGCAGAGTTCAGACCTAACAGCATTGTAGCTGCAGCCGCGCAACTCCTGGCCAAGGGGTTCAGCTGCTAACGTCCTGACGCCGTGATCAAATCCACACACTCTTTGATGAATTTAAGCTCATTACATTAACGAAGTCTAATCCCACTTAATAAACGACAGTATGAAAGATTATGGCTAGTTCATTTTATAAACCGCAGTGGATTCCCAGATTCTCGATACGATATCGCTATTATTACTATAAATATACCCAGCTGCACCTCTCGTTTCAACTCTCCTTTTAATTATTATTGTCGCACTGTGCGTTGAATCGGGTGCGAAGTATTAATTGTCACCTTACGCAAGCGCGATTTCGCTTATTGTATTTTCTCCGCCTTCCTCTCTCCCAAACGCGCTCCGATAAATAGAGTGCGGATTACATCGTTACATAGGAAAGAGAGTAGAGTTGGCACAATTACTTTGCGCCCGGCTTCTTCCCTTCCTCCTGCTCCTTCGTCTTCTGCTCAGCCTTGCTCTTCGCCTCGAACTGTGCCCTCACCTTCTCCACGTCTATGCTCTGCAGATGTTGCACCGCCGCCAATATGGTCCTGTAGCAATATTCCCCATGCTCGTACATCTGCGATCTCGCATCTCCTCTGAACCGGTCGATGTAGCTACCAGTCTCATCATATCCCGAGGGTACTTCGTGGTCGAACACAGGTATCGCGGCTGCGCCTTGAGCATGAAGTAGATGAACAGCGGATTGCTCTCATCCGCCCCAGCCGCATGCGATTTCTCCGAGTATACGTCGATTGCATCAACAACGATCTGGAAGGCGGTCACGAAGCTGTCGATCTTGTCCTGCGGCGTCACCATGCGGTCAACGTGCTGGAACTCTATGGCGGAGGATTATTCGAGCGCAATCTTGCCGTCGACGACCAGGCGGCACAGTTCGTCCCGGTAGTATTCCCTCTTGACGTCGAAGTACTCGCAAGGAATCCACTGCATGCTCTGCAGCTTGGCGAAGAACGACTTGTCGTGTTCGGAGGGCGCGGCCGGGAATATCCTACGCGTTGGATAGCAGCACGCCACACGGTACTTGGGATAGAGCTTGAACATGACGTAGTTGTTGATGTGTGCGACGACGCCCTCGCGCTGCTCAGGGGTGCAGTCTGCCAGTTCTGGGTCCGTCCGCACTCCTCCAGCCACCATCTTCATGTAGTCCTTGTACACCTTCCACACGCTACCAGCCAATGATGCCACAACATACTTGTTGGTGTCCTCGTTTTCGGTGATGAGTTCGGTTGCCTCGGACATGTTGGAGTACGCCTCGATGAACCTATCGGGAGGGGAATACTATCCAGGTACTCAAGTATCGAGGCACCTTGATAGACCACGTTCGCCTTCTTCTTTGTGGGCATCCTGGTGGTGAAGAGCAGGCCTAGCCCTATGCCGTGCTTCACAGGCGCGGTCGTCAGCACGTACTTGTAGTCATTCCTCGGTCTATCGATTCCGAAAATGCAGACTTACTTTGTCTTCGTCTCGAGAACCGTGGAAGAAATCGTAGGTTGCGGCTTCTTCGCCTTGGGCGAGCCGGTGGCGCTCTTATCAATCCTCTCTATCGTGAACACGAACTTTCCCTTCGCTTCAAGAATCCGACTGGCGAAGACGCCGGGCACGATGTCGCCCTGAAGCCGGTCGTTGGCCTCGCGTATCCTGCAGCAGTGGGCTAAGGTGGAGCTGATCACGGATCGCATGTGCTGCTCGATCTTCTCCTGCAGGTCGGCCTGTCCGACGATGTACTTGTTGTACATCTCGGACAGCTCCAGGATCTCCGCTGCCGACACCAGCCCCTCCTTCCTTCCCGCGATGCTCTTCTTCAGCAGGGTTGCCAGCAGTTTCACTTTTGTTAGTTTGGAAGTGCAGACGAGGAAGAGCTCGGGGAACTCCTGGGCCTGAGTGAGCATGTCGCGAAGAACCTCGGCGCCGTTGTCCATCTGGGGCCCGTGAACAGACTTCTCGTAGTAGGACTCCATGTTCAGCTCCTGCATCAGTCTGCACAGCAAGTTCTGCCACTCTTCCGGACATACGAACGAGTCGTTGTTATCCGTGAAATAGTAGTCCTGCAGAACGATGTAGTGCGCACTTTCCTTTGGCCCCTGCGCAGGCCGCGTGGCCGGGCGGAAGAAGGTTTCCTCTGGTTGCAACAGCCTCTTCCCATTCGGCGGCGTCTCGATGAACTGTGTTATCCTGTTAACGTATTTTGCGAAGGACTGGTAGTTGAGCTTGAGCTCCTCGATGCGGGCCTTGGCCAGAGAGTAAATGAAGCCGAAACTTTGGAGGGAGATACACATAACAGTGGTGACCACACCGCTCTCCTCGACCTCAGGGTTTTCCCGTGGCGGAAGCTCAATGGACAGCAGCTCGTCGAGGTACGCCTCCACCTGCGGTCTATTCCGGGGGATAGGGAGATGCGGAACTACTTTTTGCGTTCGATGTAGTCCTTGGTATTGACCTCGAGCTGACTTGAGTTCTCGTCGAGCGCCTGGCCGTGGAAAATCGCGTTCAGGATCTTCAGCACGGTGTATATGTTGTTGATGAATTCGGGCTCCGCCCGGCAGCCCCGAATGAGGGCGTGAAGAGTGGGCTCGACCAGCACGGGATACCACCAGATGTTGAGCATGAAGTCGACCACCACCCGCCGGGCCTCCTCCCGTCTGTCCGCCCCCTCCGGTATCTATACCACCGCTTCAGGCTCGAGAGATTACGTTGAGTTCTGCCTGCTGCTCCACGATCTTCAGCAGATATCGCACCGACGGCGGCATGCACTTCAACTGGCTTATTATCGACTCCATGATCTGGTCGCAGACCTCCTTTAGCTCATCAAGCGTGAGAGTCGACATGGACTTGCTCTCCTCGGCCTCAATGGGGAGGACGGGCTCGAGGTAGATGACGTGGCTCGGCGTGGAGCCTGCGACCCTGACCTCCAGCTCTGCCCGGGGAGCAGATCGGAAATCGTGCAGCCTGTTGAACACGGGGGAGAAGAGCTGCTCTACATACTGGTGGATCTCGGTCCGTCCGAGGAACGATCTGATTAGCCGGTTAACAAAGATCGCGCCCTTCTGCAGCGCCGCCGTCTTCCCGCGAGGACTGCAGTTCGCAAATAGTGACTAAGAGACTTTTGTGACAGCAAGGGGGAACCTTGATCAGGTTGCGGAGGTGGCACAGGCAGTTCGTGGCCGGTTTCTCGTGTGAACCGAAGTCGGCCAGGAGGAAAAAGATGATGTCATCAGCAAGGAAGTCGAGGAAGGCGTCGTCGAGAGAAGAACTGTTGGCGTCGATGAGTCCCTCGAAATATTCGAAAATGGCCTCGTTGTCGCGGAGCATGAGCAGCACGCGGATCATGTACATATAGGCCTCGCCGAGATACTCGCGCTCGTGGGTGCAGAGGAGGCGGCGACGGGGCGTTCCTCGGCCGCGACACATGCAGCGTGCCAGCTCCTTCGCGTGCAGTTCCCCGATCTTCTGTGCGAAGTATTCGGCGGTGACCTTGTTAATCGAGTCCCAGAGCTCGTCGCGTTTCTCCTTGGCTATCCACACTAGAGCGACTCAACGTACACTCCTCGATGATGAGGTGATGCTGCTGGATGGCAGTTTTGAGCTGCAGCAGCGCCTCTACGTATTCCGGCCTCGCGCTTTCCTCCATTCTTTGTGCGTGTGTTTTATTGTCTCTCTTATTAAATATCTGAGCGCACGATACTCTCAGTATTCTGACACTGACGAGGTCTCGCGCGCCTGTCCACAAGAATCAAGGAATCAATATCTTGCACGTAAGGACGTATATCATTATCGAAATCGCGGACAATGGCTTAAATAGCGGCCGTCTTCAGCGAATAGTCTCTGGCGCCGAACACCACCGTGCCGACCCTCACCTCCGTCGCCCCCTCCCGCACCTATCGTTCATCACGCAACTCCAGTACAGCATCCGTGTAGTCGTCTGAGGTGCCCATGCTCAGTTCGAGCTCGTCCGGCCGCTTCCCGTATTTCGCCGCGATCTCGTTCTTGAGCTTCCTCATAAGCTACACCCTTTGCTATGCCTGAAGAAATACGCTGTATGAGACCACATCGTGCAGCTTCGCCATGGTCATTATCCCCGCAAATCGCAGGCTCCCGCACTCTTTAATAACGAAGTCGATCAGCCCGGGCGCGTCCTTGATCGGGATCCCAGTTTTGGCTACCCACATGTACCCCGGAAAGCATACTGCCTTCGTCGGATGTGAGGATCTCCACGAGAATGGACTGCACGCGGTCCATCGCCTCGCATTGGCCGTTGATCGACCTCGCCAGTCGCATTGAGTCCACTGTCTCCACAAGGTGAAGGTTTGGGATGGTCAGCAACTTCTTCACCTTGTTCGTCTGCAGGTGTCCAATCATGTGCCACTTTATGTCTGCGGGCATCTACCCTTGGATAAAGCAGGGGGCCAATACTTTCCTGGACTTCTCGACCAGCTCGTCGACGTAGTTCTCGCCGAAGTGGATCTGCCCCGCCTTGTACGCCTCCATTAGCATGGGCGCAGATTTGAGCTTGGACACGGTCACGATGTTCACCTAACGCTACCGGTGAAGAAAGGTACACGACGAGTGAAAGAGTTGCCCTTGAGCGCCTGAGCGACGTTGGCACGGACGAACTGCAGATTCTTCGCTATAGTGCTCTGCATTTATCGCTGGATTATTGACTACTATAAATTTCAGCCGATAATTGATCTATTTATTCGTTCGAAGCCACGCGAAGAACGGGCGTTGTGCCATACAGGAGGGGTGTTGGGGTTTTGGGG
>QFZN01008765.1_pt1 | contig 10183 bp, 10 predicted proteins | sample 1740101 | NCBI WGS metagenome assembly QFZN01 (sample SAMN09210849, study PRJNA391713) | Ciliate metagenome, whole genome shotgun sequencing project. | isolation source: combination of 50 Heterometopus sp. ciliate cells from an enrichment culture... | host: Heterometopus sp. ...
CGCGTGGCCAGCGCGGAGAGGAAGTCGCGCGCTTTCCAATGCCGATCATAAGCTCTTTCACCGAAATATATGCATATAATAATAATAAAAAGAAGGCGCGATGCAGCACCTGATGGAGCATCTGTACGCGAAGAACGTGGGCTGCGGCCACGCTGACATGACCAAATGGCATTCTCGCCCTCCGTAACTCTGCTAGGGACTGGGCCACCAACATCCATCGTGACAGCTATGCCTCGCACATCGGCCACTACCCGCGCCTGGCATACATGGCGGCGGCGGAAAATGTCACAGTGGCCGAGATGCGCTACAAGCTCCTCTCTGTATGCTCCCTTCGTAGAGAGCCCAGTAGAAGATGATCCAGCCGTGCGGCAAGCCCCCACCCAAGAAGAAGGACGAGGAGGCCGCTGCGGCCTTGATGGAGTAGCTCGAGGGGCAGCGCTGGGCGAGGAAATTATAAGTCTGACCGCGCACGATTTATGCATTTGTCGAGCATACTGCTTTCTTTTGTTCTAATAATATACATGATGCAATATATTACACTTGCAGTATAATGCATGCCGAAACTCGATGCCATAATGCGCCCCTATTTGTTTGTAAAAAGCGAGAAAGAAATAATAAAGCAGATAAAAGGAACAGCGACCGATGGACCAGAGTCAGAAGCCGAACTACCAGCTGCCCGTCTCCCCGCTGTATTCATCGCGGAAAACCTTCGTGCTCACCCCGCGGAGCGACGGGGGCTGGCCCGAGGACTGCCGTTCCGCCCCACCTCTCCCCTCGGCTACGATCCCGGCCGGCGAAAAACTCCCTGTCTCGCCCTGCGCCCGTCCTGGTTCTCCGATCTACGTCCTCGACAGCGCGGGCGGCCAGCGTGAGTACTTTCCCGAGGTGAAGGTCCGGGACCAGGACAAATCTGCGGACAAGCCAAACATTACCCAGGCGACGATGGGGACTCCGATGAAAAGTATGACACAGTTGTACATAACACTTAGCTCCCGAGGAAATCGGGCCGTATAAAGCGCTCGAGCTGTGTCCTGAGGAGCGGGCCGTGATACTGTTCAAGTACAGGGCGAAGCGAGCAAAGCGCCGGGAGATGGAGCAGTTTCCGGGGGACCCAGCAACAACTTTGCGATCGCATGATCTCTCTCTGGCTCTATCCTCTTCATTGGATAACGAGCCCAAGGGCGTGAAGGGCAGCTTCTACGACTGGCCCTTCAGCGAGAGAATCAGACTGAGAGTGAACAAGATAAGGAAGTGCATGGGAAAGCGAGGACTGGATGCAGGAAGTCTGGGGGCAGAACGAATGTTCGAGGTCGTCCCGCAGAAGCGCATCGTTTTCTATTAATAAACAGCACGAGAGCGTGCGCGATAGGAAAGCAAATAATCTACTAATATATGTAAGAGGACAAACGCGATATACGACTTCCTCGTTTCTATTGGCGAAACAGTCCACATGTTATAATATTTAGGCACAAGATGGACAGTCGCGTGTTCCCCGAGAAGCTCCTGTTCCTCCCCTTCCCGCAGGAGAGCGTTTTCATGTCGCAGTCGCACTGCACGATGCACTCGACGCTGCGATGGGGCGGGCGGCACGGGTGGAATTCGCAGACGAAAGAGCCGCTCCCCCAGCTCTGTGTCACCGAACTCAACTCTAAGTTCGCCGCCCTCGCTTATTCCCGTTCAGTCACCAACAAATCTGTCCGGTCCACTCGAGCTGACTCCTCGGTCTCTGGCGACACTGTGGCTCATCTCGCCTCCCAGCATCGGCACTACCTCGTAGCAAATGTCGGTCAGCACCAGAAAAGCCCCACACCATTCCTGCAGCGAAGCTTCGCGGAGAGCTCCAACGAGTTGCCCGCCTCGGTGCTAAGGAAATACGATAGCTTCGGGAGCAACAATGGGCCGCCACCGCAGAGATCGCCTCTGAGAAGGGGGATATGCGGGAAGAACAGTATTCTCGGACAGCTGCTCTCGGCGGCCGCAGCCGGGTCGGGCGGGGAAGCATTGTCGATCTGCGGACTCAGACAGACAGATCATGTGCACAGGAGGGGTCGCGTCCTGCCTGTGAAAAGCTCGTGCGGTGCGTATCCGAAGACCAGGAGTGGAGCGGGCAGTCCACATGGCGAGAGGGAGTGTCGCGCAAAGGTTCGTTGCAGGTGTGCGAGGGACCGGGATAGGAAAGAAGCGTCGACTATTCCTCTTTCAATTTCACAATGCAGCCGCCGGTGCATCAGAAAGCCATCAAGATAGAGGAGCCGAATTATGCCACGGCAAGTTCCGATCAGCAGAATATGAGAAGTATTTCTACGCTGAAAACCACCCCCAGTAGTCGTCGTGAGAGTAACGAACAAGCGCGACGGGAAGGAGCTCACTGGCAGCATACCCGACGAGTCATTTCCATCAGCAAACGAGGCTTCAAACCTAACCCCAGTCTCGCCCCCGAGGGTTATGGTCGCCCGCACAATGGTTCGCAGGACCTCTCCTGCTAAGCCTGAAGATGCCTTCGCAAAGAGTTACGACAGATTCCTCCTGGACACCTCACCAACCCCGCCAACATCTCTGCGTCCAAGACAGCAGGGCAGAAGGACACGACTCTTCGGGGCGACCGGGGCAAGGCGGCACTTGTGCGATGTTCTCAAGCGTTTACTATAACCTTAGCATACTCACTCTTAACAGATTTATACCAGAAGTAACTCTCTATTGCCTAAAATAAACCCGCATATTTGGTTTACTCAAACAAACAAATATTATAAGGAATGAAAACGCTGCTGATATGCTTGATGGCCGCCGGCGCTCTCGCGGCCTCGGGCTACGTCCCGCGCGTCGTCATGAAGGCGAAATCGTTAGAGACAGTGATAGACGCGATGCCTGCTTGGGGCATGGAGACCTTCTACACCCCCGCGGAAATCAGGAAGTACCAGATGTCGGGGTACACGATTGAGGGCAACTCGCCCTGCACCGCCTTCGACCCCACGATCATCCTCTCCCACATTTTCACCTACCGCTATGACTCCTTCATAATCGACTTCGCGGTCGCAGGAAGCGTGGCGTATTATATGACCAGCGATAAGGTCCTATCGCGCACCCTGGTGTGGCCCTACGTTTTCACCGGCACGGGTCCCACCGAGTTGCTGAGTCTGCCTAAGCACAACTTCACGTACTTCGACGCCTTCCTCATGCCCGGCGGCGACACCCTGCTCTTCTTCAAGGGTGCGGATCCAACCTTTTCATACGCGACGCTCGAAGCCAACCAAACGGTTCTCTCCCAGATTCGCCCGATGCCTAGCGACTTCTCTGAGTTCAGCGAAGAGATGCGGATTGCCGTCTACAAGACTCTCATCTTCATCCCCGCCGGCCCCCAGGGCGTGTATCAATACGAGTACAGCACTGCGGAACACACGCTGAAACTCTCCGGATTGCTCAGCATCGACGCTGCGGAGGGAGCACAGGACATCCGTGACGTGACCGTGAGGCCTTTTGCTGGGTCGAAGGAGCTGCTGATGATAGTCGCCGACTACAATCGCGGAGTCGTCATGGCGAGGCTCGACCCCGTTTCGCGGACCGTGACTTACCTGAAGAGTCTCCTCGAGTTCGTCAAGGCCAAGTCGGTCTCCTGGACCGCCAAAGACGGGGTCAACAAACTAATAGTGATCGCGGACGGACTGGGGAGCATAAGCAAGCTGATCGTGCTGACTTTCCGCTTTAACTCCGATTCGGTTGAGGTGGAATACGACCGGATCAAGGTGTTGGATGGTCAGGCGCAATATGGGGACGCGAACGACCAGTACGCGGCCGTGCTCATGGCGAATTCGGTCCTCGTGACCAAGCTGCTGGATCGCCATACCAACATCATAACTTACCTCAACAACCCTGGCATTCGGCACGCGAAACTCTACAGGCCCAACGGCGGTCGCGGCGGCAACTGGCTGCTTTACACTCGTGGAGTGGAGTTCGTGGCGACATTCATGAGCGCGACGAACGGGTTCCTCATGTGCAACGCAGGCTCAAATGATCAGACATACTCTTTCCAACTGCTGGGCCGGAGCACGGTCTGCGGCGTGGACACACAAAACTCCACAATCCGCGAATGCGACTACGTGGTGGATGTGTCTCTTCGGGTCGCTGCACAAACCTTCGACGAAGAATGGGACAGCGTGAAGGCTGCGGTATTCGCTGTCTCTGCGGTGTGCGCGATCGTGGTTCTGTTCCTGCTGATCTCCCTCGTTGTGGTTGCGGTCCGGTACCGCCGGGCCCGTGTCAGTCTGAATCGTTACGAGCAACTTGGGGGCTCGCATGTCTCCAATATCAACTCGCCCCCAGGAGAGCCGGCGCCCTCGGTGAAGACGGATCCGCCGGTTTCGTTGGACGAGGAGAAGGGGGTTGCGGGCGACAGCAAGGACAAGCGCGAGGTGGTCTCAGGGGACGACAATACAAAGAAGAAGTAGAACAATTTGGCTCATGCTCACCTATATATGCATGCATGTGCACAATAAGCGTTATTCTGGCGTTATTCCCCCACGATATCAAAACCAGCATCAGCAGCAGAAGCAGATGAGCACTATGCAGAATATCAGAAATAGTAGCTAGCGAAGTCCTCAGGAGGGGATTAGACCTTGCTGTTGAGGACGTCGCGGACCTTTTGCTCGCGTAACCCTTGCTTGTAAAGGTCCCATTGCTGGTGTTCTCGCACCTTTTGCTTCAGCTCGGCCTTGAATCGGAACGGCCGATCCGCGTCTGTGAACAGGTCTTCTGCCACGTAATCCAGCAGCATTTTCTGTGCCTGCTCGCTCAGCACGGCCGTGCAGCTCTTTGGCAACTGAAGCACTCTTACGGTCGCCGTATTTGCGATCTACGCGAGATGTCGCGCATGAGGGAGATATACGACACTGAGCTGGGAAGAGAAGAGGGCCTCGTACTGCTCGTCGATCTCCTGCGAGTTTATCACCATCAGCTGCTCCCGTCGTGTGCTGTTTGCGACAGAGGAGGATTCCTCGCCCGACTCCGGCGGGTTGGCCGAGTCCTCCCGCTTGAATGCCTTCTTGGAGCTCTGGGGGTTGCGCTCAGCGAAAATCGTGATGGTGGCACTTATACGCGTCAGCCTTGTGAGCGACTGCCGCAGCTGCTCATACTTCGCCGATATCTTCGGCTCCCGCAGCTCTTTTGCCACAATTATCTTCTTCCTGATCACGTCTTCGGACAACAGTGCGCGGGAACAGAAGCAGTTTCCCTCAGTCAGGTCCCTGAATGTGATCTACCTGTTTCAGCAATTTATCTGCGAATACGTGAGCACGATAGGAAATCCTCTGCTGAAGCTGCTGGCTTCTGACCTGTACCACGCGGATCTTCTGGTTCTCGAAGGAACGGGCAACGGTTTTGCCTGAGGAGGGCGCGGCCTTCTTCTTGTGTCCGCTGCTGCTGTCCTGGGGCCGCGGGACGTGGTCCGTGGCTGCGTTGCTGCTGTTGTAGTCTTTCATGCCGAAGGTGAAGCCCTTGGCTCGCGCCTCGCTGCCCCGCACTTCTTCCGACCGGGTCAGGATCTTGTCGTATACGCACTTGCACTCTCCCTGAAGAATCACGTAGAACGCGGTCGGATCCGTCCCCTGTTTGAGGATAATCTCACCGTAGCCGAGTGTGGTGATGGTGCCCAACAGCGACAAGATCACCGCACCGTACGGGTCCACCTCTTTTATGTACTTGCAATCCTTGAGAAGCTTGATGCGACGCAGGAACTCTTCCTTAGCTGGGCGAATTATTGCATCCCGAAAGGTGTCCCACCGAATCTGCAGCAGCTCACAGTCAGTCTCTGCCTTATACGTATGTCTCGCAACCATGCGCAGGTTCTTCAGTTCCATTCCTACTGCATCTTCCCATTTTTCAGGGCGGTACCAGAAAGCTGCACCTCGCCGAAGCTGTTCCCCGGCTCCACGAACAGCGGCTTGCTGGTCGATGCATCGGAGTAGCAGATGCCTCCTCGCAACAGGATGTAGAAGTCCGAGCCTATGAGTCACGCATGATCGTGCGAAAAATACAGGGGGAGCCCTCCTGGACCACGACCGCGCCGCTGGGATAGAAGCAGTATGTAGCGGTCTTCATGGTCTGCATGAAGTCTGCCTTTCGCAGCGACTGGAAGTACCGGTTGTTTCTGAGACAAAGATAGAGCAACTCGCCGCTGTAGGGGAAGCCCAGTGTCTACATCGCTGTGTCGCCATATATCGGGGGAACCTTTTTTATGACCTCGTTGCGGACGATGCCCACCACCTTGTCCGGACATGCCTTCGCCCTGGGCATCGTGGTCGCGTCAGATCCCGCGATAACAAATCTGTCCCTGACCAAGGAAGTGACGGAGAGCATCAGGAGAATTCGGGCATTGGCTAGCTTGAGGAACCCGGCAGACAGGTTCTCGTGCTCGCTGAACCCACGCATCACGTGCAGACCCACGCTGTATTCCAGGTTGGCTCTATATGCGGGATAGTCGGGGACGGTGCCGTCGCGGATGAAGAAGTTCACGGCGCGGCCAAGACTCTCCATGTAGTTTCGGGTGGCAGGAAGGTCCTCGATCAGGTCCAGATCCAGAGCAGTCTCTTGGAAAAGAGAGAGGACCAGGTTCCGCTGCTGGTAGTCAAACAGAAGGGTGCAGAACTCCTCCGTGCGCTCGTTGAACGATTTTCGCTCCTCCAGAACGTGTATCATCCTTCTGGGGGAGAACTCGTTGATGATGTCGGCCTCAGTGGCCCCACGCTTGATCAGCAGCTTGGTCTTCTCCATGGCCGCCTCCTTGATCCTCGGCCGCTTCCCGCCGCGCGGCGCGTAATTTCTGTACGGGCCCCAGCCATGTTCGTCCGACTCCTCGCCCCCAGAAGAATCCACGATCTCTTTCGCAGACCGCGTGAATTCTTTGTATATCTCCTTCCTCCGGTTGCCGCCTTGGCCTTTCTCATCGCCTGACGTCGGCTTCGAGCCGGCGGAGTAGATCTGGAGGATCTCTGCGGTACCCGCGTGTCTCAGCGCAGCCTTCACCTTGAGTTCTTCGCCAGCCTCGCGCTTCTGTGCAGCTTTTTCGCATCTGCTTGTGGCCAGAGAATTCCGCCGCTTTCTTCGTGGCTTAACCAGCAGCCGGAGCCGCGGCGAAAGGCTTTGGCTCAGACGGATCTTCGGCTTCGTTTCGGTCCACAGCTCGAATTTGGATATCGACTGCCCGCGTGTGAGTCGTCTGGGCGACATTGGCTTTATGAACGATAATCTGCTCTCCGACCGAACCCGCTGGAGCTGCGGACGCATGATTAGCGCCGACCCGCGCGGCAATCTCTTGTTGCTGCCATCGCCCTTGCCAGCAGCACGAAGTCTCAGAAGTGGCTGCGGTTGCGGCTGCTCCTCAGTATGGGCCTTTCCGGTTCGAGACTTGGCAAAGACAATGATGTCCTCGGCCTTTTCGCGCAAAGACTCGTTGCCGGTCCAGTCGAGCCTCAGCACATCGTCCTCGTGGGAGACAGCGGTCTCGTACTGTCGCTGTCTGAGTGCACACATCAGGATGTTAAAGCAAAGAAAGTCGCTCATCCCGCCGCGATCCGCGATCTGTTCGAACTCCTACACACGCACGTATAGTCTGGCTACGAAACATGCCTTGAGTGCGGCCTGGTACTCCCCCACGTAGGCGTCCATTACGGCGTGGTTGAAACACAGCTCGTACTGGTTCGGGTTCTCCCTTATCCCGTCCTCCAGCGCCTGTCGCGCCAGTCCCAGATTCCCCCGCTCGATGTAGGTCTGCGAGCTGATCACGAACGACTCAGGTCCCTCGCGGTCGACCTCGGTTCTGAGCGGGATAATGTGCTGAAAATGCATGTTTTTGCTCAGCAAGAACGCGTCGACCACCTCTCCGCGATTCAGCTTTTTGCTGGCGAACATGGCATCGGCGTACGTAAATTTGCGTCTGGGGGAGAAGCAGTGCACGGCTGGAACGCGGATCAGACTGTTGCCTTCCCAGAGGATTCGTCCCCTTTCTCTCCTTTGTGTGCTGGTAGGTCGCGGTTTTCCCCGCTGGCTGTCCCCTAAGATATTTCACATGCTAAGATGCTACATGTCATGTATGAGGCTGATTCCTGGATGATCGGCATGTCTTTCGGCAGGATTTGCCGCTCGGTGCAGGCAGTCTGGCTTCGGGGGACAATCATCTCGCTGAGTCGGACACGAGGGACCTTGGCGGAAACAGCGGAGTCTGGGAGAGAAGTGATGCCGACGGAGGGCGGAGAGATGATGCGGGCAGCGTTGCGGTCGGCGGTTGCGGAGAGCACTCGTCGTCGTCTTTGTTGTGACTGCTGGTGGAACGTCCTGGCCTCGGCCCTGAGTCGAGTCACAATCAAGGGATCCCCGTGCTCGTCGCCCTGCAGTCCCGCAGCCTTTTTGAACCGAGGACGTGCGATCGTGGCGGCGGTCATCGGTCGAGAAGGCGTGGGCTGGGTGGTCTTTGTGGCTGATCGGAGGTTGGGACGACGCTGGAGGGCGAAACGCTGGCCGATGGATTCGAGGCGCAGGGCGGGGTTAGAGTTGGCCATCTCTTTTAGTTCGAGGAAGTCCTGCTGTTCGGTGCGACTGCGCAGGTGGGCAGCACTGCACTGCCGATTGAACCTCGTTAGTTTCATCCTTTCCTCTTTTGTTCCTACTTTATTTACTATTATATAATAAGCGAGATTATGAATGCGATAGCCGCGCCGTTGAAACTCCTTCGCACCAATTCTGCGGTTGCAACCGATTCCTCATGCCAATCTGTGTATGCGAACTAAATCAAGACATCGCCTCGTTCAATGTCAATGATATTAGTTGAACTCGCTGCCGAGAAACTGTCTGAACATCTCCAGCGAAATCTCCGGGAGGTCCAGTGGCACCATGTGGCCTGAGTTGTGGATGCGCAGGAACATGAAGTTGCGATACTTCCTGTACGTCCCCGCCTGCTTCCCTTCCAGCATCCAGCCCTTGTGCTCCACAGCGTTGAACTGCTCCTGCCCGTACCACTCAAAGGAATTCGACATCCACTCCCCGCCGCGCCAGTTGCACTGTGCGTCACGGTCGCCGTAGTACAGCATCAGGGTAAAGTTGTTGTTCAGCAGATATTCGACGTCACCGCGCTGCGAGAGGGTCCACTCGGCGCCCATGATGTCGTTGATGGTTTCGTTGCAAGAGATGAAGCTCTTCTTCTCGGCCCCCAGAAGCTTCTGCACATCTGTTCTGTTCAGCGCCAGTTCTACCTGCGCGTCTATCGGATCGTAAGTTTTGTTCTCGCGGATGTCGTAAGGGTTGATGATGTGCGCCAGATGGAGCGAGCCCAGTGCGCAATAGTTGTTAACGAAGGCGAGGCCCAGCTTGATGCCGACCTGGCAGAGGTACGCCCCCTGCCGCAGCAGCAGATAGTTTATGAAGCTGATCTTGTCGTTCTCGTACAGATAATAAGGATAGCTGCTCATCTGGATCATCCTGTCCGTGCTGGGATTTCCAATGGCCGCGCCCTTAAGATTAATATCTGGGTTCCGGGCTTTGACGAGGTATGCGGCGATGGTGGGGATGTACCTGCCGGCGTAGCTCTCGCCGGTGAGATACAGCGCGCGTCCCTTGTACTCGGGATGCAGTTCTACGAGTTTGGTCAGGAACGCGTAGAAGCTGAACCCCACGCACGTCTCGTTCTTGCACATCGTCTCGTCGCTCTCACTGACACTGAAGCCTACCTGCAGCGGTTGGTCCACATATATCATGTCCGCTATCACGTTCCAGGTGTACGGGTTCTTCTTGAAAAAGTATTTGTCCTTATCAACGATGAAGGGACCGTTTTCCTGGAAGAGGCCCAGCATGGAGGAGCAGCCGGGGCCGCCGTTGAGCCAGACGACCAGAGGCGGATTAGCGATGGTCGCGTTGCTGGTGCGAAGAAGGATATAGAAAAGCTTGTCGCCGGGACGACCAACGCTGAGGTAGCCCGACTCCCACGTTTGTCCTTCCAGAAGGTTCACTGGCACCACCGACTCTGTGGCGCCCATAGCGGCCAGGAGTGCTGCCATTAGGATGAGGAACTTCATCATTTTCGATTTGTATATATTTGGATGTTAAAGACGTCAATTTAATCCAATGGCCGAGCTGCGAATTCAATCCCACCACTGCTTCTTCCTCTCCTCGTTGAGGCGACACAGGGGTTTTGGGGTGTTGG
>QFZN01011814.1_pt1 | contig 10182 bp, 8 predicted proteins | sample 1740101 | NCBI WGS metagenome assembly QFZN01 (sample SAMN09210849, study PRJNA391713) | Ciliate metagenome, whole genome shotgun sequencing project. | isolation source: combination of 50 Heterometopus sp. ciliate cells from an enrichment culture... | host: Heterometopus sp. ...
CGAGAGCTGAGCGCCGGAACAGAAAACACGCACGTCACCCCAAGACTAATCGAATCATAATAATCTCGGTAGCAAATATGGGGAACGGACAGGCCCAGGCAGAGGCGGCACATCGTGCCCAGAGTAATCCTAAGCTGCAGCAATCTGCTGTGCGACCCGCTGCAGCCGCAAAGCCCCCTGCAAAACGGCAGGACGAAGTGGGGGAAGAAGAAGAGGAGGGCGAGTGGGAAGGCGAAGAAGAAGAGGAAGAGAAGAAGGACCCGCAGGCAAAGAAGCCGGAGACGAAGAAATTGCCGCCGCGACCTGCTGCAAAGGAGGAACAGAAAAAGGTTGTCCAGCCTCCTGCCACCGGCTCGACGAAAAGGCATCATAGTGACATCAAATCGCCCAAGAGCGCGAATGTTCCCGCGAGTTCGCCCAAGGCCGGAGGTGTAGCAGCAGCAGCAGAGAACAGCAAGCGTGTGAGCGAGGGTACAATTTTGCGATGGATCGCGCGGTAGAAGGAAAGAAGCACGAGAAGGGACTGGCGGCTGCTGAGGAGCTGATTCGGCGGAAGGCTGAAGAGGAAGCCAAGCAGAAGGAAGAGGAGAAGGTGCAGAAAGCTGAAAAGGAAAGGGAGGAGCAGCGGCGGAAAGCGCAGGAGGAGCTCGCGGCGAGGCAGAAGGCGATAGAGGTAGAGGAGGAGAAGCGGAGGCTCGAACTGCAAGAGCGGCAGCGAAAGGAGCAGGAAGAGAAACTGAAGCAGCAGCTGCTCGAGCTCAAACAGAAGGAGGAACAGACGCGCGCCAAGCGGGAACTCGAAGAGCGAAAGAAGCTCGAGGACGCGGCGGCAGCGGCGGCGCAGCTCAAGAAAACGCAGGAAGAGAAGAAATCGTTCGAGGAGGAGCAGCAGCGCCAGGAGAAGGCCCGGACGGCCCAGCTTCAGGAGTCCCAGCGGCGGAAGGCCGAAGAAGAACAGGCACAACGCGAGCGGGCCGATGTGGTTCTGCTTGAAAAGAGCCAGAAGCCGATTGAGGACCAACTCTCAAAGTCTCCTGATGCAAAGGAGAAAAGTGACACGCTGCTGGCACAGGACGAGTCGAGGATAAGACAGCAACTCGCAGAGCTCGAGAGAAATCGAGCGGAAGAAGAGAAGAGGCAGAAACAGTTCATGCTGGAGGTGCAGGAAAGAGAGACGGGGCTGAGAAAACAGCTGCTGGAACGGCAGAAACGCGAGGAGGAAATGCGTAGCCAGATCACGGAGCGCCAGGCTCGGGAGGAGGACATGCGGCGTCAGCTCGATGAGAAGGCAAGAAGGGAGGAAGAGATCAAACGGCAGCTGGCGGAGAAGCAGCTTCGCGAGTCAGAAATGAAGCAGCAGCTGCTCGAGAGTCAGCGCAAGGAGGCGGAGATGCGGCTGCAGCTGATAGAGAACCAGCGGAAGGAAGAAGAGATAAGGCAGCAACTCCTCGAGAGTCGCAAAGCTGAAGAGCTCATGCGACAGCAGCTGAGGGAGAAGGAGGGACAGGAGAAAGAGCTGAGCGCGAGACAGCAGCTCGATTCTGCCCGCCGTGCCGAAGAGGAACAGAAACATTTGGTCGAATCGCAGAGGCAAGAGGCGGATAGGAACCACATCGAGGATGAGCTGCGGCGGCTCCACCAGCTTCAGGAGGAGATCAAGTCCAAGCAGAATGCACTAAGTGTGCACAGCGACGAAAACGCGCTGAGCGTGGGCGGCGACTCCAAGGGCGCCAGTCCATCCAAAGTGCCGTCGGACTCGCCCCCTATGGAAAATGTCACGTCCACGCGTTCGTTGGCCCCCAATCGTGTTCCCGCATTCACGATCAGAGGGCCGGCTACCTCGTACGCTGGAACAAGTTCCCCCGAAATCAGCGAGGGCGAACTGCAGTTCATTCGTGACAAGGAGTTCTCGCCATTCGCCCAACGGCTCTTCAAGTCTCACCAGAAGACTGTCGTCATTAGCAACGAGGAGGACGAAAAGCTGCGCGACACAGACACGCCGACCGCGGCTGTCCCGGCGCAGTCCCCTCAGCAATCCGTGCGGGATAAGCAAGATGCGCCCTCGACTTCAAATCCGGCCATAGCTCAGACAGATAGACTGCATATTCCCGTGCTGACACTGAACTACCCGCTGATGAACGGCACGTACACACTCTTGCACATTGAGGCGGATCGAAACGGCAAGCTAGACCAGATCAAGCGGCCGCTATCGGCGATGCATGGTGTCCCCGTGTCTGCAGTGCGGATTTTCGGCCGGGACTCCGAGATTCCCGACGACGTGGCGCTAGCCTTGGCATACACCAAGGGCGAAATCTTGTACTGCACCGTCCTCAGCTCATCCAAGGCAGCTGCAGATGTAAAAGAGGTCAAGTGCGATATGCCAATAACGATCAAACAGCTGTGTTGCGTCGGGAACGAGGCGAGACCGTTCTACTGGCTGGAGGAAAGCCTGACGCTATACAGGAAGGCGGATGCGCTGGTGAAGCGACTGCAATCCGCAGACACGATCCTGAGCGCAGATTTGGACGCGCTGGCGGAAGTCGATACAAATCTGTTCAACCTGTGGCGCAGTTTTGAGAAGGACGCCCTCATTGCAGTTGACAGGATAAATGACGCTTCAATATCGGCCGTCACATTGCCCAGTCTCTTTGGCTATCCCGATATGGTCTACTACTTCAACGGCATTCTCGTTTTCCAGACGCACAAGGGCCACGTAATCTCCCCTCCCCCGCACAAAACAATATAGACATGGCGGAAGGAGGCACGAACGGCTCGATCTCTCGTGGGAAAGCTCCGCGACCTGCAGCTGCCCATGACCTGCGTAATCGAGACCTACGGGGGACAGTTCTGTGCCTGCGGATTGTTGCCCTTATCTACAGACTCACTGTGCTACGGGTCCAACACGTGCGGGGTGCATATCGCCAAGACCAGCGAGCGGGCCGCAGAACTGGCGGGGGCGCTCGCAGTGCAAACAAACATACGGCAACACCTTGTGGGCGAACTGGGCACCGGCCGCATTGTGGACACTGCCTTGCCGTACGGTGTACAGATCCATAAGCACACCTTGGGGGATGGGAACGTGATACATTTTCTGCACATGGCGAACAAACTGTGGGTGAAGTACACGAGCGACATATGGCTTCGGCCGGAGATAATGGTGACCTACAATCAGGGGGAGATTGAGCCCGGCTACGAGATGTTCACATGGAAAACTCCCGCAAAGTGTGCGGAGTGCGGGCGATACATCAACGACTTAGAATATTATACATACGAGAAGTACTCGTTCGGAGACAAGCGCACACTGCTGTTCCAGTACATGTGCTGTCTCTCGTGTTACGCAGACCTGCTGCCGTCGCGAGGATTCAAGGTGCCGTTCAACAGGCTGGTGCGCAGGACGGTTCCGCCAGCCGGTCGCTTCACTCACTGGAAGAACGAGAGCACGGGGACGGTGGTGTACAAGATGCCGTTGCGCAGGATCGCGCTGAACCCTGATGCGTTCGACAGTCTGAGCGAGGTCGATCCGAACCATGTCAAGGACAAGTCTGCGCTCTCAATGCTATTCATGCGGCTGCAGAACGACCTGGTGGAGGCGCTTATTGAGGAGCTCAACAGCACACAAGATTGCATGCTGATCGACGCAGAGAATCTCGCAAATCTTGCACACAGCAAGGGGATAAACATAAGGTTCCTGGGGAAGGTGGCGTTCCAGGCGAGCGGGAACTACGTGCGGGAGATCGCGGTGACCCTGATCCTGTCGCGGGGGATAAAGCACCTTGTGTCTGAGGCATTGAGTCGACTCGACGCGACGGAGGACCCACGGGATATCATCCTCTCGCATTTGAACCACATCTTGACTGTCGCCGACACCACCACGGGCAAGGTCCTCTGGGACCAGCTTGCCGACTATATTAGACAACATTGGGACGTGTCGATAGAGAAGATGGCACTGAGCAAAATCCACATGCCCGCGCTGGGGATCGCGGTGTGCAAGCAGCTGCGGATTTCGTTCCACCGGATATTCGACATCAATTACCTCTCGCTGGCGCCCTTCGTGAAGTCCGACCTGCTTATTTGCCCGAAGGTGCTGGATCGTCCCTTCACGGCGAACAGCGTCGACCTTCTGCTGGCCAAGGCGAGGACTCTGGACGCGAAGGGCAGGAGAACCCAGTGGCACATAAGAGGAGGTCCGGAAAGGGAGCAGGCGACGGAGTGCTACGACCGGGCGACGCGCATCGCCGGGACGATCTACCAGAAGGATTCCTCGCAGTACGCCGATGTAGCATTGGAATTCGCAAAGCACCTCGAGAGTCTGCACGAGGAGGGCGGCAATCCGCTAAACTCGAAGTGGAACCACTCGGCGGGGATTCCATCCAGTCGAAATGCGGAACTCGCACAGTTCTACTACGACGAAGCACTCCGGACCTACGAATCGGTAGGACTGCGGCAGAAACAGTCCATCGAGTGTCTCATCGGTCTCGGCCGACTCGCTGCGAGTAACGATGTAATCTCTAGGGATGCTAGCGTCGATAGGGAGAGAAGAGCGCAGAGTATCTGGTGCGGGCGGCGGAGGTCTGCGAGAGCAGCATTGGGAAGGAGCACATCTGGACTTCGGAGATCTACTCTCACGTGGCGCTCATGTTCGAGGAGGGCGGCGCCAATGTATTCCCCCTCAGGTTGATAAAGTCGGATAGGAATTGGCGAGTCCGTGGATACGCAAGAGCTTCATGGCCTGCTACCGGGCGGTTGGCATGGGACACAAGATGCTGAAGGTGGTGTACATGCATCTGCGCAATATCGAATGCAACATCGACTCCACTCTCGCAAACGTGCCCATCGATCTGATTCCTAGCAAGATCAAGCAGCTGCAGGGCTAGTAGCGCTTAGTGAGAACACTATTATTAATTCCGTAACGAAAAATGCGGGTCGGGTTTGGACCGCGGAGAGAGATGCTGACATCATCATATAACAATTCTGGGGGAGGACGCGACAAAAATTGGTTCATCTGCCGTGCTAGAAGCCCTCGAAGTAGAGCTCGTTGCCCGGGGCCCTTGCCGCCTTAGAACTGGCCCGCAGGTTCGACAGGTACCGCTTCCTCACTGGTCTCTGGCACTGCTGATATTGGGTGCGATCCATGTAGCTGAGGTCGAGGCCCTTGCCCCACCCACCGCCGCCACTGTAGTCTACAGCCTCAGATAGCTTCCGCCCGCCCGACTCCTCCGGCTCTTTCAGCGCCATCCTGTTCGACGACGGGGTCGGTCCCGGCTTCTTAATATAGAACCTGTGTTGCGTTGCTCTCACGTCGGGTCGTGTGCCAGTTGCAGCCTCACACAGATCTTTGGATCGACAGCGAGGCGGGCCGGCCCCCGGAGCACGGTGTGGTTTCGACTCTGGCTCCACCACTTGGTCCTGCAATCGCTGGGTCGTTGACAGCGGCATCCACTCCTTCTGCGGCGCCTGAAACCCCGTGGGCGAACCTCGGTCCTGGATCATGGAGACGTTTCTCAGCTTTGCGTAACTGGTCCGAGGAACGTTCTCCGGCGAGTCGTCGTCCTTCCGTTCTCGTCCTTTGCTCCTGTATCTTATATATTGCAGGTGACTAGTTCGCCTGCGGTTGGCGGGCGGTGGAAGGACTGAGCGGACTATGTGGTTCATGACCGAACGGACGGGCTCGAAGTCGTCGGTGCCGCTCACATCTTCCCTTCGCTCTCCCGCAGTCGCCCCGCTATTTGCCCGGATGTGTATATTCTCGCGCTCCAGCTGCTGCAGCCTCCGCTCTAGCATGTCCTTATCTTTCTTCATCTGATAAAGCTCGCTGACCACCGATATCTTGCTGTGAACAGGACTAGTGCTGCTGGCGTTGAGGGCGGATTTTGCGGTCAGGTTCGCGATGTCGTCTATCGGTCGCGACTCCAGAATATTGCTAGAGGCGGTGTCTGCAGGACAGGGCTCTGCACTGGCGATCAGGAGGAACTTTTCGCGAAACTCCTCGTTCTCACAATGAACCTGGAACAGTTCTGCCTTGAGCTGGTCCACCTGCCTGGCAAATTCCAGCGACTCCTGTCTCAGTCGAAGGTTCGTCTGCAGCACGTCCTTAACCATATTGACGCTCTGAAGTAGTCGGTCCATGATTTTCTACACACTGTGTCGCAGATCGAGCGTACCTCCTTGTCACCCTGTATTCCTTCCATATTCAGTTTCTTCATCACACCTGTCTCTATTTCCTCCTGCTCCTTGGTCATGGCAGCATCCGCCTTCTTTCCTCCTCCTCCGCAAGTTTGCCCTTCCTTATCCTCGCTGACGAAGATCTTAACAGGAACCGGCTTCTTAACCCCAGATTTTGCAGCGTCCCCGCCGATGACCGCAAACACGCTCGAGTTGTAGTTGTTGTTTATCGTCACGTTCTTGCCCTCTCCCGTCGGCGCCTCAGAACTTGCCCCATTACCAGCCAGTTTAGTGAGAAGCTCGATGTGACCGTTAGCCTTGGCGAGCTCGTCGGTGAGCTCCTGCACCTGTGTCTATACAGAACGATATAACTAAGGCTGAACTAACACGAAGAGCGTGTATGACGGACAGCTTCGGGTCCTGGTTGCGCACGGGCTGGTTGGCGATGTATGCGGCCTTCGTGGCGTAGTTCAGCGTGCTCAGGTTCTCGTCGAAGAAGCGATCGTTCGGCGCGATGCAGGGGATCATCAGCGAGTAGCTGTTCCCGCCGATGCTCTGTCGCAGCAGACTCGTCAGTTTCGAGTCCCTGTAGGGGATGTATATCGATTTGCCGGTGGACTGGGCCTCGGTAAGAGTGGTGATGACCTGCCGCAACGTGAACAGCGACTTGTTTATCTCGATGCACTCCTTGGCCATTTTGGCGTTGCCAGAAAGGATTCCAGCCCGCTCGGAGCCTGCGAGGTCAACCAACTGCAGCTTGCTCGTCATAAGGTCATCCTACACATCAAGAACTGCGGTTACGGGGTTCTGCGGATCTGTCGACTCCACAGTCAGCGTTAGAATGGAGTGCGAACGACTCGACGCGTGGTTGAGCTTGTGTGCCGCCACCACTCTGTTCTGCAGTCCAAAGTGGAATAAGTCGAAAACGTCCTTCTCTGTCTTGCACTCGAACGTGTACAAGTTGTCCACCGTGAAAGCGCCCGATTTGTACCTCAGCTTTAGACCCATCGAGTCCGTGCCCTGGGAGAGCTGTGCCGGATTGAGCAGGTCGAAGATGCGCTCGTTGTAGATCTGCAGATACGAGCAGTACACCGCATATTTCCTTCCCTTCCGCTCCGACTCCTCCCTGACTCTGCGAAACAGATACGCGATCGACCGCGGCGTTATCCCCCAGTTCTTCTCGTCCCTCTATTAGGTAGGTTCACGTTTAAGCAGCGTACTTCGACTATCGTAGGTCGCGGACTCTTTTCGTTAATCGAGTAGCTGTATCCGTCCATGGTGAAGGTCTTACCGGCGCCAGTCTGCCCGTAGGCGAAGACCGTGGCATGATACCCCTCAATAACGCGGTCAACCAGATCGGGAACCCTGCACTCGAGAAAGACCTGCTCCTGTGTCCTGGCTGCAGACAACACTCGGTCAAATCTGAATTCCCTGTCGCCGTCCTTGGCTCGCTCGTTCGCTACTCTGGGGAGGATAGAGCTAGGGAATACCTAACGCAATTGTCGTCCTCGTCAGCGTTGATGAGTTCTGAGGAATCATCGGCCCGCAGTTCGCCCTCGAGAAGCGGACGCAGTCGCACGACCACGTTGATCTTCGTCTTCATTTTTTGATTATATTCAAACCGGGCGTTTTAGTGATCGCGTAAGAGAATAGTAAATTGATATAACAACGCAATCAGTACATCCGAGACGTAGAGGATCGAGGAGAAACGATTCTTCTTCTTTTTTAATATTGAGTCTGACGATTGGTCTGTGCGTTCAGACTCGTCCTCGGAGAGCGGGGTAACAGTCACAATCATGCATAATATTAAACATATTCCGATCTCCTCATAAACTTAATAACCATGTCGAAGCGGAAAGTAGGTTCGCAACTGAGCCAGCGACCCACGCCACAATCTGCACTGTACACCCGCCCTGAAGGCGACACCTCGCTGGACACAATCTGTTCCCGTCTCCTCATGCGCGATTCCAAGCCTAAACGCCGTTTCCCCTTCCTCCGCCAGGACCTCTCCTTCCTCCTCGACAACTTTGCTCAGAACGAGGCGGAACAGCGGCAGAGACAAACCTTTAGCCGATTATTCCGGCCCACGCAGGGCAAGTCGTCCTCAAACAGTCCTTCGCGACGGCCCAATTCCACGCTGAAGCAACACACCAACGCCGAAAGACTCATCGAACGATTGCGGAACCAGCTCGCCCTCCGGATGCAGTCGACCCATCAGCGCAACGTTACTATGTACAACTGCTCGTTTCGCACCCGGGGCTTCGTCCGGCAGAGGCCCGACCGTGGGAGCACCATTAGCGTTGAGCCGCCGTCGACGAGGACCTTTCACTATCGGACGCAGGTGAAGGGATTCACCCCAGTTTCGGTGCCCGTTGCGGACATCCGAGCGGGACTCCTGCGGGGCGCGGGGCCCAACCGCGGGAGAACCATGTTCGCAGCGCAAATCCGCCGGAGGACGCCCATCTCCCCGCACTGATCTTTAACAGCACAGCGAGCTGCGAGAAGCGGAAGCCAAGCTCGATCCCCGCAGCTGCGAAGAATCGTGCCTCTGAAGTCCAGCCGAAAACGCCGGCAAGGTGTCACCTGACCAAGCGCGTCCTCTTCTCGCCCCGCCCTGAAGCTGCCGCTTTCCCTCTAATCATCATCAACACGGACGTAAGCTTGCGATATAAGCCAGCGCGCTAGGGTGTTCTCTTCGATGTGTACAAGAAGAGCTGGTGGGGGTGCGACGAGATATCGTATTTTGCGAGGCCACGTAACATGTGCTCGAAGACATGATGATGTAGACTTCGCGGCGTGCATCAAGCAACTAATGAAAAGCTTCCGGGTGGTGCTGCACTTCGAGATGTCCACACGCTGCTTTGACCAATTCTGTCCTCCTGGCAGTGTTCCTGTCGACGCGATTTACAAGGCAGTCCACGGGTCGCACCGGTACTATCAGGACTACTCTCAAATAATCATCGACTTCGGCATCGCCTCGTACGAACAACTGGCCCGCAAGGTCCTCTTCGTATCTGCCTCCGACCACGACGATCCCGAATGCGAGCTATCTAATCCTGATCTTCAGAGCACGTGCAGACGTGTGCCCGTCATATATGCTGCCGCAGGAATCGCGAGGAAATACAAGGCGAAGTTTGCGTGCGACCCCGCAACCTGCAGCCACTACGAGCCGGTGACATTATTGCTGCCGTCGGTTCGCAGCCAGCGCGGATTCTCCATGCTCGGGCTGGTGAAGATGGCATACCTGCTCGCGCTCGCCCCAGAGTTCCAGAAGGGAATTGGAGGCGAGGGACTGGCTCGTGACACCGCGATCTCAATCAGGGGCCGTACAATAAGCATAAAGCTCCAGCAGCAGGCTACCGAGGAGGAGAGGACCTTTGTTCCCAAGACAGAATCCGCAGACTTCATCGAGGGGGCGAAATCAGTCGCGAACCGGCCCGAGTTTCGGGGGATGTTCCGCACGGTCGAGACCGGAACGATCTGGGAATCCTTCTCCCTGCAGAAGTCGCGCAAACGGACGCTGATCTCTCACATCCACCGGCTGGCGCAGACACAGCAGAAACGCACCGCCTCGCTCCCCAAACGAGAAGCCTCTGCTGAGTCAGGCGGCTGCGCGTGGGCGGGGATGATCAAGGACCAGAACGTGGCCGCGGCCTACGTCAACCTCCTCGCCATGAATTCCCGCCAGGCCGAGGCTCCGGACCGCAAGCTAGATCTTAGAGCCGAGTTTAGCGACGAGGAGTACGACGGACAGGTGAAGGAGATGAACGCAGACTCGCGGGTGAGCGAGCTGCTGGTCCCGAGCGCAGGGTTCTTCGAGGCCTCGTCTGCTGAGTGCATAAGGACGGAGCCGGCGCCCTTCTACCAGCGCTGGGCGTGCGAGGTGTCGTTGCGGCAGTGCAACGCGATGGCTGTGCGCGACCCTGACCTTAAGCCGTAGGGTGAGCACGGAAAAGATTATGCTTCTGTATTGTTGTTACTTAGTGACTTATGTGTTTCGGCCTTGTGCCCCCGTTTAGG
>QFZN01008776.1_pt1 | contig 10177 bp, 14 predicted proteins | sample 1740101 | NCBI WGS metagenome assembly QFZN01 (sample SAMN09210849, study PRJNA391713) | Ciliate metagenome, whole genome shotgun sequencing project. | isolation source: combination of 50 Heterometopus sp. ciliate cells from an enrichment culture... | host: Heterometopus sp. ...
CCCCAACACCCCAACACCCCCCTGTGTTTGTACGTCGGACAGACATGCGAGGGAACATTGTGATATGAAGTAGGGTGCGGTATTAGCGGATTATTGACGGACAGAAGACTGAACTATCGCCTTTATAATGTCCTCGATCTCGTTCTGGCGGCCCTCGTCGTCGAGGGTGTCCCACTTGTCGGCATCGACCTTGATCAGCTTCTTCACACTCAGCTCCGCCCCTTTCTCCTTCATGTATTCGCGGCCCTTCATCTTGCCCTTCTCGTTCCGCCACGTCTTGCGGAATATCATGATCGCCGCGTTCTTCTCCAGTATGTCAACCCTCCATGTGTCCTTAAGCCAGCCGTCCTTCTTCGCCTCAATCCCTCTCTCCTTTAGCTGCGATAATATGAGATCGCGCAGCTCGGGTGCATGGCACACGTCGTACTGCTTGTAAATCTGTCGGGCTCGAGCCAAGGACTCCTCACGGAAGTCGGCGAGCACCCCGGGCGGCCAAACCTTGCGTTCCACCATTATCTTAGCATATCCTGCCGTCTGGTGCAGGTCCACTAGATCATCAAACGTCAGGTAGCGGGTGGGCTGCGCCCGTGGGATCGCCGCAGTCACAAGTGCTCCGAACGGGTTCGGCTTCTCCATGTCTTGTGTCACACACAGGGTCCAGGCCAAACGGACGATGAAGTCCGGGGAGAACTTGTCGATTCTGTACTTTACTTGGTTCATGAGCATGGCGACCAGAAGGCTGGGAACAGTTGCGTTGACGTAGCCGCCGCGACAGAAGCCGTAGGCGAGCATGCACAGATCGTTCTCGTCGTAGCAAGCCTTGAGCGCATGTTTGACGACAACATCATACAGAGGGGCAACCTTCACCCTACGGATTATGCGATTATTGCTAGCATCATACTCGGCACAGCTGAGAGATTCGACCAGGACAGGCTGCATCTCGTGCCTGAGATCTTCGTACCTGAACTCGCCGCTCACGTACTTCTTCCAGACTGCCGTGCCGAACCTATCCGATGGATGTGCGATAAAGTCGTACCCGGTGTAGTTCTGGTAGCCCAGATTGCGAATCGATAGAAGGACCCCGACGCACTCGATCTGGGAGAGCCTGCCGATGGGATGTGTGTTCAGCCATTCCACAGGGAAACTGACCAGCTCGGTCGCGATGGGCATGTTAATCCCGGAGAGCGCCGAAAGGATCTTCGCAACGTCCTCCTCTCCTATTCCGGCCATTCCCGCGTTCAGCGCATCTATCAGATAAACAAGCACAAAAGAATACTGTACAACGCGCTGACGTAGAAGCGGACGAGCGAGTCGTATTTCCACGACTGGGGGTCCACCTTGTGTCTCTCGCTGTACTCTTTGCTGCTGGTGAGAAACTGCAGCGTGCTGGCGAACTCGGGGGCACCGAACTTTGAAGAGAGCACGGCGAATCTGGAGACGAACTGCGAGATTACTCTGGGCTCCATGAACTCCAGGTCGGTCAACGAGTCCGCGATCTCGAATATGTACTTCATTCCGAAACTGGCTATGACCCCAATATTGTTGGAGAGCGCCTGAAGCGTCTTTTTGGGGACAAGATCTGCGAAGAGATATTCTTTCAGCACCTTGTACAGTTCTGCGTCCGAAAGAAGAGTGAACATGCCGGCGACGATGCCGTCGAGCTTGGTCATCTGGTCCTTGGAGCCCGGCTCGTTCACGATGTACGGCGAGGCGTACGATTTCATGCACAGCAGCACCACCTCTTTGTTCTGCATGACGCCGGGCTGGGCCTCGAGGTTCTTCAAGGCCTTGAGGAACATCTCCTTGCATTTCATGCGGTCCTTGTTCACCATGTTAGCGTAGGTCGGAGTCTCCTTTTCGCACACGTAGAGGAGCCTGTCGAGGAAGTCGCAGTAGTGCTTCACTCCTAGGCGGGCGTGGTTCTTTGTGAAGAACTTGTCAAAGGACTCGGGCGCACGGAGTTCGTTGGCAATCTCGTGCTGCAGGATGTCGAGGTTCTTCCGGTCCACCCGCGACATCGTGCGAATCGGCAGGACGGGCATCACCCGTGCTCGGGCCAGCAGCTGCGGCAGTCTAAGGAACGTTCTGAGCATATTTGTATGTATGTGATAAGATAAATTTATTCCCTCACTCTTTAGTTAGGTGAGTCATATCCTCGGCATATCTGGCTCGCGCGTCCTTAGCATTGTGCTGATGTTATTGCAATGGCAGGTAATTAACACTTAACGATTTCTGCTAATTATAATTCGATAAGTTAATAAGAATTAGATGGGACAAGAATGCTCGCGAAGGTGCAACTGCAAGAACAAGGACACAGAGCTCGACTGCGTCACCGAAGTTGTAACCCGCCCCCAGCTACCTCTCACCATAGAACACGATGCAGCGTTACCCAGCGCCACCGGGATACCCGAAGCAGCATTCGAGCGCTAAGACTACGCCCCACGCCCATGCCCACACTCTCGTATTCAATTTTCCCGGCCCTATCCCTGCTCCCGTAGGACACCACGAGCACTAACACCAACGCCAAGACCACAGGGAAGAAGGGAGAATCGTCATATGCGAGCAACATACAGAGCATAATCAAGCTGCAGGCGTGCTACCGGGGACACCTGGCACGAAGACAGTACGGCAGCCTCATAAAACGGAACGTACCGGGCGGGGAGGCCGAGGGGACGATGGAGTTCAAGCAGAAGCCTGCCAAGGGCCAGCAGGGGGAGCAGAAAACGATCGAGTACAAGGACGGCTCCGTCTACGTGGGCCAGGTCCTCGCCGGAAAGCGGCAGGGCTACGGCCAGCAAAACTGGCTCGACGGCGCACAATACACTGGCTACTGGGAAAACGACATGACCAACGGAAAGGGAAAGTTTCGTTATGCAGATGGGGACGTGTACGACGGGGACTGGGTCAACGACAAGGCCAACGGCTATGGCGAGTATATGAGAACGAACGGGTCGCAGTACGTGGGACAGTGGAAGGACGACCAGCAGCACGGCGAGGGCACCGAGACCTGGCCCGACGGCACCAAGTTCGTTGGAACGTACAGGGATGGCGCGAAGAACGGGCAGGGAACGTACTACTGGGACGATGGGACAAAGTACGAGGGCAACTGGGCAGACAACCAGATCGAGGGCTTCGTACGCGGGTCTTGGATAGGAATGTTGTAGGGCACATATACGTGGAAGGACGGGAGAGTGTATACGGGAATGTGGAAGAACAACTGCATGCACGGCAAGGGCAAGTACACCTGGCCGAACGGCAGAGTCTACGAGGGCGACTATACCTACGACAAGAAGGAGGGCCACGGAGTCTACAGGTGGCCGGACGGCCGAAAATACGAGGGAGGATGGAAGAACGGGAAGCAGGACGGCGAGGGGACGTACACCAACGCCAGCGGCAGCACGAAGCGCGGGGTCTGGCGCAACGGCAAACGTGTCCAATGGCTCGGCGAAGATGACGGAAAACAGACTGTGGATACAGGTGCGGATGACGGTTTTGAGAAAGAGCAGGAGCCCGTGCAATGATGTCCCCCGAATGAGTGTAACCCTATAATTATTCGTCATTAACAATTTTCCTCTCCCCACAGTTTGGCGTAGTGTATGCCTTGTGCAACACGAATATCGCTCGATTCAGTCGGTGAAAGCTAACGACAAGTGTGTTAAAAGCTCAGTCCTCGCTTGCACTCCTGCGTTCGCGCGACTAGGGAACGTAGATGTACGCCGACCTATCCCCCAATATTATATCCGCGCTCAATACTTGTCAGCCGCATCTCGCATAAGGTAGTCGCGTTCTATGAGTCCCTCTATCCTCTCCTTAATGAAGCGCGCGTCGATGGGGAAGTCTCTGGTGTGACGCATGACCTCGGCGATGAGTTCGTTGTGTGCCTCCCTCTTTCTTCCCTACTCACGATCTTTGGGGGAAGCGAAAACCTTCATGATTTTCATGAGGAGCGCGTCGGTGGCGTACATCCGCTCCTTGGCGATGCTCTCGTTCTCGCCCGAGTTTGACTCTGCGGCCGGCTTCTTAGTCGCCTGCTTCTCCCCCGAACCCGCGGGCACGAACGACCGCTTTATGTGTGCCGACACAAACTCCGGGTTGAGTCGCAGCAGTTCTTTCTCCTGAAAGACCGGCGTGCGGTGGTCCTGTTTCAGGAGCACAGAATTCGCCACAGTGGGACTGAGCAGTCCCTTTAGAGCGGCGTCGAAGCAGACCTTGGTCAGCCCAGTCTGTCGCATCGCCTCCTCATAGGCAAGCTGGGGGAAAGTCTCGAACAGGGCGAGGATCGCGAACTGGTGCAGCGTCACCATGAAGTAGTACGTCTTGGGCAGATATTGTGTCACCAGTTCGACCGTGCTCTACCAGGGGATGAGAAAAGGATGAAGCCGAACTTGAGAAGGCAGCCAGGTGAGTCTTCGGTCCCGGAAATGTCGCACGTAGAACGACTCGTACTCCGATTTTTGCTTCAGCAGTTCGAAGGGATATATGAGGGCGGCCTCAGGCGTGGCGGGCCAGTTGGCGACCGAGAAGACCTTGACATTCAGCTGGAACTCGCGGACGGCCTATTCACAGGAATGATTAGGACGGCAAACAGGTACGGGACCCTCGTGGAACTGGATGTACTGCTCGTTGATAATTTTGGAGGTCTCGTAGTCCTGCAACAGATGAGCAATCCTCCTCAGCACGTTCGTTTGGCATGTCTTCTTCAATATCTCGACCAGCCTGAGGTCGGCGTCGATGGACACGTAGCCGATCAGATTTATTCGCTTGGACAGCCGTTCCCAGTATTTGTACAGGAACACGTCCTTCTCCTTCATCAAGTTGTATATCTCCGCTATCTGCCGCGTGGTCCGGTCCGTGTCTGCAGGATTCTGTCCGGCCATTTCGTTGGTCACCAGCGTTTCTACGTCGTTCATGACGCCCTCAATCGGCAGCTGGATCCGGTCGTATATCGTGGTCAGCAGCTACGGTTGGTTAGTGCGAAGGCAAGCAGTACCAGAGTAACGTATTGCTTGTAATTGGGAACGATGTCGAGGTTGGTCATCACGAGTCCTTCGATCTCATGTCGCACATCCAGGATGATGTTGATGAAGTCTACGCGGGTCAGATTTCGTCGGGGTAACCGATGGAGTTCAGCGTCTCGCCCCGCTTCGTGGCCACCAGCTCTTCGCCCTTGAACCACACATAGTAGTTCAGAAGTTTCTATTCATCGGACTAACTCACACCTCGATACGTAAAGCAGAACCGAATGGACAAGCCGCACCCTCGTCATGGAAGAGTCGCTGGAGTTGTGGATAATAGCAGAAACGCTGGCGATTTCCTCAGCGAACTTCACGCCCCGCACGGCCGACTCCTCGCAGCAGTCGACCGCCGCACAAATCAGCTGCAGCAGGTACACGTGCACTCCCGACATGACCTTCCCCACCGTTTCGTGGAACTGCCCAAACAGCATCGGCAGCACCGCTTTCTGTGGCATGACTGTGCTGTGCGGGCAAATCGTCTGCAGGACCAGCAGCACCACGTTCGCTGCGCTAAGGGATTGGGTTTCGTCCTCCGAGGCGCAGAGGGCGACGATCGTCTTGAGAATCTCTGGGTCCGACTCAAGAGTCTTCTGCATTCCTTCCAGGTAGACCAGCGTCTGGTATCGGATGATTTTCAGCAACTGGACCACGGGGCCGGAGACCTTCGTTCCTTTCCAATAGCGAATGAGGTCCATCTGGTTCTGGATGGCCGGGAGAGAGACGCACTTCGCCTTGAGCTCCATAGCCGCCGGCCTGAGGTACTCCGCCAGTCTGCGGATCTTCTTCTCGTACTTGCTGTGCACCGTGTGTTCCTCTAGCATATGAGTAAGCAAAAAGTACCGAGAGAGTCTGTGGAACGGATGCGAACGGAGCCCAGCAGCTTCTCCAGCCAGGCCTGGTTCTCCGCCGAGACCTCGCTCCCCACCTTGGCAAGCTTGTGGTACTTCCCGCACCCCAGCAGTTCTGGCCTGAGGGCGACTATCATGTCCTTGCACAGTTTCCCAAAGGTCCCATATATGTCCACGCACACTCCTTCCGGAAACGAATCCAGGTTAGCCTTGTAGATGGCGCCGATGATGAAAGAGTCCATGTGAAATCCTGCGGCCAGAGCATTGTGCCAGTCGCGGATGCGGGCCTGGGTCTCGGGCAGGGGCGACATGCGTTCCGGCCGTTCGAGCAGCAAGCTGTGTGCGCATTTTAGCGAGTATTGCAGTAGTGCCGGACTCAGTTCTGCGTGCTCGATTATCTGTGCCACCACCTTCTGGTTTGGAACAAGGGAGTCGATGAGCCTGCTTATGCGCTCCTTTTCGGCGGAAGAGGTTTGAAGCTCTATTGAGGCGTGAGATAGATATGATGACTGTAATCGGCCATGAGCTGGTCGAAGGAGCCGCTGTTGGAAATCCAGTATCGTGGCAAACTCTCGCAGGGCACGGACTTGGAAGCCTAATGTGAGGTGAATGCGCGAAAATTATACAGAGTCTGTGCGGCTGAGAACGGCCGGGTCGACTCCCATGAGAATGAGCTTGGTCAAGGCAGAGGCGGGAGAAGTTTGTGCGACCGACTCAAAGTACCTGCAGAACTGCTCCTTGTCCAGGTATCCCCGGTGCTCCGTGTCGTACTGCTCATACACCGACTCGGTCACCTGCTCCGAGTACATGTCGTCCTCGTTGAAAACTAGCTGCTCGAAGCCATGGGGATGCAGCTGGCCGTTGATGGAGAGCCTGTCGAATATGTTTTCCACCTCCTGCCTGATGACTGGAGCAAGAAGCCCGTCACGCAGGAGCTGGAAGCGGCGCTTGACCACAATCTTGAGGAGTCGCCGCGCCTTTATCAACTCGCCAACCGAGTCAGACATCCGCGGGTAGTCCTGCAGCGAATTCCCGTTGTCGAACACCTCCGCCTACAGATTTGATGCAAAACCGAACAGTACCTGACCATATGGAACTTTGGCCAGCTTGTAGAGCTTCCGCAGGAGAGCGCGGAGCGGCGCGCTGGGGTAGATGAATAGTTCCTCCACATGTGTGTCCACGAGGATGCTAATATGAGTCGGCTGGTCCCGTCTGTCGAGCTCGTAGCACGAGTACAGATATCCGCCCAGCATTTCGCTGGTGTTGATGATGAACTCAAGGGTGTCAAGACCGGAGGAAAGGAGCGGCAGCCGGCCGGAGGAGAACCCGCGATGGATCATGAAGTCGATTCGCTCGAGGGTCTGCTGGGCCAGCGCGCTAAGTTCCTTCACCTCCTTAGCCTGGAAGTAGAGCTTGGAGAGCAGCTGGATGGCGTCGAAGGCCAGTTCGCTGGGCCTCGGGTTTGCCAGGAAGCCCCGGAAGAACTCGATCCCCACGAATTCCTTCACTGGCTTGATAGCGGTGAAGTTGAAGGTGTCACTTTCGCCCACGAACATCAGCTCCGACAGCAGGCCTTTCTCCGCGCTTAGTCGCAGCACCTCGCCCAGCAGGTCGTAAAGGACCTTTCTGGGAAGTTCGGTGATCTTGTGCTCGAACCGGGACATGACGTCGACGAAGAACTGAGTAAGAAGCCGCTTGACGGGCACACGTTTGTCGAAACGCAGATGCTCAACCATGGGGAACAGATCGGCGAACATCATGTAGAACAGACCCGCATCTTCCTCCACCACGGGGGACAGCACCAACGTGTCCCAAACACGATGCAGCACCTCAATCTTGACCTCGAACTGGGAGAACTCCACGTCTACACGGCAGGGGTCAGCAAAAATCTGTGGGAGGACTTACAGTCGTTCACGAAGCCGAGGAAGGTGGTCAAGCTCTTGCGGTGGGCCTGGACGCATTTGTTGTTCAGTCTGCGGTGCTCCAGCCCGATGACCTCCTCCGCCGGAAACCTGTTCGCCAGTCTGAATGCCGCGTAATACGACTCGAAGTTCTATTCCCGGTTACACGGCGAGGGGAAGATACGGAAAGGACGAGACCGAGACATTCCTCGGTCAGAACGTTCTCCTTCACAAATTTCTTGTCAAAAGCTCTGCCATCTTCCATGTGCCGGCGCTCCAGTATGTCGTGGAAGTAGTTCAGCGTTCGGTCTATGTTTGCATACTTGCCCTTCGGCAGTGAGCGGAGTCTGAATATATCCTGCAGGGAGAAGCCCATCAGCTCCTTCCTGCAGCTGTTCTGCATGCTTATCGTGTGCTTGGCCTCTTCAATAGTGCCACGAGTGAAGCCCTGGACGGCGTCGGTGAATGTCCAGAGGACTGCGATGCCGGTCTCGCAGATCTCCTTGTCGTCTTTGTAGAAGGAGAGGATCTTGGAGAGCATGTTGACCTGAAGACTGAGGACGTTTTTGGGCAGGATGTCCCGCATCCGCCGGATCGCCTCGAGGATCACCTTCCGGTCAAACTTCTTCAGACTCGTCTCTATCGCCGCCGCGTTTGCCCCCAGCAGATGAAGGAAGGTCATGCAGCTGTAGTCGAAACCGTAGGCAAAGTTGTCCTCGAGCTTCTTCCAGAACAGCGGCTTGTTGCCGATCGTTTCGTTCAGCCACATGTAAGTCTGATATTGGGTGCGGAAAGGATACTCCTTGAAGTAGCAGAGCTTCTCCACCAGTTCTTCCCCCAGGTCACTCAGCTTCTCCTCAGACTGGCCGAAGCACGCCTGGGTGAGCAGGATGAGGAACTGTTCCATCTTCTCCTGCTTGGTCCGCTGGGTGTAGATTTGTCCGGCGATCTTCGACAGCACGAAAGCAGCCTCAGCGAACATGCGGATTTCCTCGGCACTCAGCATCGAGTTGACCATTTGCGTCGCGATGTCCATGATCCCCGTGTGGCATCCCTTGAGCTCCTGGGCAGCACAGCGCTTGTGGATCAGCGGAGCCACGCACGAAATACCCTTGACCACGCCTATGAGGTCCCGCGGGCGAATCCTTCTCTCCAGGTCTTGTTGAATCGAGAGCTGTCTGCTCAGTTCGTCGAAGCCTTTGAGCTTGCAGAACTGGTCAAGAAGTTGCACCATGAAGTAGGGGGACTCGTAGTCGGTTCGCTCGAGGGCATGTCGTATGTCCACTTGGTCATTTGCACAAAGAATATCGCCTGCGTTGTTGGCCTCGTCGGCAGAACGGTCGAGCTGGTTCTTGCAATAGACCGCACCTTCCTTGCACACCGAAAGCGGTCTATCGATTATCTCATCGTGAGAGTCCTTACCTCTGTATGCGGAGCGAGTTAACAGAGATCCACTCATCGTACTGGGAGCTCCAGCCCTCGTAGAACCCGCCCTGACCGTCCCTCTTGGTCCCATTGGGCGTGTAGTATCGGTACCCCACGAAGACCTTGTCCAGCACAAGCTCGTAACTAGGACCGCCCCGAGGCTTGGTCTTGGTGTTGAGCACTGTCGAGAGGTACCAGTGGCCGAAGTCGTCGCATGCGTCCACCGTGTCTCTCGCCTGCATACAGTACCGCCACTCCCAATCCTTGGTGTAGCGCTCCGAGGGAGCGACGCTCTTGGCAGACTCAAGCCAGACGTTATCGGTCTTCTCGTCGCGAAACTCCACCCGTATTCCCTTCTTCTCATCGCGTTCCTTTACGATCGCCGGCACCCATCCCACCAATTTGGACTCGCGAAGCTGCTCGGTCCGCTGCGCATCTATGTGTTGTTCTGGCAATAGTTCCTTCCAGAGCTGCTCTCTAGCCGCCTATCGTGGCTTTATGCGATGAATATGTACGGTCTCTTTTTCGCTGGCCTCAGGCTGGACGGTGCCCCTGAGCTTGGACACGTAGTAGAACACGCGCTCGACCACGTCAAATCGTCTGGCCTTTATGTGGGCCACGAGGGCCTTCGCCAGAGAGATCACCGCCTGCTCGAATCTGTCTCCGCTCTATGGTAGCGGTCGCGGAAAATCGAGTACAGCGAGGAGAACGCGCTTAGGGATGGGAAGCAGCTCGGTGATGATCGAGCCGATGAAGTCCGGGTCGGGCAGTGTGTCCTTCTCTGGGAGCTGCTCGATGCGCTGAAGCAGATCAGAAAGAGATTGCGATTCGTCTTTTGTTGGTTTTGTCGACATTTGTGCTACAATGCTATTCCTTTGTTTTATATAATAAGAAAATATAAGAGTTGCGGGTAGTAATAGTATTGCTGCTCTACGCAACCACAAGTTTCCGTCGCATTCTGACTCTGGGTCTGAATTGGGGTTTTGGG